>Ga0041059_1003127_pt1 | contig 11609 bp, 10 predicted proteins | sample AraColnosormetaG_FD_56232 | JGI IMG/M metagenome (GOLD analysis project Ga0041059, IMG submission 56232) | Arabidopsis roots microbial communities from North Carolina, USA - Col MF nosort | ecosystem: Host-associated > Plants > Roots > Unclassified | place: USA: North Carolina | collected... | reverse complement strand
AAAAAAAAAAAAAAAAAACTGTGCCGTAGACGAATGTTTCTTGTTTATAAAGGTGGGCACGCACGACTCTGCTTAGTGCTTACACATATCACATGGTTCGTTAGTTCTCGAAAACGAAAAAATTACCCAAACAATGAACGTCTATCACTATCTTCTTCCTTTCTTTTGCTATTGAGAATCTTTAAACATATTTAATTCCAATAAATTTATAATCAGTTAACAGTACTCTAGAATATATGTACGTATGATTTATTTCTATACTCCAAATATTCCTATATTATACTCTTATGAAATATATATATGTATGGAACTATATTTAAAATATCTTAATATTGATATTATTTTGTAGTAGCATGAAAGTTTAAACACTAATTATATAATATTCTTAATATCCTACAATTTTATAAAATATTAATATCCTTAATGTATAATCAAAGAGTTAGACATTATAGCTCATACAACTGCAATTTGTGAGGAATTTAACACATACACTTGTTAATAAAAAGTGCAAGATATCAAACAATATATCTTATTTGGTAGAATACTAAACGGAGTCGAAACTGGCAAAGTTATTGTGGTGGCATGAAACGTAATATTATGGAAAATAATGTCAACAAATTAAATAAAACGTAACTGAAATAAGATAATTTATTTATAATTAATTGTCCACAACCCAAGTAATCATTTATTGGTTCACTATTATTCTTTAAACAAGGTACTAAATACATTAACTGGATAGACCTAGTAATAGCAATCGTTATTAGTCCTTAAAGAAAGGCTAAATACATTGACTGGTTATACAACTTTCATGTGAACGATGTGTAACGTCCATTCACCAAATCAGCTAATTAAACTGCTAATAAATTAACTTCTAATATAATTGTACTACGTGGCAAATAATAAATAGTCACCTATTCGTTTTCTTTCCTTCTTATTCAATATTTAGTATATTCAACAAGAAAAATAATTCAATTGTACGTCAAAGAACACAATTCAATTGTATAATTTGTGATTTTCTTCCTTCTTTATTATTAACTAAAAAAATCGGAAACTAATCCAAAAGTTTGCTTTTTCTTTAATTGAGTTCATATTAACTGTGAGTAAATAGATCCCTAGATAGATATGATTCCTAAAACTGTAAAGAGTGTTATCATTTAATTGATACAGATTTTATTAAAATTAGAGTAAGATCTAATTTGATCTTATTTATAACAATTTAAAGTATCAATTAAAGACAAAATCCGAGGAGTTGCATTAGATTTTTTTCTTTTTTCTTTTGACACGGTGCATGTATGATCTCTCCTATATAAAGATCTTTTCATGTTCATCATAATAGACACTAAACATTACAGTAATTTTCTTTCAAGCAAATGGCGACGCTAGCAGCTTCCTCTAGCCTCCTCTCATGTCTACTTGTTTTGTTCTTGAGTTCAGTTTCAGCTGTCACAGATGATAAACAGGTATAAAAATTGTCGATGATTCATATCATTATTAATTTATTATGATGAACTGTTGCTTCTCCATGTGATCATCCGTTATATATACATGGTGATCTTGATTATGATATCTGATCCATGAAGGTGTATATAGTCTACATGGGCTCACTTTCGTCCCGAGCGGACTACACACCAACGTCCGACCACATGAATATTCTTCAAGAGGTCACCGGAGAAAGGTGTGTTTTGATTAATTCATCTCTCTAATTATGGTTTTAGTTATAATTAAATTTAAATACCGTTACGAAGATTTTAATACGTGATATATATTTTCTAGTTCGATCGAAGGTCGTCTGGTGAGAAGTTACAAGAGGAGTTTCAACGGTTTTGCGGCCAGGCTCACTGAGTCGGAACGAGAAAGAGTTGCCAGTGAGTGTTCTTCGATCGAGACATACTTATGTTGAAATTAATTCTAAATGTTAAACAATTAAACTCTTTTGTGTATTCTTAGAAATGGTGGGAGTTGTTTCTGTATTCCCAAACAAGAAGTTACAACTTCAAACGACGACGTCTTGGGACTTCATGGGGTTAAAGGAAGGAATAAAGACGAAGAGGAACCCTACCGTCGAAAGTGATACAATTATTGGAGTTATCGACAGTGGGATCACGCCGGAATCTCAGAGCTTTTCGGACAAAGGCTTTGGTCCTCCTCCTCAGAAATGGAAAGGTGTTTGTTCCGGCGGCAAAAACTTCACATGCAACAAGTAATTACTCTTTAACTTAATTTAAAGATTAATATTGTTTTCTACCAAAAAAAAAAAAAATTGTTGTTTTTTATTCTGATAAAAAAAGAGTAGTACTGTTGGTCGAGGTTAACATAAGTTGTGAAAAAGGAAAGCTAATGTTGTTGATCTGTTTATAATAATATTTCAGCAAGTTGATTGGGGCAAGAGACTACACAAGCGAAGGTACTAGGGACATGGACGGACACGGTACACACACTGCGTCCACGGCGGCTGGAAACGCAGTTGTGGACGCAAGCTTCTTTGGAATCGGCAATGGAACCGTAAGAGGTGGTGTTCCAGCCTCTAGAGTAGCCGCTTACAAAGTCTGCACCCCGACAGGGTGTAGTTCGGAAGCTCTACTGTCTGCATTCGATGACGCGATTGCTGATGGAGTAGACCTCATCACCATCTCTATCGGAGATAAAACTGCGTCCATGTTCCAAAATGACCCGATTGCGATCGGGGCTTTTCACGCTATGGCCAAAGGGGTTCTCACTGTGAATTCCGCCGGTAACAGCGGTCCAAAACCAATCTCAGTATCGGGCGTAGCGCCGTGGATCTTAACTGTTGCAGCCAGTACCACTAACCGTGGGTTTGTCACCAAAGTTGTTCTCGGAAATGGCAAGACACTTGTCGTAAGTATCAAGTAACACTCCCATTTCTGTCATATAGTAATCTTTCTCTCTTTAGTTACCAATGAATCCTCTGTTCCTTTTCCATAACAGGGGAAGTCAGTGAATGCTTACGAAATGAAAGGAAAGGATTACCCTCTAGTGTACGGAAAATCTGCCGCTTCCTCTGCTTGCGACGCAGAATCCGCAGGGTAACTTCCTCCCTACCAAATAAAATCTTAATTTTAACGGTGACCTAGATTGTTTTTTTTAAAAATCAAATTTCTAATGTAATGAGATCAATTATTCTTCAGGCTTTGTGAGCTATCGTGTGTAGACAAATCCCGTGTGAAGGGAAAGATCTTAGTGTGTGGTGGTCCGGGTGGTTTGAAGATAGTTGAATCAGTTGGAGCTGTTGGACTCATTTATAGAACCCCTAAACCAGACGTAGCCTTCATTCACCCTTTACCTGCCGCTGGTTTACTAACAGAAGACTTTGAGTCTCTTGTCTCTTACCTTGAGTCCACTGAGTAAATTAACAATCATCTTCTCTATGCTTTATACATCAGCTTTAGATTTATCCATCTTTATTCTGAAATAGATTTGTGTTTGTCTTCTCAGCTCTCCACAAGCGATTGTTCTAAAAACTGAAGCAATCTTTAATCGGACATCTCCTGTTATTGCTTCCTTCTCTTCTCGCGGTCCAAACACCATTGCGGTTGATATTCTCAAGGTAATTATACAAAACAATTTTCATATTGATTCTGTTTATAATTTATTTGGTCTGAGAGACAGTGGTGGATGAATTGCAGCCAGATATAACAGCACCGGGAGTGGAGATTCTTGCTGCATATTCACCTGCTGGTGAACCGTCTCAAGATGACACCAGACATGTGAAGTACTCTGTTCTTTCCGGAACTTCAATGTCTTGTCCGCACGTTGCAGGAGTGGCTGCTTATGTCAAAACGTTCAACCCTAAATGGTCTCCTTCCATGATTCAATCTGCCATCATGACAACCGGTAAGCGAAAAAATATATCCAATATTTACTTTCTTGTCCCACAAGTAACCTTTGTCGCTCTGTTCTTATTTGGTTTCTTAACCAATATTTGCAGCTTGGCCTGTTAATGCTACTGGAACTGGCATCGCATCGACAGAGTTTGCTTATGGATCTGGACATGTCGACCCGATAGCCGCTTCAAATCCTGGACTTGTCTATGAATTAGACAAATCAGACCACATCGCCTTTCTCTGCGGCATGAACTACACTTCGCAAGTCCTGAAAGTCATCTCTGGTGAAACCGTCACTTGCTCCGAAGCAAAAAAAATCCTACCAAGAAACCTCAACTATCCTTCAATGTCTGCCAAATTGTCAGGATCTGGTACCACCTTCACTGTAACGTTCAACAGAACCTTGACTAATGTTGGCACGCCAAACTCTACATACACATCAAAGGTAGTGGCGGGTCACGGATCTAAGCTCGACGTTAAGATCACACCTAGTGTTCTGTCTTTTAAGACTGTGAACGAGAAGCAATCTTTTACGGTTACTGTTACCGGCAGCAATCTCGACTCTGAAGTGCCTTCGTCTGCAAATCTGATCTGGTCTGACGGTACCCATAACGTGAGAAGTCCCATTGTTGTTTATACTAGTGATTACTGAAGAGTCATCATCAATTCACACCATCGTCATAAATAATTTTTTATTGTTGTAATGTTTCTTCATTCTATGTTTTAGTTATCTTATTGCTCTGTGATGTCTCGGCTTCCTCTATGTACGTTGATGTCTTGAGATACGCTAATTGGATAATCGAGATGCTTTGTTTTTTTAATCATATTTTGTTCAAATGCAAAGGTTTCTGCCAGCAATAATATTGAAATAATTTTTTCTATAACCTGAATACAGGAAAATCATAATCGCATCTTGAGATCAAAGTCCATTGCAGGGTTCACAAGATACTAAACATTTTTTAAAGCGAATCTGGATTTGATAAGTGTTAAGAAATTGATTATTATTTATGTTTTACAAGATTTTCTGTAAACTTTTATTTTTCTTTTTGAAAAATATAGTTAGATTTTCTCAAAAGTGAGTGCAAAATATCAATGAAGGGGGAAAGCCAGTATGAGGTTATTCTTTTTGGCCAAGTAAATATTTTTTCCAAGTAAAAGTTTTCCAAGAAAGAAAAAAGTAAATATGTTTCTCTAAACTTGTACAAATACAAGGATATCATTAGATTAATGAATTGTAGTACTAGTTTTTAACTTTTTATTTTAATTATTATTATTATTTTTTTGGTCAACTTAACTTTAATTTTAGTTAATGATATCATTAGATTATAATATCTTGTATTATAACTTTATAATGAATTGTAATTAACTTTCTAAAGAAAAAATAGAATTAGAAGAACTTTTACAGGGTGCATACATGATCTATTTCTATATATATATATATATCCTTCATGTTGATCTCCATAGAAATTAGAGAATTAACTTTAGATATTTTGTAGAGAAATGGGTAAACGAGCAACTTATGGAGCTGGTCATGTCGATCCAATAGCTGCGACAAATCCTGGACTCGTCTATGAAATGGACAAAGCAGATCACATTGCTTTTCTCTGCGGCTTGAATTACACTGCGGATACCCTTGCACTCATAGCTGGTGAAACAATTACTTGCACTAAAGAAAACAAAACCTTACCAAGAAACCTCAACTATCCTTCAATGTCAGCTCAATTGCGAAGATCTGAAAGCTCACTCACAGTGACTTTCAACAGAACTGTCACTAATGTTGGAACGCCCAACTCAACATACAAATCAAAGGTGGTCTTAAATCAAGGATCAAAGCTCAACGTCAAGGTCACACCTAGTGTTCTGTCTTTTAAGACGGTGAGTGAAAAGAAGTCTTTCACGGTGACTGTCACAGGTAGCGATAGCGATCCAAAACTGCCTTCATCTGCAAATCTAATATGGTCTGATGGCACACATAATGTGAGAAGCCCTATTGTTATTTATATTGATGGTGCCTATTGATAAGGGCACTTCAGTTTATATCTGTTTACCGTCATCATCAAACATTGTAATATTCAATATCTTTGATATTGTCCTTTGCTTTGTTTCTTGTTAAGTTCACCAAATACTCACTGAAAAGTATCAAAAGCAATTAAAGTGGTTGTTTGACGACCAATATTCTTGAAATGACATTCTTTTTCACAAAACAATATTTTGTGTGCAACATATGGCGTATGAACTAATTCTTTTAAACAAAGTATTTTTTTGTTTTAATAGAATTTCAACACGTTACAACCATTATACTCTGTAAAACCTATCGCAAATTGAAGTTTTTAAAAAATCACTAATTAATGTTAGGTAAGAAAACCTTTTCTTTGTTTAGTTTTTTTACTATAAATCTAAGAAAAGAAATTGGAAGATTTTTTCCTTTTCATATATCTTTGACCACAAAATCACACTTTATCTATATATATATATACTTATCCTAAGTGTAAAAAACAAAGGTCCAAGTCTATCATAAAATGGCTATCACAAAAAAAAAATTAGTCGTGTATACTTTCACTCTTCTCTTTATCATATCTTATGTTCATTGCCAGTCTACATCCGCTAGCAGTCCTGGTATTGGCTTATTATTATAGTGTCCACACTTTACTTAAAAACATATTTTTTTCTATAATATTTCTTAATGTACATATTGATTATTATTAAATAGGTTTTGACAACGGAGAAGTTTGCAAACAATTCAAATTCAATCCGTGTGAACGCGGAGGGGATAGAGGCTGCACTGTGTTTTGTACAAGAAAGTTGTTTACTCGAGGCGAATGCAGAGACGAGGGATGTTGGTGTTGTCCTAGTTTTGACATCGGGGAAAGTTGCCAAGGTTTCAAATTCAATCCGTGTGAACGCGGAGGGGATAGAGGCTGCACTGTGTTTTGTAAAAGAAAATTGGTTACTCGAGGCGAATGCAGAGACGAGGGATGTTGGTGTTGTCCTGGACAAGTATGAGATATCATTATTAATCTTCATACAGTTTAACCTTTTTGAATATCTATCTATACTAAAGATAGAAAGTTGAATAATCATAATTTTACTTACACAAAGCTCTCGGTTAATAATTTTATCACTAACAACCGAATTTACGACGAATAATTCTATCTGCCCATTGAAAATCTCTGATAAATTACCTCCGTTAATTGGCAATAAATCTTTTTCACTCTACCAAAAATCGAATCTATATCTAATATATAAGCATTAATTAACCATAGGTAATACATTAATGCAAGATATTTTACTTTCTATTGAGATATAGTAATAATAGATTTTGTTAGATTACACAATCAGAGGGGGTTGATTGACTATATTTAATCCAGGACATATCTCATATATATATATATATATATTTCATTTCCCCCAAAATTTATAAAGAAACAAAATCAGAGTGAATTTAATTTAATTTATTCGACATGGCGAAAGGAACCACATTCATTTTCCTCTTCTCAAGCCTCCTCGTCTTGTCTCTGAGTTCAGTCTCCGCGGACAAGGATGATCATGGAGATCAACAGGTTTTACAATAAAATATTGTTTGAAACAATTATTGTAATTTGTTATCATGGTCATCTTGTTTCTCACTATGAGCCCATCCATATGTATCATACATGATAATAATGATGGTGATGAAAATCCATGAAGGTATATATCGTGTACTTGGGATCACTTCCTTCTCGAGAAGAGTACACACCAATGTCCGATCACATGAGTATTCTTCAAGAAATCACCGGAGAGAGGTTTTATTAAAAATGATTTTTTCCTCTTATTATATCTTATATATGGTTTAAAATCATAACTCTAAAAAGTTTTAATAATATTCTAGTTTGATCGAAAATCGCTTGGTGAGAAGCTACAAAAAGAGTTTCAACGGGTTTGCAGCACGACTCACAGAATCCGAACGAAAAAGATTAGCCGGTAACATTATATCGAGTTTTCTAGCTGGTTAAAAATCTTTAAAAGAATACAGAATTATAGTAGAAAGAAAAATTAAAGGAGTTTAAAAGAAAAACTTTTTCAGTGTTAGATATATATTCACAAAATTTTGCAAAATCGTATCTCTTTTCTTTTTTTGTGCACCACATCACTAAATGTTATGTAATGTTTTTTCTTAGGAATGGAGAGAGTTGTGTCTGTGTTCCCAAGTAGAAAACTGAAACTGCAAACGACGTCGTCTTGGAACTTTATGGGTCTCAAAGAAGGCATCAAAACTAAGCGAACCCGTAGCATTGAGAGTGATACCATTATCGGGGTCATCGACAGTGGAATCTATCCCGAATCCGACAGCTTTTCCGACCAAGGCTTTGGCCCTCCTCCTAAGAAATGGAAGGGAACTTGTGCTGGCGGGAAAAACTTCACCTGCAACAAGTAAGTACACTTCTTACCCTAACTTGGGAATTTTGTCCAACAGTTTAAGAGTACTTTTAATCTTGGGTAACAACAATTTCTCTAATTTTGCAGCAAGGTCATTGGGGCAAGAGACTACACAGCCAAATCTAAAGCAAATCAAACAGCGAGAGACTACAGTGGACACGGCACACACACAGCGTCAATCGCTGCCGGAAACGCAGTCGCAAACTCAAACTTCTATGGACTTGGAAATGGAACCGCGAGAGGTGGCGTTCCAGCCGCTCGAATCGCCGTTTACAAAGTCTGCGACAATGAAGGATGCGACGGAGAAGCAATGATGTCTGCGTTTGACGACGCAATCGCTGACGGTGTGGATGTCATATCTATCTCCATCGTTCTTGATAACATTCCACCGTTCGAGGAAGATCCGATTGCGATTGGAGCGTTTCACGCTATGGCTGTAGGAGTACTAACTGTTAACGCAGCCGGTAACAATGGACCAAAAATCAGCACTGTCACGAGTACCGCACCATGGGTGTTTAGTGTTGCGGCTAGTGTTACGAATCGTGCGTTTATGGCTAAAGTTGTTCTTGGAGACGGCAAGATCCTTATCGTGCGTATCAAGAAAGAGTCTTATCTTTGTCATCATGGCGTTAGCATCTTTGTCGTTTTAACCAATTTGGCTCTCTCTCTTTTTAATGAAACAGGGACGATCAGTGAATACGTACGATATGAATGGAACCAATTATCCTTTGGTTTACGGAAAATCTGCTGCTTTGAGTACATGTAGTGTGGATAAGGCTAGGTAACTTCTTTTCCAAGAAACAGTACTATGCTTATTGCGGCAACTGTTTTCCATTTCTACTTTGTGCTATTTTGCAGGTTATGCGAGCCAAAGTGTCTGGATGGAAAACTTGTGAAAGGGAAGATTGTGCTGTGTGATTCTACGAAAGGTTTAATAGAAGCTCAAAAATTGGGAGCTGTTGGATCGATTGTAAAGAACCCTGAACCAGACCGCGCTTTTATTCGCTCTTTCCCTGTCTCTTTCTTATCCAATGATGACTACAAGTCTCTCGTCTCTTACATGAATTCCACAAAGTAATGATTTTCTTTATGTTTTATATGCTGCATACTTCAAATTATCCATCTTTATTGTTTTTTCTCTGTTTGTATATGCAGAAATCCAAAAGCCACTGTTCTCAAAAGTGAGGAGATCTCTAATCAGAGAGCTCCTCTTGTTGCCTCTTTCTCTTCTCGGGGTCCAAGCTCCATCGTTTCAGATATTCTGAAGGTATCTTAGTGCTTGTTATTAGTCTCTTTTGATTTTAGCTCTGAGAGAAAATCGTGGATTCATATTGCAGCCGGATATAACAGCACCAGGAGTGGAGATCCTTGCTGCCTATTCACCTGACAGTTCACCGACTGAAAGCGAGTTTGACACTAGACGTGTAAAATACTCTGTTCTGTCTGGAACTTCAATGGCTTGTCCACACGTTGCAGGCGTGGCCGCCTATGTCAAGACTTTTCATCCTCAATGGTCTCCTTCCATGATCCAATCAGCCATCATGACAACTGGTAAGAAAAACTTAGATTGAAATTACCAAGAGAAACAAACTCACTTGTGCCGCAAGAGACCCATTGATGATCTCCTAATTTTGTAGCTTGGCCAATGAATGCTTCTGGTTCTGGCTTTGTATCAACTGAGTTTGCATATGGATCTGGCCATGTGGACCCGATAGATGCTATTAATCCTGGACTCGTTTATGAATTGACCAAAGCAGACCACATCAACTTTCTCTGTGGTTTAAACTACACGAGTGATCACTTAAGAATCATCTCCGGAGACAACAGCACTTGCACGAAAGAAATTTCCAAGACATTACCAAGAAACCTCAACTACCCAACAATGTCGGCTAAAGTGTCGGGAACAAAACCGTTCAACATAACTTTCCAGAGAACTGTCACTAACGTTGGTATGCAAAAATCTACGTACAATGCAAAGGTAGTCAAGTTTCCTGGCTCTAAACTCTCCATCAAAGTGTCGCCGCGTGTTTTGTCTATGAAGTCGATGAATGAGAAGCAGTCTTTCATGGTCACTGTTTCAAGCGATAGTATCGGAACAAAACAACCTGTGTCGGCAAATCTAATTTGGTCCGATGGCACTCATAATGTAAGAAGCCCCATAATTGTTTATGCTATGAGCTAAATGAGGCAGATATAGTTGTCATTATATAACTTAAATGTAATAAACATGGTCCATGGAGAAAGTCTAAATAGTGTAAGCTACTTTTAGGACATTTTTTTTTTGTTCTTGATAATCTGAATTCTATGACCAAAATAAAAATGTTTATGAACCAAGAGCGGAGACAAGTTATCAAACCATAACTTGCAACAAGGAATGAGATGGATGAAAATGTAAGCTTTCTTTCTGTTTCTGGATCTTACAAAATGTCCATGGTTTTTAGTATTTGCAATTGGTTTTCCAAAATTTATTGTCTTCGAGGTACACAAACATCATTATTTATGTCAATAATTAATATTTAACAACATATTTTAAATAGTTTACAACAACATATAATATAATGTATATGCATATTTATTTTCTTATGTCACTTGTCACGTATTCTAATTTCTAATACTCTGATTCGTAGGATTAGGCTCATCACTTTTCTTTTTTTCTTTTTGATCAACTATTAGGCTCATCACATATATGAGATTTAAAATCATGAAAATGTGATTTGTGTAGACTATTTTGTCTTTGCTCAGAAAAAAAAAAAGTTTTTGACTATTTTGAAAGATAAGTATATTTAAGTTAGACTGTATCTCCTATCTGAAATAGACAACAGTTCTCACTTCTCACTCATTATACATGCTTATATTAACAAATGTCAATACTTGTTTGTGTGTATAAACATAATATATATACCCGAAGATTTGATGAGTAAACACATGCATAAAATATTTTTTAGCTATATTTGGTATCTTTACGATGTTTATATTTTTTTCTTTTTGATAAAGTGTTTTTGAAAGATATGCCTCCAATTTGATATAATTAATAATATAAGATGAGATGTAGTTTTGAGTTTTATTCCCCCGAATGGAATCTCTCTTCCTAACAACGTGTAAAGTTTGTAAACTACGTGTATTCACGTGTTCTTTCACAATGCATGTTTATTATCTTTCTTACTATTTTTGTTTCTTTCTGACATTTACGTTTTGTTCTGTCATATACTCATATAGGCTTTAAGTTGGGTTAAGATGTTCAAATAAATATACATGTAAGATGAAACTAAAACAAATTACATTAATATCAGATTTTTATTGTTAAAGGTTTGAAGATATTTTTTCCTGAAAACTAAAAAGTATGTTCTTAAC
>Ga0041059_1003126_pt1 | contig 11614 bp, 11 predicted proteins | sample AraColnosormetaG_FD_56232 | JGI IMG/M metagenome (GOLD analysis project Ga0041059, IMG submission 56232) | Arabidopsis roots microbial communities from North Carolina, USA - Col MF nosort | ecosystem: Host-associated > Plants > Roots > Unclassified | place: USA: North Carolina | collected... | reverse complement strand
TGCACTCATTTACTCTGTAGATGATTAAGCTTGTTTTGTGACTGTCTCTTTTGAGAAAAAAAAAAAAAAACATTTTCTCAAACTCTTTCTGCCATAGCTTAGTGATGGACACTCTTGAGATAAGCGGGTATTGTAGTTTTTGTTCTGATGGTATTTCTGATTCATTTGTATAATGTGTTAGCTTATTTTGGGACAGTGACTGACTGACTGTGAAGATGTATTTGAACACTCTTTTGTATGGGTTGCATAGAAGGAAGACTACGGTTCTCTTTAGGTTCATGACTCATGAGAATTAACTTTTGCAAGATACAAAGTTAGTGCTTGTTTGTCCAGTGTACATTCACATTTATGTAACTAAAATGACCTAGTTGCAAGAAAAAACAGAGGTTTGTATTATAAGGCAAGGCTTATGTTCATGTCCTGTAAACTAAAGGCCCATAATTCACATGGTATCTTTTGGCCCATGGGCTAACATATTATTGGTTTTCCTCGCGCAAGATAACGTGTCCGAGATTTCTGGAATCTGAAAAACCCTAAAAGGAAGTTTGTTCCTTGATAAGTTGTTTTCTTTTCGCTAGCGAATTTGCTTCAGAAAATTTATGTTCCCAATGTCTTCCACATCCAGATCTTCCGCCGCCAATAATCGCAAAGATCCACCGCGTAAGAAAAACAAGGAGACGCCATCTCCGGTGACGAGAGAACCAACCTCGATCGATTCACTTCCTAATGACTTGTTATTGAACTGCTTTGCCCGTGTCTCTAGAATGTATTATCCCGCTCTGTCTCGTGTCTCCAAGAGATTTCGATCCATCGTTACTTCACCAGAGATTTACAACACTCGATCTCTCTTAAACCGTACCGAGAAGTGTCTCTATCTATGCTTACGCTTCCCTTTCGACAATAACACACACTGGTTCACTCTCTACCAAAACCCTAATCGAACCGTAAGCGACAAGGTTTTTCTCCAAATTCCATCTCCCCAGTATCCTCTTACGCTATCGTCGAATCTCGTCGCCGTTGGTTCTAATATCTACAGAATCGGTGGAACCGTTGGTGATGATTCCTGCCCTCTCGGCTTCGATAGGGAACCTTCTTCGAAAGTCTCTATCCTGGATTGTCGGTCTCACACGTGGCGTGATGGTCCGAGGATGCGATTGAACAGGAGATCCTCCACAACAAGCGTAGTTGATGGGAAGATATATGTAACAGGAGGCACTGAAGACACGGATAATCCCTCACACTGGATCGAAGTGTTTGATCCAAAAACACAAAGTTGGGGAACTGTGACGAACCCTCACATCGTCAAGGTTTGGGAGGAGGTATGCTATAGACGTGCAGTCAAAAGCATAGGACATGACGGAAAATTATACCTGTCTGGGGATAAGTATGTGGTTTACGACCCAGATGAAGGTAAATGGAACTCAGTAGAAGAGCATTGGCTTATAGGTTATGCAATAGGCTCGAGTAATTGCGTGGTCGACAACATCTTGTTCTACTGGGATCAAGGAGTGTTCAAATGGTATGACAGTAAGGTAAGTTCATGGAAGCAATTGAAAGGCCTTGAAGGGTTACCTGATGATTTTAGCCAGCGTGAGTATTGTAAGTTGGTGGATCTTGGTGGGAAGATGGCGGTGTTGTGGGATAAATGGGAGTATTCTGGGGTCTGCATGATTTTCTGTGCTGAGATTTCACTTGAAAAGCGCGATGGAGATGAGATTTGGGGGAAGGTTGAGTGGTTTGATACTGTACTTGAAGTTGGAGCGTCTTGTAGCTTGAAAAGTGCGGATGCTCTTTCAGCTTCTGTTTGATGAAATGATGACTATTCGTAAGAACAAGCTTGAAGAATGATGAAATTAGAAACACTACTTGAATAATGTGGGTAGCTTCATTTTGTTTTGAATTTTTACGTTTCCTTTTCCATTAGTATGCAACTATGTTGAATGATCGGTTCATGTTTTTAGCCGAATGCAATTACATTATTTGTTTTCTTCTAAACATATGCACTGACGCACTTGTAGATGATTTAGCTTAATTGTGATTGCAAATTAGTAGGCAACAAAGTCATCTTCTAAACCAAGTTTTCTCTGCACCGGTCTAACATCTTTGTGTTTACTTTAATAATTTGTGGACAACAAAGTCTTTTATTATTCGTTCCAAACAAAGGAGCACACGTTAACCACTTTAGATAAATAATTTTCTAATTTATTGTTGTGCATCTTGACCGAGTCAAACTTTAGAGTCTTGAATCTCTCTCTAGTTTATCGAGTCTTCTCTGACTGCTCCAACATTTTCTTCTTATATGATTTTCATTTGTGGAAAAAAAGTCACAATTCCAAAAAGATCATAAAATAATGTATTGTAAATTTGTAATAAAGAAGGCATGGTGAAGAATCGGATGATCTATCTAACTTTTTTTTTTTTCTTATCTATTAAACTCCGTGTTGATTTGTTCTACCATTAGAAGAAAAGAAATCTTCAATAATTTTTTCTCCAACTAAACCTCTGGCGGCCATGAACGAAGAGGAGGCACCATCTGAGCAGAAGAAGACGTTATCATTGGTACCCTCACCGACCACGAATCTGTTTCTTCCTGATGACATACTTTTGAGCTCTCTAAGCCGCATTTCAAGATTGTATTACCCAACTTTCTCTCTTGTCTCCAAGAGTTTCCGCTCTCTAATTGCTTCACCAGAGCTTTATCAGACTCGCTCCATCCTCGGCCGCACCGAGAGTTGTCTTTATGTGTCCTTACGGTTACTTAACGACTCTAACCTCCGATGGTACACTCTCTGTCGAGTTCCGGATCGAAAACTAACAAATTTCTCAGGTGGTCATTTATTGGTTCCGATCTTATCTCGCTATGCTCCTCCTGCTCATTGGTCGAGTGTGGTCGCTGTTGATTATAATATCTACGCTATTGGAGGGCCTATCAATGATGCACCATCCTCTAGCGTCTCGGTCTTGGATTGTCAGTGTGAGAAATGGCGTGAAGCTCCGTCCATGCGGGTGGCACGAAACTACCCCACTGCGACCGTTCTTGATGGGAAGATATATGTAGCAGGAGGCTGTGAAGATTGCACTTCATTGGATTGTATAGAAGTGTTTGATCCTAAGACTCAAACTTGGGACTCTGTGGCAAGTCCTGGCACCGAGAGATGCGAGAGACTTGTATACAAGAGCGTAGGGATCGAAGGAAAGTATCACTTGTTTGGCGGTGCGGGTCATGTGGCTTACGACCCGAAAGAAGGTAGATGGGACTCAGTTGGAATGGATATGGAGATGGGTCGGACATGGGTTTCATATTGTGTGATAAACAATATATTGTTCTATTATAATGATAGAGAGTTTAAATGGTATGACTATAAAGGAAGATTTTGGAGAAAGTTGATGGGGTTGGAACGGCTAATCAAGTTTCTATGCTATAGCCGTGTTAACTTGGCGGCTTACGGTGAGAAGATGGCGGTTTTATGGGATACTTTTGTGCCTTCTAGCTCTAAGAACAAGATGATTTGGTGTGCGGAGATTACGATTGAAAGGCACGACATATACGAGATTTGCGGTAAGACTGAATGGTTTGATGTTGTGCTTAGAGTTCCCAAATCATATGAATTGGTACATGTTCTTGCTGCTACTGTTTGATTCATGATGATTTGGAGAGTTTGTGTAGTATTGGGCTATTTAATTTGATGGATGATTGTTTATTGTTTCTATATTGAGGCCCATTAAAAAATGATTTATATATTAAGCCCACAATTGAATTATCACACACTCGCAATCTGAACGAGTAAAGCAAACGCGTTCGAGAACTCTCATAGCAGTGAAGTGAAGTCAAATCCCTAGATTGACTTGCTCAACGGCGATTTCATCTCGATAATTAGCCAATGTCTTCACCGGAGAGGAAGAGGAAGAGGGTGACGTCGACGAAGAATCCATCGGTTAAGAAGAAGAAGAAGATTTCACCGGTGCCGACGCCGATACCGTCACTTCCTGATGATTTGCTTGTAAGTATCTTCGCACGAGTCTCCAGATTGTATTATCCGATTCTCTCTCTTGTCTCCAAGAGCTTTAGATCTCTCCTCCGTTCACCGGAGCTTTACGAGACACGGTCACTATTAGGCCGAACCGAGAGTTGTCTGTATTTGTGTTTACAGGAGGGAAATCCTGATCCGAACCCTCTCTGGTTCACTCTCTGCATGAAACCTGACAGAACCCTAAAAAATGGCAAGAAGAAGAAGAAGAAGAAGATGTCAAGTGGTAATCTTTTGATCCCAATTCCAGTTCCTAATCCCCCTCTTGAGCACTGGTCAGGTCACGCGTCTGTTGGTTCCGATATCTACTTCTTTGGCGGATACATGGAGGAGAATGTGCGTTCCTCTAGAGTCGTGATCCTAGACTGCCGGTCTCACACGTTGCGTGAGGCTCCAAGCCTGCAGATGGAAAGGTCGGACCCTGCTGCTAGTGTTATTGATGGAAAGATTTATGTAGCTGGAGGTGTCGACGGTGATGATGCAGATTCCTTGTACCCGATAGAAGTGTTCGACATAAAGACCCAAATTTGGGATCATAGGCCCATCCCTTACTGGGAGAAAGACTGGGGCGCTCTATCAAGAAGCGCGTATGTTGATGGAAAGTTCTACTTGACGATTGGGATGAAGGTTATGGCTTATGATCTAGAGGAAAGTAGATGGGACTTTGCTGGATATCAGATGGGTCAGAGTTGGTTTTGGTCTTGTAATTGTGTTATAGAGAATGTTTTGTACTGTTATGGTGATGCTTTCCGATGGTTTGACACTAAGCTGAGATTGTGGAAAGTTATGAAGGTGAAAGGACTACCTAAGTTGTCCCGTAATGTCGATGTTAAGATAGCAGATTATGGTGGAAAGATGGCGATTTTTTGGGACAATCCTTCCCCTTCTGCTTCCGATACGAACAAAATAATTCGGTGCGCGGTGATTGCCCTTGAAAGGCCCAACAGTGAAGAGATTTGGGGGACGGTCGAGTGGCATGAGGCAGTGCTTACAGTTCCTGTGTCATATGAGTTTGAACATGCTCTAGCTGTTACCGTTTGATGAATGACAGACTTGAATGTGGTGAATCTTTAATGGTTTGTGGGTATTTGATCATTTTGTTGTATGATTGTGTCTTGTCTTTTTAGCTCTTATGACTTATGCTATTGACATTGTTTCACTTGTAAACCTTTGATGGTTAGCTTTCTTTCTGCTGCTACAGTCAGACCTATGAAACACTGTTTTGGTTGAAAAGAAAGTTTAATACTTTCATTGTGCAAGTATGTCTCATGTCATTGTACGTTATGGAATCATCCAATGATGCAGTAGCAGTACTGTTAGAGTTGAAATTAAACTTTTCAAATGTATTTATAGAAACGAAATCCAGTGTAATGAATTGTGCATTCTTCTTCAAATTAACAAATTTAATGCTTTGAGGCCCATTAAGAATTTATTAATGTGAAGGATAAACGCAGAAGCAACAAAGTCCATTACGCTCGATAAGGCTTAGCAGTCAAAATCCCTAAAATCCTCTTTGACTTTGGTTCTCTGCAGTCGATAATTTTATTTTCGCCAATGTCATCGCCGGTGAAGAAGATGAAGAAGAAGACGACGACGTCGCCGATACTCTCACCGACGCCGCATTCGACCCAGATTTTATCACTTCCTGTTGATTTGCTAATAAGTATCCTCGCCCGCGTCTCGAGATTGGACTACCCAATTCTCTCTCTCGTCTCCAAGAGCTTTCGATCTCTCATTGCTTCACCGGAGCTTTACGAGACTCGGTCACTCTTAGGCCGCACAGAGAGCTGTCTCTATCTGTGCTTAGGGATCCCTTCTGACTTTAACCCTCGCTGGTTCACTCTCTGCCGAAAACCTAAGCCAAGTGGGCATGTTATGGCGGCAATCTCAATCCCCAATTCTCGTCCTGTACATTGCTCTGGTCTCGTTGCTGTTGGTTCTGATATATACAACATTGGCGGATCCATCATCAATGAACACTCCTCTAGTGTCTCGATATTGGACTGCCGGTATCACACGTGGCGTGATGCTCCAAACATGCTGGTGGAGCGGAATTCACATGCAGCCAATGTTATTGATGGGAAGATATATGTTGCAGGAGGCAGCAGAGACTCCAATTCCTCCAATTGGATGGAAGTTTTCGATATAAAAACCCAAACTTGGGAGCCTGTGCTAAACCCTATCGCAGATGGATGTGACAGACGTATACGCAAGAGCGCAGTGATTGAAGAAGCTATCTGCTTGTTTGGGTATAAGGGTGTGGGTGTTGCTTACAACCCAAGAATAGATAAATGGGAAGCGATAGGAGAAGTGAATTATTTGGATTTAGGATGGGTATGGCTTCTTGTTGCGTGATAGATAATGTGCTGTATTGTTACAGTAATATAGACGGAATCAAATTGTATGACTCTAAGATAGGATGCTGGATGAAGCTCAAGGGTTTGGAAGGATTGCCTGAGTTTGCTAGTTATTCTTATGTTAGATTAGCGGATTATGGTGGGAAGATGGCGGTTTTGTGGGACAAGTTACCTACTACTGGCAATAATAACATGGTGATTTGGTGTGCGGTAATCACACTTGAAAAGCGCCACAATGAAAACATTTGGGGGAGGGTTGAGTGGTTTGATGCTGTGCTTACAGTCCCTGAGCCTTATGAATTCGTGTGTGCTCGTTCCGCTAATGTTTGATGAATTGTTGACTCGGTAGTGAATCTTGCAAATGTTTAAGCTTTGCTTGTTTTGTGATGCGAGACTATAACCAAATGTTTCACACTGTTTTTGTTGAACAGGTTGGGGTGTTCACATTCGTAGCAAGGACGGTAAAAAGATGTGTACTCTGGAAGAGAGTTTGGTCGTGTAGTTACGAGAAATTTTTTGTTTTATTTCGCTTCGTTTGCAAAGGCTTTGCTTTGCTTGCTTGCTTATTACAATCTTATAAACCAAATGATTATGGCTTTTATGTGTGTTTTCATTTAATATTATCACACCAAAAGAAGATAAACGCTTATTACAGTATTTTGTGAAAAAAATAAAAAAAATTATCACATGCTTTTTTTCACACGCTTATCACATGCTTTTTTTCTTTCACAAAACTTTATTCTGTTATATACATACATGTTAAGAGTTAAGAATGAGACATTCTATCCATGGTCGCATCGTATCAAGTTGCATTAGTGCCTCAGTCTTGAAAGAAAGCATGTGATGAAATCAAATAATGATATGAGGCCCATTGAGATATATAATGGCTTTTGAGACCAACTTATAAATTGGGCCTAGAAGTGTTAATTAGCCCTTATAAGATTTGTGGAAATTCTCACGCGAAATTTTAGCGGTTAAAGCACACGCGCTTCGGTAGTGAAGTGAAGTCAAAACCCCTAACTTTTGTCCTCTGCTGTCGGAAAAGAATACAGAGGTTGATCGACGCCTATACTCGCCAATGTCGTCCCCGGAAAAGAAGAGGAAGACGACGAAGAAGCCATCGCCGACGCCGCAATCGACAACCCCAAATCCTTCACTTCCAGATGATTTAGTAGTGAGCTGCTTAGCACGCGTCTCGAGATTGTATTACCCAACTCTCTCCTTAGTCTCCAAGAGCTTCCGCTCCTTGATTGCTTCACCAGATCTCTACAAGACCCGATCTCTGTTAGGTCGCACTGAGAGTTGTCTCTATGTGTGTTTACAGGAGAAAGATTCTGACCCTAACCCTCGTTGGTTCACTCTCTGTCTGAAACCTAATCGAACTCTAACCAATGATATCACTGAGAAGAAGAAGAAGAAGAAGAAGAAGAAGAAGATGTCAAGTGGGTATGTTCTGGCTGCAATCCCAGTTCTCCATTCTCGTCCTGCGTACTGGTCGGGTCTCGTTGCCGTTGGTTCTAATATCTACAACATTGGAGGACCCATCGACAAAGCACACTCGTCTATCGTCTCGGTCCTGGACTGTCAGTCTCACACATGGCACGAGGGTCCAGGCATGAGAGTAGAGCGGAGATATCCGGCGGCTAATGTTGTTGAAGGAAAGATATATGTAACAGGAGGCTGCAAAGACTGCAGCAATTCCTCCAACTGGATGGAGGTTTTCGATCCTAGAACCCAAACTTGGGAGTCTGTCTCGAGCCCTGGCGCAGAGATTGGAGGTTGTAGCATACATAAAAGCGCAGTGGTGGAAGGAGAAATCTTGATTGCAAACTCTCATGGTTTGATTTACAAACCCAAGGAAGGTAGGTGGGAAAGGATGAAATGGGACATGGATATAGGTTGGGTATGGTATTCTTATTGCGTTGTTGAGAACGTGCTTTACTATTACTATAAGGGAGTCTTCAAATGGTATGACACTATGGCAAGACTCTGGAGGGATCTCAAGGGTGTGAAAGGACTCCCCAGGTTTGCCAGATGTGGTGGAAAAATGGCGGATTATGGTGGAAAGATGGCGGTTTTCTGGGACAAGATTGTGACTTCCGATGATGGATGTAAGAACAAGATGATTTTGTGTGCTGTGATTGCGCTTGAAAGGCGCAACAGCGAAGAGATTTGGGGGAAGGTCGAGTGGCATGACGCAGTTCTTACAGTTCCCTTGTCATATGAAGTCGTGTATGCTCTTTCCCCTACCGTTTGATGAGACAAGACGTGAATGTGGTGAATCTTTGTTTCTTGCGTGTATCGTATCATTTTGTTGGATGCTTGTGTCTCTTGTTTTTAGCTGAATGCTGAAAACCTTTGATGCTTTGCTTATCTTGTGCTGCTAAAAGACCTATGGGAAGAACAAGTAAATCTAAGACATTCACATTTTATTGAGGAGTGTTTGGTCGTCTAGTGTACACATAATTTGGCTTTGTCTTTCTTAATGACTCACTGATGAAGTTGCAAAAAATTGGGTTTCTTCTTACCGTCTTTTTATAAAAATGCAAATGGCTCCTTTTCATTTTTTGGGTCAATTTGAAAAGAAGACAATGTGCTCAAACAGAGTATTATTCATTTATATACAACATTCAAAACTAGGCACAAATTCATGAGATGTTGCGGGGAAACATAACTTTCTGGAACTAGAGTCCATCTGGTCTAGCCATACCATCTTCTTTCTCTAAATAGCTCTGAACTTGCTCAAAGGCCTGATGATGAATTACGCAGTTGAGCTTTCATAAAACATATGAACTCCAATGTACACACCTGAATAGGAACAGAGAGATTCTAAGACTTACCTCAATGGCGATTTCAGCTGGTGTAAGATCTGAGACACTTCTATAACCGAGCTTCAAAGTAATATCTGAACAAATCGAGTAAACTAGTCAGTAATCAAAATGGCTGAGATTGTGTCAAGCTATATAACATGAAAGGTGGAAAGGATCATACTCTCCAAGGAAACTCTTGCGCTGGCTTTAGTGTATGCTTCACCACGTGCATCCCAAATCGTTGAAAGACGGTTTAAAGCCTATTTGAAGTTACAAATGAGCAAAACCACAGGGAAAGATAAATTCTTTTTTATAGCTTAACAGTGGTAGCATTACCGCTGTGTATGTGTCCCCTGACTCATCATCATGTAGCAATGGTCTTGAACCAGTTCCTACAGCAGCTATTCTATGCGCTAAGGCTTCTAGAGGTACATCAAGCCAAATACTAATACCTTTATGCATGTACTTCCTGAATACAAAATTGGACACATTATTACCAAATGATCGAGATTATATCATTGATCATTGATGAGAAGGAAACGCACCAATTGATGGGTCTTATAACTGCCCCTCCCCCGGTTGAAACAACAACTTGGTGGTACATCAAAGAGAGTTTCTTTAACGCTTCAGTCTAGGAATAAAGCATGTGGTGAAATTAGCAGCTAGACTACAATAAGACTTAGGGGAAGAAGTGCATAAAACCAACCTCTTTTTCTCTGAAGACACTCTCACCGAAATGCTCAAATATCTCAGCTACAGAAGTTCCCTTCATAGCCTGCTCGATCAAAGTGTCACTGGCACATTTACAAAACAATGTTTAAGATCAGCTAAAGTTGAACCAACATCCAGTTGAAAATGGGCAGACAATATACCAATCAAAGAATGTATAACCAAGCGATCTTGCCATAATCTTCCCTACAGTCGTTTTCCCGGAACCCATCATACCTAACGCATTCACGAGGAAACTGTTCAACTACCAAAATGCAAGAGAAGCTAAACAATACTGAAACAAAGGATGAGACATAGAAACTGACCAACAAGATACATCGATCGTCCATTTAAATACGGTTTAACCTCTTCAGCTTTTTTCTGCAGAAGCTAATGTAATCCACTGTCAACATAAGATTTAGGTAGAGAAAATATACAGGAAGACAAAACAACATCTTAACCGACTGTCTTGATGTAATAGTAGATGAGTATTTAGACTGGCCTTCAAAATCTGTTGTTCTTCATCAAATGGAGAATGAAGAAGACTTCCAGTTTCCAACAATGCTACAGAATAAAGAAAAAAGATGGAAGAAAGAAATCTCTTTGTCATCAAAATAGACACAATCTAAATCATATCGAAAGATTCATGCTTTTCGTAAGAACCTGAGGAGTTCTTATCAGAAACTGATCTAAGTCGATGATCCCTTCTTTTGTCAAGAGTTAAAGCAACAACTCTAAACCTTTTATCTTCCTTAATTCGCTGTGTATTATACCTCAGAGAACCACGAGGCTTCCCTTCAAAATTTCTCAAATCATTCCATGATGAGTACTGAAACCTCTGAACAGTAGCTGCTTCCATATTCTGCAAATGCACAGTACATGAATTCAGCAAAATCTATTACTCATCTTCAACGCCAAATATCATCAATGGAACCATTTCCTTTCTGAGAATTAAACTAATTGCAGATGACACTTTTGAAGAAACTTCGTGAGTAATAATAGTAAAAGAAAGAGTTTTAAGGAATAAACAAATCCAAATTCTGCATAAACAATCAATGCAAAGACAAATGAAATCGGAGAATGTATAAAGGTTTCACCTTTTTTCCCCGACGGCGGAGCTTGAGAGGCAGAGACTCTTTCTCTCTCTCTCTTAACTTACGCTTTTCTTATTGGCCAAAATTAGTTTTAGAATTATAATCTGAATAAAACGAATTTATAACGTAGGGGTTGGTGAAAATTTCCAAAACTATCTGTTAATTACTAAATTTATGCCAAGTCAATAATTAAGTATTTAATTGAAGATAATAAGACAATTAAAAGTCCAAATAAAATGTTAGTGGAAAAAGTGTAACGTGTTTTAAAATTAAGAAATCTTCCTTATGATATGTGACAACTGTTCATATTGTGAGTATCTCAAATGATCTTGATTCGTATTCTTTCCAATGTTTACAGATTTGAATGGATAGAATTTCTCTGTAAACTAAGGATGAAATTTCTAAAATCTGTCTTCTTATTAAACTTAATCATAAAATCTAGATATATATAAAACATAATTACTCCCTCTGTCCCATAAAGAGAAATTTTCTAGGAAAAATATTTGTCTTACAAAAATAGAAGTTTTATATTTCCAATGCAAATTTTAAAACTGTTTTCCCGTTTTATCCTTACTAAATAATTAGATAAATATTTATTATTATTTTTAAAGTATATT
>Ga0041059_1003125_pt1 | contig 11626 bp, 8 predicted proteins | sample AraColnosormetaG_FD_56232 | JGI IMG/M metagenome (GOLD analysis project Ga0041059, IMG submission 56232) | Arabidopsis roots microbial communities from North Carolina, USA - Col MF nosort | ecosystem: Host-associated > Plants > Roots > Unclassified | place: USA: North Carolina | collected 2013-09-02 | reverse complement strand
TTTTTTTTTCTTCTTTTTCAAACAGACTCATAAGCTTAATTGTAAACGCAAATGTCAAACGCAATGAAAACATCCAATTTGGTTGGCGTTTGCGTTTGAAACTAGTAGAAGAAGAGTTGTTTAATTAGAAGAAAAAAAAAGAATATGATTGACTACAAAAAATATAATTCCTTTGAACTTTGAAGGGTAAAGCTAAAAGCTACTTCTTGGTTGTTATATAACAGCTCATCTAATCCAATTATTGAATTCGTTTCAAAAGAAACATAATTTTGTTATTCGAAATTTATTAATTTAATTAGGCTTGGTTAGACATTAAGTTCTACTTAAGTTCCTAACAAAGCCCACAAAGTCCAAACAACAACTGTAAACATTTTGGATTGATGATAGAAATAATAAGGCCCAAAACGTTTATAGGCCCAATATTACCTAAACGGCAAGTTTTAGTAGAGCTTTTCTGTGTTAGCACTTATAGAGATCGAAATTCTCTTCATTTTCTCAGGCTCCAATGTCGCTGGACTTAGCTCGTTGATCATCGTACAAAAAGCTTGCTCGTAGCTATCAGCTCCCCGGAGAAGAAGATGGTGCGGAAACAGTTTCAACAGGCTAAAACTGGTGAGATGTTTTTCTACCATCCTTTTACTTGTTTTCCCGATCGAATCTCCTCTTTCTTCTATCTTTTTCCCCGCATTGGGATGAAATTTATAGGGATAGATCCATAAAATTTATGTCCTATATTCGCTTTTATCTCCGTATATCGTGGGTTTCGTCAAAGGTTTCGGCTTTTACTTGTTGGTGTGATCTTAAGTTAGCGGTCTCACATAAGGTGTTCGATGAAATGCCTGAACGAAATCTTTTGAGCTCATTTTTGACTCGGTTGGTAATTGTTTTGGTAATTTTAGGAATAGAGGCATTGAAGTCAATGGATGCTAACAACTACTTGAAGAAGGTTGGATTAGGGCGTGACGATATGTTCTTTTGGAAACAAGTGGGAAAAGCATTGCTATGCACTTACACAATCTTTGGTATGGCTTGGATTTACAATGAAACGTCTCCTTTAGGTTGGTGGACGCTGAAGCCAAGACCAAAGGAAGAGAGAGAATTGGCTCATTTGTATGAGCGGCGTGAGTTTCCTTATCCTGGTGATACAGAGGCTATGGAGGATTTTGTTGCAAAGGGGGGAATGATTGGTACTGCAATTGGACCGAAAGGAATTGTTGAGTCCGAAGGTGAGGCTGATAATTACCAGAAGGAAATGGAGAAGAAGAAGTTTGATAAAGAGGCTCAGAAACTGTGGTTGAGAATGAGGAATGAGGTTATTACTGAACTTCAAGAGAAAGGGCATAATCTTGAATAAGGAAGTGCAATAGGGTTTTGATAAATAAAAAAGCTGTGTGTAATTTAGGGTGTGTATCAGTTAGACTAAGGATTCAACCACTCGTACAAGTGTTTCTGTCTACGTATAGCTGAAAGTACTATACTGGTTGATGTTCTTGCTCTTGGGGAAGTAGCTCTTGTCCTTTATTGGTGGCTTGATTCATGTTTTGGCTTAAACCCTTTGGAATATAACTTGATGCTTTTTGCCCCCATTAAAGTTACCCAATACCTTGGGTTTGAAACTATTGACTTTTCAAGTCTAGTAGTGATCAGAGCCAATACTTATAACAAAATCACTATTGTATTGAACTCTTTAAGAGCATTAATACACATAAAAAGTAGAAAAGGAAAAAGAAGAGAGAACAACATGGTCATATGATTTTAGTTCATATATCTATAGAACAGTGGGAGAAATAAGTAACACACAAGGGTAATTGCTAATTACAACACAGTTTGAATATAGTCCATCATGAACTGAACAATCAGAGATCAGACTAATTCATCAGCCTACTTTTACCGGACTTGCTTGTCATATGGCTGTTTAATGGCGTCAAGTAGAATCTAACCATACCATTTCTGAGGTTGTCAGGCGAGTAAGTACCAAGCTTGTCATCACTCTGGAGAAGATGATTCCGTTTGCCTTCAACGCCATGAAACATTCCGTCTTCACACAAGCTTCTTCTTCCAGTCTCAACACCAGTTATAGAGCCATGAAATAGACCATCACAAGAGCTTCTTCCACCTTCAAAGCCATTAACAATAGAAGCACCACGTAACATACCATCACAAGACTTTCTCGCACTAACGCTGTAACTTCTTATGAGTTTCTCACTGACATCACCATTGGTTTCTCCTTTAGCCACTCTCCTAAGCTTCAACAAAGACTCAGCAAGAGAACCCTCCATAGTATTTCCTCCAAGTTTCAAACTTTGCTCGGTTTTCATTTCGTTCTTCGCCACATCAGTTTTCCTCTGAATCAATCCCCAAAAGTTCCATCCTTTAGACCAGTTCTTTCCGCTCTTCTTCAACCCAAAACCATCCTGCTTCTTCACCTCACCAGCAGCAACACAACCAACACCTTTAGAACCTAACTCCAAGCTCTCCGGTTTGTAATTCTTAATAGAATACCAATTCGAATCCCTAAGTTCCCTCTCAGTAACAAGCAACTTCGCTCCATGAAACAAACCAACAGTTTCAGGTGATACCTTAGCATTAGAAATAGCTTTCAATTCATCAACTTCAAGCAAACCATGTCTCGATGATCGATCAAAGCTTCTTCTCCTTCGTGAATCCAAGTAGTAATCCCTCGTTTGAGCTGTCCCACCTGGATTGTTCTTCTCATCTTCCTCTACCTTCTCACCGGTTATCTTCTCCGGCGAGGCTTTAACGTCTTCAGTCACAGAGGACAAAGGTATCAGCTTTGGATATGTCTTTCCAATCAAACATCCATCCCATGAAGCTCTAGGCTCGTCGAAAGAGACTCGACCTGCGTCAAGAGACAACCTAGGATCTACATCACATGAACGACGACCAAGACTGTTCCCGGAATCTGGAATTTTTCGATGATGTTTGAGTGAAAACTTCCTGAGTGTTCTGCTAAAAACCGAATCTTTGCCGTTGTTCTTCAGTTGTTGATTTCTCGATTCCAGATCTATTAACTCCTTCATCGTCTTCTGCTCTCCATCTTCGATTTCTTCTTCAACGAGCTTCTTACCCTCATCATCTTCTTCTTCTTCATCCTCTATCAAATCCGGTACAATGGGGAATCGAATCGAGCTCTTTAGCAGCTCATCATCATCATCGTCGTCGTGATTAGACCTAACATCACACGATCTGCGTCGTGGCTGGTCCAAAACAGAAGCGGATGCGTCACGAACAGAGTAGGAGCGAACACGGCGGAGCTCAGTGGAAGCTGAGACAGAGGAAGATAGAGCTTCGATGGTAGAGAGACGTTCACGGAGACAGGTGGCACAGAAACCAGTGGTGGGTTTGGAAGAAGGATGACGGTGACAGACGGCGGAGTGACGACGGCGACGACGCTGATGGGTTTGGTGGGTCATAGCTCACAGGGGGTGGTTTGAGTTCAGTGAATGGAAGAAGAAGAGAGTGAAGTTGAAGAATCTGTCAGTCACATTTTCAGGATCTCGAGAAGAAGAAGAGAAAGAGAGTCAAGAGTGGCGTTGTCAACACTACACTAACCCTTTCCCTTTCCTTAAACCTTTTCTCTCGTTTTATTATTTCTTCATTTTAATGCGTATTATATTTATTTCTGTACTTTCTTATAGTTAATGAAAAATACAGAAATGAGTTAATGAAAATAGAGAGAAAATAATGTTATGTTTTTTGTACAAAATATCAAAGAAAAAATGGTATAATTGTGTCACATGAGAGTGGCAGAGAGAATCAAAAGGAAGAAGTGTACAACACATCCCATAATGGGTCTGACCTCTGGTATTTGTAGGACGAACATAAAAGACTCTTAATTAGTGAAAATATTAAAATTAAATGGATAGACCTAAAAGATTGAAAATGGTGAAAACACGTGTGCCCCATTTGTTTTCTTTTACCTTGGGTGGTAATATTTGGCTGCTTCCGTCATTTCTTTGGATTCCCTTCGAATCGAGAAATAGCTTCAATGTCAACTTTTATTTATTCTTCTTTATTTGGTTTGGATATATTAGAGTTCTGATTAGTGGAGTGATTTTTACCAAGAGGTTGTTTAGTGCAACAAGATGTAACATTTGAACAACACGCTTTACTTTTTGATGCAACGACATAAACTAGTTTTTGAATTAAGTGGGTTTGTTCAAATGTTACATCATTTGTTACCTGAAGTGTGTTATCATTCAAAACAATATTTCATTGTTATCGTGAAAACAGAGAAACCACTCTTTACAATGGTTTTAATAGATTTTAACTATGACATTTACCTAAAATAAAGGAGATTTATTTTCTCTAAACGTTTGTGGACAGCAATGGCTGACGAGTGACATTGAGATTCGGAGTTACGACAAGTTCCCAAAGAGTATGTGTTCTTTTATTAAATTGAAAAGAAAAAAAAAACCATAGCAGGTCCCAAAAATACACAGTAGTAATTGTTTTTGTCTCAATGTGATTGTACCGGTTTTGTTTTCTTTCTGGTAAACAAGATTGGAATTTTCCGACGACTTTGTCCACCACAGACAGAAGCAAAGTTTAGTTTTACAGTGCTCAATCGAAACGTTAAAGAAAGCAACTGCTGGCAAATAAAAATTTTAATATGGTAAAAAGTAATTAATTATTTTGGGCTCAAGATTGTAATTTGGAGCCCAATAATGTTAGTTGGGCCCAAAAGGAAACAAATAAGCCTTTTAGGATTTTGGCCTTTTCTTGTGCAACTGTAATAACGAATTTGCCACTCGGAACTTTGCCGTCGTCATCGTCTTCTTCGTTCATCTTCTACCGGCGCAAAGAATACAAATTAAATATCGCTGAGAAATGTGTCCGTGAGCCTTGAATTCCATGGGAATTGAGTATTTCAGGTTATTGAAGCTAGCTTCCTTGTCGAAATAAAGGGCATGTTCCAAGTTTTGTATATCGTATACATCCTTTCTGCTCTCTTTATATTGGGAGATCGATGAGATCGACCCTAACCGAGTCGATTTGGTTTGGGTCGATCTCAGATATCTCCCAATACTTTACAACATACATACAACTGGAGAAAGAAATCAACTTTTTGTTTGTCATAGCAGGTCAGTCTCATTGCTTATGTAGTTTACTTTTCGGTGTCTTACTATTATGCACCGTTTAGATGATTCTGTGGCAAAGTAGTTTGTACAAAAGACTCATCTTTCATCTTAAAACCGTTTAGACGGACCTCATTTTACTTGTTGGTGGAGATCATGCATACAACTTGCAGCTTTAAATACAACCATCACTGTTCCTTGTCAAGAGAAAATCTTGCGTTTGTCTCCTCTTTCTGATTCTCTACTGGATAGAATAAAAGAATCAATTAAACATTTCCTTGTTCATGTATAGAAGGTGCAACCTAAAGGCTTCTTCTACATTAGATCCTCTAGCGCAGAGGTATGGATTCCGCTGCTCATATCACTCCTTGAGTTGTAACTGCTTTCTCGATGAGTATAGGATTTGCATATAGTTCGATTAAGTTTTAGTTTTGGATTAATTTTGACTCTGTTACTTAGAGAAGAGAGGAGATTTCAAAGACATGTTATTAGTTCTCTTTTCTTATTCTCCGTCATCCTTAGACTATAAAGGTTTTAACATCAATGAGTCGTTTTCTACTCTCGAGTCTTCTTGTGTGGAAAAGTCAAAAGTATACAAAATACTCAGAATACCATCATTTGTTCATTTTCATTGACTATGAAAATAGAATAACAGCAAAACTTGCAAGACCAATCAAGCTCTTTGAATCGGTCTACAACACATTAAAGAACATATAATTTATATTTCTATTGTATGTACAGATAATAATGGATCATTATGCTTATATTATATGCACAAATGTATCTGGCGTTTAACAAAAGGAATAAGAAACATACATGACTTCAACAAACTTTATTTCTTGGAATTTGGACATCTGACATAATATTCACTTCTTTCCTATAACCATGTCTATAGACACATGCCAATGAGGAGCAAAACCCCAACGCCTCTCCGCTTCTCAAATGGAAAGCATCAGAGAGATGATTCTGAGTATAGTTGGACTGATGTAGGTACTGGGGAGAAGGCCAGGAATGTCTCCGTCCTCGGTGCGATCAGAAGGGCAGCTAAGAAAGTCTTTGTTATTATTTTCTTAGGACAACGGAAGTTAAAGCCAACAGAATGTAGATCTGATCCTGGAGAGAGCAGCACGCACGACAGAGAATCTACATGTAAGCAAATTGGTGTTTGATTGAATCTTTCCTAAAACAGCCTTTCTTGAATATCAGGAGCATGCTTTGAATCTCTTAAGCTCTGGTGATGTATGCCGACCATTAAGACAACCAAACTTTGTTACAAACCTGAGGGTCTTTGATGGATGATGCGATATATTTCTGTACATCCATGCTCTCTGTATATCTGTGACAATCTTTTTTCTTTTTCTTGAATATGTGCAGTATCAGGCTGGACTGGTTATTCATCACCAAGCTCCTTTGGAAGGTCAACAGAAAGAAAGGTTTCAGGTCAATATCGTTTTTCTGGTTCAAGATTTCAAAGTCCTGGGAAAGATTCTTCTTCTAGCAAAAGTTGGCATCAAGGCCCGGTAATATTTTCTTTTGGGGAGCTTCAAAGGGCAACCGCAAATTTTTCTTCGGTTCATCAAATTGGGGAAGGCGGTTTTGGAACTGTTTTTAAGGGAAAACTTGATGATGGAACTATTGTTGCTATCAAGCGTGCGAGAAAGGTAGTAGTTGAAATCCTTTTCTTGGAAAATATGTGGAAAACAGATTGAACTAGTTTCTTAAGAATTATTCGGAGAAGACATTATCGATAACTCAAAATTCTGTGGCAGAACAACTATGGCAAAAGCTGGTTGCTAGAGTTCAAGAATGAAATATACACATTGTCAAAGATTGAGCATATGAATTTGGTAAAGCTGTATGGATTTCTTGAACATGGAGATGAAAAGGTTATTGTTGTTGAATATGTTGCCAATGGAAACCTACGAGAACATCTAGATGGTAAGTTGCAAGAGGTACTTCCTTCTTCTTTTACGTGTATATAGAGAAAAATCCAGTCTCTAATTTTAGAGCATAGAGAACTTTCCCAAAAAATAAAATATCTAAATGAATTCTCAACTATTGATCCTCTATATAAAAACACAGGTTTAAGGGGTAACCGCCTTGAAATGGCAGAACGTCTTGAGATTGCAATTGATGTGGCTCATGCATTGACCTATTTGCACACATATACTGGTAATCTTGTCATATTGTTGTCGGTGTTGCATTATAGCTTATTGTGCCAAGATTTAACGCATTAGGGATTTTATAATGCAGATAGTCCAATAATCCACAGAGACATTAAAGCATCAAATATCCTCATCACGAATAAGCTTAGAGCCAAAGTGGCGGACTTTGGCTTTGCTCGTTTAGTGTCGGAAGATCTTGGGGCTACTCATATATCGACTCAGGTCAAAGGATCTGCAGGCTATGTGGATCCAGATTACCTCAGGACGTTTCAACTAACTGACAAGAGCGACGTTTACTCTTTTGGTGTTTTGCTCGTAGAGATTCTCACTGGAAGACGTCCCATTGAGTTAAAGAGACCACGAAAAGACAGACTCACGGTTAAATGGGTAAGTTACTTTCTCTTTTCCCTTTCACCAGAAGCTCGAGATTATCTCAACGACTAAATCAGGAGAAACTCGTTTCATCTTGGGCAGGCATTGAGGAGACTCAAAGACGATGAAGCTGTTCTCATAATGGACCCATTTCTCAAGAGAAACCGAGCCGCCATTGAAGTGGCTGAGAAGATGCTGAGACTTGCGAGCGAATGTGTTACCCCGACGAGAGCTACACGTCCAGCTATGAAAGGCATTGCGGAAAAGCTATGGGCTATAAGGAGAGAGATGAAGGAGACGATGATATGTTCATCTGCATCTAATTCTTCTTGTTCTTCAACAACACATAGCTTCATTGGTCGTGATTCAGACAGATATGCATTGCCGAGGATTGAAGATAACGAGAATAGCATTGAGTAACTCTCTCCTTGATGATATCAATCTGTGAAACATGCTGCTGCTTCTCATTTGAAGAATTTTTTTTACTTAGATGAATACAAATACATGTCACTTAAATTTCTTTTGTTCTTGTATAAATACAAATACAAATTACTTCTGTTGAGTTTCAGAGAATATTCTTCAAATGAGAAAAGATGGATAGTAGTCTTAACATATGTAATGTAGAAGGCCAAAGTAGAAACGATATTTGAATCCCATAAATATCAAATCACAACCATTCCCCAGTTGGCAGTCATTACACATCAAATCCAGAGAAGATGACATTGACGATGAAAGATCACTAACAACAACAATCCACAAAAAAAAAGGATACAACACAAACACAAAACCCTTCTTTTTGTATTATATATAAATTTACAAAAGAGACTCTTTCCTGTCTCTCAAGCGAATTTAGGCTTCGGCAAGGCTGAGCCACCAAGGCCGCTGCTGCTGCTGCCACCGCCTCCTCCTGCGTGGACTGGTCCAAGCTTCTGGATCCAGTGTTTCAGACCTTTCCTTGGGTCCTTACAGATCTTGCTCGAAGACAGATTCAGGTTCCCTTCACGTTCCAGTGATATCGCAAACTGTTCAAGCACTTTCACTATCTGCCAGAACTCGGGTCTCTTATCTGGTGCAACCGACCAACACTGCTCTATCAGAGCTTTCATGGCTACTGGACAATCTCCCGGGATAGCTGGCCTAATGTTCTGAACCAAAGATCAACATTTTTCATATCTCAAATGGTTGAATCAACTGAACAATAAAAGACCTAAAATATACTTGTGCCGGAAGATTTTTGTCTGTTAAATTCTAAGGCTTTAACCGTAACCATTAGACAGTTCTTGTGGCATAAACTCTACGGAAGATTACAATAATGAAATAGTAAGGAGACGCACAGAATATTTTACCTTATGTACGACTGCGAAAGCAGCTTGAATAGGATTCATGTCCTCATATGGGATTGCTCCAGCTACCATTTCCCATAAAACGAGTCCAAAGCTGTATACATCGGCCTTACGTCCATGTGGTTTCCGTTTTATCATTTCAGGTGCCATCCACCTATATGTTCCGGGGTCATCAGCCAACATGTCACAGTACTCCTCCTCGCACGCTATGCCAAAGTCAGCGATCTTCAAATGGAATTCTTCGTCGATCAATACATTTTCTGGCTTAAGATCCCGATGAATTATGCGTCGTGAGTGAATATATTCCATCCCTCTAGCAATATCTATAGCAAACTCTATAAGCTTTTTCAAAGGAAGAGACCTATTCTCAGGCTTGTGCAGAAAAGATCTTAAAGATCCTTCAGGTAAATACTGCGTGAGGACACAATATACAGGCGGATCTTTGTACGCTCCAACAAACTGTTTTTAGCACATAAATAAGAGAAGAGAAGTTAACAAAAACCGTAAATCATTCCATCTAGACTGACATAACGATTAACCAAGAGAACATAACGAGAGAGGAGAAATCACCTTTATAACATTTGGATGGGTCAATCGAGACAAAAGGGTCACTTCCTTGGTAAACTGTTTCTCTAAACGAGCTCCCAAGCATCCATTATCGTCATCATCAGGTACAGTGATAAGCTTCACGGCAACAGCTTTATCTTCATACTTACCATGATATAGCCGGCTGTATAAACCATGAGCAAACTTAAGCCCAAAGAACAGCTTTGACATATCAACACGGAACTCTTCAGAAGCTTCCACAGCACTCACTCTACGACCAGTATTATCAAAAAGCTTAGACCATCCAGTGTCCTTCTTGCTCTTGACCCTCTCTTGAATTCTCAAAGTGCCAAGATCTCTGATAGGACCTGAAGGAGACCGCAAGTTAAATGATCTCTTGTCAAAGGAGTTTTTATGAGATAACTTAGGCTTCATTCCCTTTTCCGATTCCACTCTTCTTGGATGTGGAGTAGAAAATCTCTTACGCTCAGACCTCGCTTCCTTAAACACATCGGGAACAGCCATCTGAGGCGAAGGAGAAACAGATCTCTGCTTATGAGTAACCGGGTTTGTCTGTATTTCCGAATCAACAACATATACATCAGCAGCTTCCAAACTCGAAGTATCTCCCGTAGTCTGTGAGTTACTCGAAACCAACTTAGGATCCGATGATGATGCCGACGACGAAGAAGATGATCTCTGAGGTATAGCTTTTAATCCAGAAAACTTATCTTGGTTTATCATAAAAGGAAGAGAAGCTAACTTTGAAGAATTCAAACGATAAGAAACCGTTTGAGAAAACTTAGCCCTCCTAATCCACGAAGTAGCCTCTTCATCCATCTCTAAGCTCGAAAACAAACTAAACAACCTTTTTATCAAAGACTAAACAACCAAAACTCTCAATATCTCCAAAGTACCTAAGCAAACCCGTGAATACGAATGAGATGACTTGCTGCAATCTCCAACGATCTCATTTCCACGAAGATACAAAATCTTTTCAAATCCATCGAAGCCCCATTTCTCACCTTCAACCATTAATCCACAAAAACTACAAATCATAAAAGAAGAAAACTTTCCTACGAATACTACTAAGCTCGAAATTTCTCCAAACGTTCCCACCAAAATCACCGGAAAATCCTGAATTACATACCTCTTCCTACAAAATCAAGCAACAATACTCAGAAAATCGAATCCATAGAAGCTATTGAAAACGATAATGAGGGTTAAAAGATCGATCTGAATCAACAAATTTAGGAAACTAGTTTTCGATATTTGTTTACCTGAATCACAACAAAAAACTATGAAGCGTCGTCGTGTGTTAAAAGGAAGAGAAGAGGAAAGCCAAGTGAATCGGAAATCAAGAAGATCCGGCGACTTGAAGCCGGAGGAAGATGGAATCGAAGGAGAAATTTGAGAGCTAAACCATAAGACGTTTTTGGATTCTCAAAGACCTTTTTGACGAATCCAGACCTCTTACGCCTTTTTAGATGGATTTTTTTTTTCTTTTTTTTTCACAGATAAAATGTGGAAAATAAATAAATTCTTTTGGAATATTTAGAAAAATACGTTAAAACGACAGCGTATTAATCTGTCTGTCAGCATCTCTGATATGCTCTAATTATTCTGTCTGAAAGAGAAATTTAATTTAGGTTCCCTTTTTTAGTCAAATAAATTCTAAAGGCCATAGACTTCGGCCCATTAATAATAAAACTGGCCCAAATTACTTTATGATATAGGCCATGATGATTGCTTGATAGTAACCAGAAACGAAAGAGGCCTCAACGTTGACAAGCTTCACTAATCCTATGAGAAAAACTCTTCTGTTTTTTTTTTAAAGAACATAATTCACACAAATTAACCATTCTAAACAAGAACTTTAAACTACATAAAACCATTCCTATCTCTTATTCTCAACATTGGGGAAGTGCTTAAACAATTGTTACAAAACAACTTTTGAATAAATACATGCTAGTTTTTTTTTTCTTTGTCAACAACTTTATTAGATTGACTCAAAACAAGCCCATGCTAGGTTTTTATATCAATTAAATTCTTGTTTTTTTTTCAAAAAGAAATTAAACATTGTTTTTTTTTTTTTTTTTTA
>Ga0041059_1003124_pt1 | contig 11627 bp, 6 predicted proteins | sample AraColnosormetaG_FD_56232 | JGI IMG/M metagenome (GOLD analysis project Ga0041059, IMG submission 56232) | Arabidopsis roots microbial communities from North Carolina, USA - Col MF nosort | ecosystem: Host-associated > Plants > Roots > Unclassified | place: USA: North Carolina | collected 2013-09-02 | reverse complement strand
TATATATATATAAAATACTTGGGATATAGATATATAATATACATGGTATATATATATATATATATATACGCTTCCAACACAACACGTATCTGCTTTCTAAATATTTTTAAAAACTGGCTTTTACGCTTTCGCTTCTGCGTACCTGCTTCCAATTCTATGCAGCTAAAGATATTAGTTTAGTTTTCTTGTTATTATCTTTTATATTTTTAAAATTGTTTAAATTTATAATTTCTTATAATTATATTTTTAAAATTAATAAAATTTTTTTTTTTGTGATCAATAAACTTGATATCTATGACGATTATATGTCTTACTACTTGAAAACCATAATTTAATTTTTATAATAAGATTGTTATGGGTGAAAATCGCAAATATTTCGTTTTAATTAAGGGTTTTCTGCAAAATAACCCTCCAAGTCAATCTCGTTTGCAAGTTTACCCTCCAAATCCGAATTATGCAAGTCAACCCCACCATCTTTAAAGTCACCCGCAATACAACCCTCTCATATATCGATGATGTGACACTCGATAACTCCGTTTGAAAACATAAAAATTTTGTGCAAAAAAATCCTCAATGTATTTTTTTTTTGCAAGATAAACCTCCATATCAAATAAATATAGGTCAAACCACAATCTGAAAAATCTCCTGCAACATAGCCCTTCCGTGTATCAATGACGTGACAGTCGATAACTCATTTAGAGATTTTATAAGTCTATCGAATATATTACTTTAATGCATATAATTTAATTAAGTTATTGATCTAAGTTTTAAATAAAATAAAACCAAACCATAACCAAACGATTAACCAAAATATCCAGAAACTTAGAAAATATCCAAAATTAATACCCATAACTATAATTATAAACTCAAAATATTAATTATTTTTAGAAAAACAATCAAATACTTTAAATGATCAAAATATTCAAATATTGTTAGTTATATTTTTCAAAATTAAATACTCTTTTACAAAATAAAACAAAATTTTAATTTTCTTTCTAATATTTTTCTTCTTTGTATTTTTTTGTTAATTTCGGTTAAATTAGGTTAATTTTAGTTATTTTGAAAGAAAAAAAGAACCAGAGCGAATCTGATAAAAATTTGGTTAGTTACAGTTATCGATTCAAAAATTTAATTTTGTTTTTTTGTTTAAAATTACGGTTATCATTTATTTAAGTTTTAGTGTTTACCCATTGCACATTGCACCTTAAATAAATGACTCATGCTCTAAATAAGTTATTGACTGTCACGTCATCGATACACGGAAGGGCTATGTTGCAGGAGATTTTTCAGATTGTGGTTTGTATTTATTTGACATGAAGGTTTATTTTGCAAAAAAAATTATATTGAAGTTTTTTTTGCACAAAATCCTTATGTTTTTCAACGGAGTTATCGAGTGCCACACCATCAATATACGGGAGGGTTGTATTGCGGGTGACTTTAGAGATGGTGGGGTTGACTTGCATAATTCGGACTTGGAGGGTAAACTTGCAAATGAGATCGACTTGTTGGGTTATTTTGCAGAAAACCCTTTAATTAATATCTTCGGTTTAGTTTCGGTTATTCCCGGTTCAGTACGGTTGAGCATTTTACTGCTTATAAGAAAACCAGCCTGATGTAAGGAAAAAAAAGAAAACTGCCTTTACTTCTGTCTGTCTGTCTACACACAAAGATGCGTAGCTTTGATTGCTCGAGAAAACTAGACTCATGTTCAATGTTCTTCTGCAAACGACGATAATGGAATGGCAACAAAATCATTTCTCAAACTCGCTGCTGATCTCTCTTCTTTCACCGATTCTTCACCATTCGCAAAGCTTCTTGATTCATGCATCAAATCCAAGTTATCAGCAATCTACGTCCGTTATGTCCATGCTTCTGTCATCAAATCAGGTTTCTCCAATGAAATATTTATACAGAATCGGCTCATCGACGCTTATTCGAAATGTGGGTCACTCGAGGATGGTCGCCAAGTGTTCGACAAAATGCCTCAACGAAATATCTACACTTGGAACTCTGTTGTGACGGGTTTGACAAAGTTAGGATTTTTAGATGAAGCTGATTCTTTATTCAGGTCAATGCCTGAACGTGATCAATGTACTTGGAATTCTATGGTTTCGGGTTTTGCGCAACATGATAGGTGTGAAGAGGCTTTGTGTTATTTTGCTATGATGCATAAGGAAGGGTTTGTGCTTAATGAATATAGTTTTGCTAGTGTTCTTAGTGCTTGTTCTGGTTTGAATGATATGAATAAGGGTGTACAAGTACATTCTTTGATTGCGAAATCGCCTTTTTTGTCAGATGTGTATATAGGTTCTGCTCTTGTTGACATGTATTCCAAATGCGGTAATGTAAATGATGCTCAGAGGGTTTTTGATGAGATGGGTGATAGAAATGTTGTTTCTTGGAATAGTTTGATTACATGTTTTGAACAAAATGGTCCTGCGGTGGAAGCTCTCGATGTTTTTCAAATGATGTTAGAATCTAGGGTTGAGCCAGATGAGGTTACTTTAGCTAGTGTGATTAGTGCCTGTGCAAGCTTGTCGGCGATTAAGGTTGGTCAGGAAGTTCATGGCCGTGTTGTTAAAAACGATAAGTTGAGGAATGATATAATTCTAAGCAATGCGTTTGTGGATATGTATGCAAAGTGCAGCAGGATAAAAGAAGCTAGGTTTATATTTGATAGCATGCCTATCAGAAATGTTATTGCAGAAACCTCCATGATCAGTGGGTACGCAATGGCTGCAAGCACTAAGGCGGCTAGACTCATGTTTACCAAAATGGCGGAGAGGAATGTTGTTTCATGGAATGCGCTTATTGCTGGCTATACGCAGAACGGAGAAAACGAAGAAGCACTTAGTCTCTTTTGTCTCTTGAAGAGGGAATCAGTATGCCCAACTCACTATTCCTTTGCTAATATCCTCAAGGCATGTGCAGATCTTGCAGAGTTACATCTCGGTATGCAGGCTCACGTGCATGTCTTGAAGCATGGCTTTAAGTTTCAATCTGGTGAAGAAGATGATATATTTGTTGGCAATTCCTTGATAGATATGTATGTGAAATGTGGTTGTGTAGAAGAGGGTTATCTTGTATTCAGGAAGATGATGGAAAGAGATTGTGTTTCCTGGAACGCGATGATTATTGGATTTGCACAAAATGGTTATGGAAATGAGGCTCTTGAGTTGTTCAGAGAAATGCTTGAGTCTGGAGAAAAACCAGATCACATTACCATGATTGGTGTTCTTTCTGCATGCGGGCATGCTGGATTTGTTGAAGAAGGGCGGCACTACTTTTCTTCTATGACCAGAGATTTTGGTGTGGCTCCGCTTAGGGATCACTATACTTGCATGGTCGATTTGCTTGGTCGAGCTGGATTTCTCGAAGAAGCAAAGAGCATGATTGAGGAGATGCCTATGCAACCAGATTCTGTTATATGGGGTTCTTTGCTTGCTGCTTGTAAAGTACATAGGAACATTACGTTAGGTAAATACGTTGCAGAGAAGCTTTTAGAAGTAGAGCCGTCAAATTCAGGACCATATGTTCTTCTTTCTAACATGTACGCTGAGCTCGGAAAATGGGAGGATGTGATGAATGTACGAAAGTCGATGAGGAAAGAGGGAGTCACAAAGCAGCCAGGGTGTAGTTGGATAAAGATACAAGGACATGATCATGTTTTCATGGTTAAAGATAAAAGCCATCCTCGAAAAAAGCAGATACACTCGCTTCTTGATATTTTAATAGCCGAGATGAGACCGGAACAAGATCATACTGAAATAGGATCACTCTCGTCCGAGGAAATGGATTATTCATCTAATCTTCTTTGGGACAACGCCATGTAATGTAAGTAACTTTGCTGGAATTGTTTTTTGCTGTTCAAAATCTATTCTATCTTTTCTTGAAAACTTAAGGAATTAGAAACTGGTAGTATATGAGAGATTATAGAATCAATGGAAATTTCATTTTGCAGAAACAACATTTTCTTTCACATCTTCGGTTGCTGTACGAAGTAAATAATTAAACACATGAACAAACCTGTAACCCAATGTTTTTCAGAAAGGACATTATTGCTACCACATTTATTAAGCGAGAGTGGTTTTGAAACTTCGTTGGGAACATCTACACCTCAGAATCACATAGGAAATGAACCTGTAGAGCAAGACAAAACATAGCATGATCACAACATTTCTCCATCTACTTTCCTCTCCGTACCTTTCTTCTTTGAGTAGATCCTCCTCAGTCACCAAACATTTTCCGAATCCATACTCCAAACACTTGTTTGATTTTGAGAACTCGTTAATCAGAAATCCTTCGAACGGGTACTTGAACAAGGAGATGTAGTGCATGAAAATCCAGTAACCAGGGATCTCATGGTTCGATATGAAGTAGCCGGAGAACAGAAAGAAGGAACCCATCACACCGGAAATCACTGAGTTTCCAACTATGAAATTAGGAACCAGTGCACTAAAGCACACAACCACCGAGTTTGCTGTGTAGAGGATCAACCAAATGAGGAGCGAAAAGTGTAGAAACGCCATGAAACTGGGGTTCAGTCCCACCAGCCAGTACACTGGGGTTGAGAATAGAATAGCTAGGATGAGCAGAAATGGCAAGTAAACTAGTCCATTAGCGACGGCATATGAAGACACTCTGTAGCTTCCACTAGAGGTCTCCTTCATCAGAATCTCTCTTTCTTGCAGAAATATAGGGAGTGCCTCTATTGTCGAAGTTAGCAGAAAGGTCAATATGAATGCAAAGAGGCCGACTCTTTCTCGCGCACCTTTTAAATCGTCTTTGAGATTATGAAAAATCAGACCTAGGACAATTCCTGAACCTAACATCTGAACCGTCCTGCACGCAAAAAGCTCCTTGGTTCTGAAAATGTTCTTGGAGAACCTATGTGTGAGTATCATAGTTTCTTCTAATCTTGAATTTGCAAAATCTCTTGTGAACTCTGTTGCTATGTTCATCGTTCCTACATCAGCGACCCTTGTTTGTTGAAACAGCTGTTGTAGTGTGAATTTGCCACTTTTGCTCTCCCCTTGACTATCTTCTGATCTCTTCTCTTGTAATGTTGTTTGTGGTGTTAGGACATGAGCTGCTCTTCTGCTTTCCTGTAGCCGTTGCTGTTTTGTGATGGATTCGATTGATTCAATGGCAAATTCAACGATGTTTTCATGGAGAGGAGGGTGCAAACCATTTGACCTTAAGTAAACGCCAAGCTGATCCACCGACCCCTGCTTCAAGGTCGAGCCATTGGCCAACAAGAGAACAGAATTGAACTGTTTGACTATCCGAAATCCCGGTTGGTGGATAGTCAGAATTATGGTCCTGCCTCGTGTTTCAGCCATGTGTTTGAGCATGTCTATGATCAGCAGAGCCGAAGTACTATCAAGCCCAGAGGTTGGTTCATCAAGGATCAGAACTTTGGGGTCGTGAATAACTTCAACTCCTATGGAGACACGACGTCTCTCTCCACCCGATATACCTCTGACACTATCATCGCCAACACGAGCCGTGGCAACAGCTTCAAGCCCAAGCTCATGGACCAAAGACTTAACCCGTGATCTCAGTTCATCTGCAGGGAGCTTTAAACGCAGCTTAGCACTGAACAGAAGGGTTTCCTCCACCGTAAGCAAAGGAAACAGAGTATCCTTCTGAGTGACATAACCAGAGATTTTCTTGAAATTGGCTCTATCCACCGGTCTCTTGTTGACATAAACCGACCCGGTTTGAGGGATGAGTCTAGCAGCTAGAATTTCAAGCAAAGACGACTTCCCTGCACCACTTGGGCCAACAATAGCAAGAATCTCCCATGGTTTGGCTCTGCAAGTCACTCCTTTTAGTACATGCTTGACTTTGTTACCGGTTTCATCCTCTAGCTTCAATGACTCTTCCTCTGTCTTTACCGGCTGGTCAGCTTCCGGCCGCGGTTTCCGCCTAAAGATTCCAAAGGGATTAACATTAATCTTCCTTACAAAGATGTTGTAATCAATATCTAAAGCTTCGATCTCACATCCTTGCTTCTCCATTGATGAAGAAGCTTTGTTCTCTCTCTTTCTTTCTTTTCCAATGCTATAGTGGCGTAAGAAAAAGGACAAGTAATAGAACAAAACCAATTATATATGTCTTGTACTAAATGTGTTATTGTTATAAGAAACTTTGAATTAGTATTGGATTGGTCATAAATGGTTCAAAAGACTAAGAAGTAAGAAGACAGCTAGATTTCTGTAACTTGTATTGGATTTAAGTGAAGAGAGTTGAAATTTTTGAGTTTGGTCACGGGCCATTGTTTTGTTATACCAAATATAGATGGATGGAGAGTGAGAGAGGTTCACATGCAGTTGTTCTTCTCACTTCTCTTTAACTTTCCCAAGACATGAAGAGTCACGTGTTCCTTTGTGATATTATTTATATATTTACTTTCATATTTTGTAATATACTTGTGATTTCTTCATCAATTTATAATTTTTAAAAAATTCAATTAATATTAATAAAAGTTACCGACGGCTAATTCTCAAAATCACTTTTTTTTTCTTTTCGGCAAATCGATTTACATGAAATATAAAAAACATTCAAAAACAACCTTTGAAACAAATAAAGAAAATTAAACACAATTTCGATAAAAATTAATAGAAGTAACCTTGCTTTCTATACGGAAGTTTTATAAGCAATAGATAAAATCTGTTAAATCTCTTCTTTATATCCTCGTAAAAAACTAACATCTTATAGATAAAAGTTACAAAATATTTTTCTCATCACTCTCATTAAAAGAATACATTGATATGTTGCTTGAAATGGTTTTTGGATCTTGATCACGTATTTTGTAACAACTTACACATTGTTGCCCGTTCATGGCACCGACATTTTCTCTTTCACCGACATTTTCTCTTTCACCGATGTATTTTGTAATCACTTTTCTTTCATAAGAAATTTACATGTATTGACATTTGGCACTGATTGAACTATCCCCTAATTATGTGTTTTTATAACCATAAATGTGGCGTTACGTCTTTAGGATTCTAAACACTACAAAAGCAATCTTTGACCCAAACAAGAAAAACAAAAAAAAAACACTACAAAAGCAATAATAAAGCCACGTTTTCATCTAAAAATTCGTCGTTAAAATGGAAATGATGATAAACAATTACAAAAAATGGGAAAAAGCAAAAATGTTAAGGGAAATAAACTCTAAAAGATTTTTAAATGATGGAGCAGATTAGAATTAGAAATATTTGTGGCTAATTTGGAAAACGATAGAGCTACGATACTTTTGTATTAACCAGTGTTTGTGTGGTATACTTCATCCTCGTCAATTATAAATTAACAGATTTTAAATTTATTTATTTTTGAACATTAAACAGCACAAAAAAATAAACGAACTTGTCATATACAGTACATAAATTTCAGGACTCTAGTTATTTTAAAAATTACTCTCTTTGTTTTAAAATATAAGATGTAAAGGTTTATACAATCAAATAACTTGGTTTTTAAAATTTTGAATAAAGCTGAACTTTTCGTTGCAAGGGCTATAATTTAACACACACTTATATATTAATATTTTTTAAACTTGACAACATCGAAAATAGTGAAAAAATTATAATGCAATATTATTTTTGATATCATATGATTATATCTTATTTTTTGGAAATAAAAGATAAAATTGCAAAAATGGATAATTTATAGGATTTTTTGGTATAAAATCTTAAAAATTATGATAGTCATACTTTATTTCTTCTCTTATGTTTTCAATTTTGTTTGGTTTATATCTGACTGGAGACTGGTATAACTAAAGTCTTTACTCCATGTTTTGCGCTCATTGTTATTTTTCTTATGCTAGGAATTAAACATTTTCAATTGTATAATTTGAAGACAATAGGTGACTAGTTTCTTTCCAAGAATTTATATATGTGTTGGGGAAATTTATATTTTGTAATTTTGTAAAAAAAAACAAAAGAAGTGTAGAACCCATTTTCTTAAGAGATAATTATTGTTAATGTAATATTTATTTACATATCAAGAATTAAAAAAAAACGGTTAGTTACGTTAAACACCTGAAAATAATTGTAATAGTTCTAATAAAAGAAAAGAAGACCAAAAATAGAGATGATGAATGATGTTGTTTTGACTCGTTGAGCAGAGAGGATGATACGGAATACCACCAAACTTTGAATCCATTTCCTTTCTCTCATATGTATGTTCCTGCAAATTAACACACAACATTTCCTTTCGATCATTTCAAGTTTTTTTCTTAGGAAAAAATGGCGACAAGTGAAGAACCTAGTACGGATGCCTCCATAATATGTTATGCGCCAAGCATGATCACCACCAATGGTGTTTGGCAAGGCGATAATCCTCTCGACTTTTCGCTACCTCTCTTTGTTCTTCAGCTAACTTTGGTTGTTGTCGTCACTCGTTTCTTCGTCTTTATCCTCAAACCCTTTCGCCAACCTCGTGTCATCTCCGAGATCCTTGTAAGTAACCATAAATTCTCAATTTTTTTCATTCGTGGCGGAAAAGTTTTTTTAACTCAAAACCAATTGGCAAAAAGTGAAATAATACATATCACTTCGGATGAGAGGTTTCTAACATTTTGAAATGTATATTTTGATCTTAAATTATAGGGCGGAATTGTTCTTGGACCATCGGTGCTAGGGCGCTCCACAAAATTTGCACACACTATTTTCCCTCAAAGAAGTGTGATGGTACTTGAAACAATGGCTAATGTGGGTTTACTTTACTTCCTATTCTTGGTGGGTGTAGAGATGGACATTATGGTTGTACGTAAGACAGGGAAGCGAGCCCTAACCATCGCTATTGGTGGTATGGTTTTACCATTCCTCATTGGTGCTGCCTTCTCTTTCTCTATGCATAGATCAGAAGACCACTTAGGGCAAGGCACCTATATACTTTTCCTTGGTGTTGCACTCTCCGTTACTGCATTCCCGGTTCTTGCAAGAATTCTTGCTGAGCTCAAGCTCATCAATACCGAGATTGGGCGGATATCGATGTCTGCAGCTTTAGTTAACGACATGTTCGCTTGGATTCTTTTGGCCTTAGCTATTGCATTGGCTGAGAGTGACAAAACTTCATTTGCCTCTCTTTGGGTTATGATCTCTAGTGCAGTTTTCATTGCCGTTTGTGTTTTTGTTGTGAGACCAGGCATTGCTTGGATCATACGTAAAACCCCTGAAGGAGAGAATTTCAGTGAGTTCCACATATGCCTAATCTTGACAGGAGTTATGATCTCCGGTTTCATTACTGATGCAATCGGAACACATTCAGTCTTTGGTGCTTTTGTGTTTGGTCTTGTGATTCCCAATGGACCTCTTGGTCTAACCCTCATTGAGAAGCTTGAAGATTTCGTCTCTGGCCTTCTCCTACCTCTCTTCTTTGCCATAAGTGGTCTCAAGACTAATATAGCTGCCATTCAAGGCCCTGCCACGTGGTTAACTCTGTTTCTTGTCATTTTCCTCGCTTGTGCTGGAAAGGTCATCGGTACAGTTATTGTTGCGTTTTTCCATGGAATGCCAGTTCGTGAAGGAATCACTCTTGGACTACTCTTGAACACTAAAGGTCTTGTTGAAATGATTGTACTTAATGTTGGAAAAGACCAAAAGGTTTTGGATGATGAGACATTTGCTACTATGGTACTTGTGGCCTTGGTTATGACTGGAGTCATTACTCCTATTGTAACAATCCTTTACAAGCCAGTGAAGAAATCTGTTTCATACAAGAGACGAACAATCCAACAAACGAAGCCAGACAGCGAGCTTCGGGTATTGGTTTGCGTTCACACACCGCGTAATGTTCCTACTATAATTAACCTTCTTGAAGCTTCACATCCCACAAAGAGATCTCCTATATGCATCTACGTTCTCCACCTTGTTGAGCTCACGGGCCGCGCATCCGCGATGTTGATTGTCCACAACACTCGTAAGTCAGGACGACCCGCGCTTAACAGAACTCAAGCTCAATCAGATCATATCATCAACGCCTTTGAGAACTATGAACAACACGCTGCCTTTGTCGCTGTACAACCTTTAACAGCTATTTCACCTTACTCAACAATGCATGAAGATGTTTGTAGCTTAGCAGAGGACAAACGTGTCTCCTTCATAATCATACCATTTCACAAACAACAAACAGTTGATGGAGGAATGGAATCAACCAACCCGGCCTACCGTTTAGTCAACCAAAACCTACTCGAAAACTCGCCTTGTTCGGTCGGAATACTCGTGGATAGAGGACTCAATGGAGCGACAAGACTCAACTCAAACACTGTTTCTCTTCAAGTTGCTGTTCTGTTTTTCGGCGGTCCAGACGATAGAGAAGCTTTGGCTTATGCATGGAGAATGGCTCAACATCCTGGCATCACTCTAACTGTTTTACGGTTCATTCATGATGAAGATGAAGCAGACACAGCTTCAACACGAGCGACCAATGACAGTGACCTAAAGATACCAAAGATGGACCATAGAAAACAAAGACAACTTGATGATGACTACATTAATCTCTTTAGGGCAGAAAATGCGGAATACGAGTCAATTGTGTATATAGAAAAACTAGTGAGCAATGGGGAAGAGACTGTTGCAGCAGTGAGATCAATGGACAGTTCTCATGATTTGTTTATAGTTGGAAGAGGAGAAGGAATGTCGTCTCCTCTTACCGCGGGTTTAACTGATTGGAGTGAGTGTCCTGAGCTTGGTGCCATTGGAGATTTGCTTGCTTCATCAGACTTTGCAGCTACTGTGTCGGTTCTTGTGGTTCAACAGTATGTTGGGTCATGGGCACAAGAAGATGATATGGATTTTCCTGAGAGTCCAGTACATTCACATGAAACAAAAGTCACATATGGTTTAGAGAATCCACGTTAGCCAAACATTCAGATTTGTTTTTTTTATCTTACACACACACTTTCATTTTCTCATTTGTTTTTTGTCATACAAATGTATTTTAGCAAACTATAAATTGGCTTACACCCCAAATTTGGGGTATTTACAGAAACTGATTAATTTTACATTTTGTTTTAGATTTTTTGTATGTCCAAGGGCCACTCAAAAGTCTAGCTATTTTGTTTTCGTTAGAGACTTAGAGTTCAGATGAGTTTAGTATGTGTGTTTTAATTTTAATTTATTATAAAATTCTTTACAAAATATGCATGTCATGAGAAGAGTCCATGCATGGTCTAGTGGTACTCCTTCTCATAGATGAGTGACAGAGGTCTCAAGTTCGAGGCACTCTGTCACCACGGTGGTACTAGTTTCTCCAAATAAAAATTATTTCATACGTATAAAGGCAAGCGGTGTATACTAGCCCGTAGATCTAGGCCGGAGGTGAGAATTCTTTCTGGATATGGGGCCGTTTTGCGGTGAGACTTGTCACTATAAAAAGTTTACCCTAATAGCATCCTCTTTAGACAGTTTTTGATTGGTGTCTTTAGTATAAATTAGTAATAAAATTAAAGACATCTCTCTTTTGAGTGTCTAAAATGTTTATAGAAAGACACAAATCTAAATATAAAGACACTCTTCATTTAATTGTCATTATTTTTAATAGTTTTAAATTTAAAGACACCCACACATAAACAACCAATGTGGGTGCTCTAAAAGTTTTTAAAACCAAAAAAAAAAAAA
>Ga0041059_1003123_pt1 | contig 11632 bp, 9 predicted proteins | sample AraColnosormetaG_FD_56232 | JGI IMG/M metagenome (GOLD analysis project Ga0041059, IMG submission 56232) | Arabidopsis roots microbial communities from North Carolina, USA - Col MF nosort | ecosystem: Host-associated > Plants > Roots > Unclassified | place: USA: North Carolina | collected 2013-09-02 | reverse complement strand
CGTCTCCTGTAATTACAAATAAATTATAAAAACACAATTACGTAATCATTCAGATTTAGACATAATTGTACCTATATTATAACTCACTAATACCATTCACCTGTCCTAATTATAAAACACTATTCTTTTTTTTTTACTAAATCACTAATGACATAATTATAAAACACTATTCTTTTTTTTCTGTGTGGAGTAGTGACTATTGAAAACAATAATTAATATACAATTAACGGGTTTAAATCAATATTAATATATTATGATATATTACAGGTAAAATTCTAAAATTAACAATTAATATACAATTATACAATCTTAAACAATAAACAAAATAAATAATATTAACTAAACAAATACAATTAAAATTTCAGTTATAAAAATATTGTACCATATATTTAAATTAAACAAAATAATACGATATACTATAGATCATCCTTATAAAAAAATCAATTTTCTTATGAATGTACAACTCAATGATGTAACATTATGAAAAACAATAATTAACGAGTCTACTAAATTAAAAAATAATTTTGACTAATTTTTGATCATGTTTAATTCTACAAACACCAATATTTGAACAATCAAAACCCATTATTAATAATCTGCACATGAATCGTTGACCATATATACACACATAATAATCAATGTGCATATAAAGAATAAAGTAAATGTATGTATTCAATAATTTAAAAACCTGGAACACAGAATTCATAGTTTCTACTAGTTTTTCAGTGTTTAAATTAAATGATGTTGATAAAACATTTTAGTTAATTTTCTGAAACAACTTCTTTAAAAATAGAGAAACCTCCAGCATAAATTTAGTTTGAATAAATTTAAATTTTATGATTTTATTTACTCCATTTGTGTTTGACGAACAGTCCAAGTCTAGTATAACACAGACTGATATATAATTTGGTTATCTACAACTTATAATATGCATCTACTTTGAAGTAATTAATCATATGTCAACACATACTCTCTCCATATTATTTTAAATGATATTTTAGAGAAAAAATTTAGTTTCATTTAAAGTGATTTTTTTTAATTTTTAAATGTATATAATATTTTTTGACCAATAATATTTTATGATATATTTTAATTATTGATTGAATTAGTTATAATTAATAATACTTTATATGAAGGAGATAAAATTAAATGAAAATTTTGTAATTTCTAAATAAATGCGCACAAACAATAAATTTGTCAAAAAACAAACATTGGGGAAAATGGTACCCACACCCACCATAAGAGAGTAAATGGGTCGGATCCAAAGGACAGTCTCGTAACTGACAAATTCACGCCACGTCATACCAACAAACTGTTGCTGATCCAAACACACGCCGTCATTTAGCCCGGAAGCGCGTGACATTTCACGCGCCTTCTCTCTATCTCACCCAATCAGATCGTTTTAATGGTTGTTTGTTTAATCGATCTTCTTCTTCGTCAAGTATCTCAAAATCAAAAACAAGTTTGCTTCATTCATACTTCAAATTCTCTCTTCACATTCTCCACTCTCTGCTTATGTTAACGTAGAGAGAGACGGCGACGTAGAAGGAGTAGGAGGAGGAGGCTTCGTCGACAATGCGAGAATGGCTCAGTATAGACAATCAGGAACAGAGAGGTTTTTGGGAGGTCGAAGCGGTTACAATCCTTATGTCAACGGTGGAGCTTCGTCAGATCACGTAGCGATCGGGATCCGTAACGGCGGTGGTAGTAATTTCGGAGTTGTAACTCAGCACGGGAAAGCTAGTCGATGGCGGCGATCTACTCGATTAGATAGGAATCGTCGTTGTGGTGTTGGCTCTTTGGTGTTTGTTCTTTGTGTTGTGCTCGTTGTTTGTGTCTCAGCTTACTATTATTTCTCTGGTTATACTAATTTCGGCAAAGATGATAAAGGTCAGTGTTCGATTTCTCTCGAGCTAGATCCTTGATTTGAGTATGAATGTTTAGCTGATAGGAATTGGATTCGAGAAATTGATGGTTGGAATAGGATAAAGAAGCTGATGCGTTGTTTTACGTTTTATGTTGCAGGAATTGATACAGCTGAAGGTGATTTTCTTACGAATGTGTCAAGAACTGATCCTTTGAAAATACTTAAGTTTGGTCATGGTTCAGTGTTACATGGAAGAGATTCGAGAGATTGGGATAAGGATGATAGAAGAAGGGATGAAGATTATAATGAGGATGATGTAGAGGATAAATCTGTTGTTGAGGAGAGGTCAGTGTCTGAAGTGAAAAAGGATGTATCGCTTCGGAATCCTTTGAAGGGTTCGGATTGGAAGGGGGTTGGTTTTTACAATGAAGCTGGACGTGATGAGCTGAAGAAGTATGAAGTGGAGTATCAGGCTTCTCTTGTAAAAGGTGGTCAATCGTTGAAAGAGAATGATGGGCATCATCAGCCATTTGATACAGAATCTAATGAAGATGATTCGATTGATTCTCATGATACTCAAGGGGATGAATATGTTGACATGGGGCATGATGGGGATGAAAATGAAGAATCACACAAAGATAATCATAAGCACAATGAGGATGGTGCTGAAGAATCACACAAAGATAGTCATAGGCACAATGAGGATGGTGCTGAAGAATCTCACAAAGAGACTGCATCTGTGTTTCTTCATTCCACGACCAAGCATCAGAAAATTGAAAAGGTTCATGGAGCTACTTCAAAAAGGTCACGTGGGAAGTCTTCTCTTCTTAGTGGTAAGTCGGGGAAAACATCGCAAACTGATGCAAAAAGAAGAGCTCGAAGTCACAGATTTTCAGGTAATGTGTTATAATTAGCTGAGTTAAAGAACATATTCTGGGTACTTGCTACTCAGAATACTCTTGTTGTTTAAATCTTATAGGCGTATCTTGTGAGATGAAGCTGTTGAATTCCAGTCAACAAATACAAGAGCCTTTGAAAACTCAAAATTTTGCTGCACCCTCCTTACAATACATACAGATGGAGGATAAACCTGATGGAGAAGAACAGTGGGAGCCTAAATTTGCAGGTCACCAGAGTTTACAGGAACGAGAAGACTCTTTCTTGGTTCAAGAGCAGAAAATCCATTGTGGCTTTGTCAAAGCTCCTGAAGGATTGCCAAGCACTGGATTTGACCTGACAGAAGATGATGCTAACTATATCAGTAAATGTCACATTGCTGTGATATCCTGTATCTTTGGAAACTCTGATCGCTTGAGGCATCCTGCTAATAAAATGGTATGATAATGTAAGCCCTTGATGTATTTTCATGTTGTAGTTTTCTTCTTATTTCCACCTCTAGAATTTGAAATTCCTAACCACTATTCTCTGTTAGCATCGGGTTAGGTACATGGAAATAGTCCATCTTACATACATGGAGACTGAAGACATTTTGTAGCACTTAGATACTCACTAGCTAAGTTAGATCAACTGTTGAACCTGAACTGAGTGAGGAGTAAACTAGTTTTTGGCAACTAGATGAGATGAGTAGTTGACAGTTGTATTTGAGTGCAAAATATCAAAACAAAATATTGGTTGCGGAAGAATATCCCGTGATGTATTTATAGTTGCCATAACCAGACTTGCAAATACTGAGTTATGAATAGTTGAATGCCAGGCATTTGAAAAAATTGTTTGATGGGTGTTTCTGTAATCATGAATTCAACCATCTCTTAAGCTCTATGCCCATCAGGACACTACCTTCTGGTTCCAGTGACTTGTTAGTAGCTTAAAATGCGTTCATTTTGGCGGGATCATTATAGTGCAATAACAGCCTTCACATATTTTAAGGATCCGCAATAGATGTATATCCCTTTTGTATGTGGTTTTCTTTGTTTACACGCTTATATCACCAAAACTATATTCATTACTTTTGCTAACCTAGGATTTCTCTCTTCGTTTAGGTAAGTAGTTTGTCAAGAAAAGATGTTTGCTTCGTTGTGTTTGTGGACGAGATTACCATGCAAACACTTTCTGCCGAAGGCCAAGTACCCGACGGAGCTGGATTCGTTGGTCTGTGGAAGTTGGTTGTGGTGAGGAATCTTCCTTACACAGATATGCGGAGGGTAGGGAAAATACCAAAACTGTTACCACACAGACTTTTCACTTCGGCAAGGTGAGACTCATGTCGTAGGAATAGGTTTCAATAGGTCTAACTAGCACAACATTCTCCCGCAGATACAATTAGCCAAAGTTAGATCGACTAGTTGTCTTGTATTAATGAGAATCTACTGGAGAGGATATTAGTTGTCTAGCATATGTATAGTTTCCATACTAAGCTACAAAATGCAAGAGTCAAAATCTGAATACGTTAAAGTTTCGATGTTGGAAGTTGTTTTCCTAAAGCTCTACAATTTAAAACAGAAACTCATCCGATGTGTGTGTTCTTTAGGTACTCAATCTGGTTGGACAGCAAGTTACGTCTCCAGTTGGACCCCCTAGTCATTTTGGAATACTTTCTGTGGCGTGAAGGGCACGAGTATGCTATCTCCAATCACTATGACCGCCATTGCCTATGGGAAGAAGTTGCACAAAACAAGAAGCTGAACAAGTACAATCACACTGTCATTGATCAGCAGTTTGAGTTTTACCAGTCTGACGGGCTGACGAGATTCAATGCTTCAGATCCCCACAAGCTTCTTCCCAGCAGTAAGTTCTTTTCGATAACTGCTATAAGACATGATTACAACCCTGCTTAGGGAGCGTGTTCTGTAGTATGTGGCATAGCTGCCTGTGTTTGCTCATAACATGGACGGTGAATGAGATTAGAAAGAAACTGGTAAACAATAAACAAATACCAGTGTGAGTTGAAAAGTAACAAAATCGTATCAAGCATGATAAAGAGGTTGAATTTTTTTTGCTAACGATTTGCATCTGAAACTAGGCTGATGAGTGCATGTGGAATTTAACATTGAAAATTTGCCGATGGTGTGCATTTGTCTGAAACTCATGTGAAAATTGGTCACACGTATCTGATTGCAGTCATCTGTTATTCCAGTCTGTGGGTTAAATGCTTATTATGCCTCCAAGCTATGCAATGGTCGACGAATAGATGTTTTCAATACATTCATGTTTTTCTTTTCTCACTTTGTGACTATAATCCTCCTGTGTCTGCTGTTTGCAGATGTTCCAGAAGGGTCTTTCATTGTACGGGAACATACCCCCATGTCAAACCTATTCTCCTGTCTTTGGTTCAACGAAGTTGAGCGCTTCACTCCCCGAGATCAGCTAAGCTTTGCATACACTTACCAGAAATTAACAAGGATGAATCCTGACACTCCATTTAATCTTCACATGTTCAAGGTAAGATTCATGTTCCAATAACCCTCCATGAAACTGTTACGATTCCACATTGGCCTGCCTGATGCTTATAGATATCATTCGATTTATCTTCATAAGGTTTATAACATAATCCTGAATGAAACGCCTATCAAGAAGAAAAATTCATGTCTTTTTTCCTTCTGTGAAACTTTCAGGATTGCGAGAGGAGAAAAATCACCAAATTGTTTCGTCACAGATCAGAGGAGAAGCGAAACCTTATACAAGCAGCAACAACACAATAACAGACCACTTTTTGAATGCTGTATAGTATCACGGCTGTACTTACTGTGAGTAAGAGTAAAACACCACAGTTATTTTTCTCTGAGACCAACATTGTTGTGAGAAGATCGACACACACATTTCAGGTGAGAACCCGGTTTAAGGGTATACGAATGTGATGGTGATTTTACGAAACGAGAGAGAGGGACAGGTGTTTCAATTGAAAAAAAGAAAGAAAGTCCGATTCAATTCATTAACAGTCGTCTCAATGTTTTATTCAATTCATTGCTTCTGTAGGCTTGTAGTTTGTATCAGTATGATTGCTCATAAAGTTCTGATTGATTATCTCGAAAGTAATTTCAGCTTTGGGTTCCTCTTCTCCCTTGGTCAGCGTTGCCACCGCTAGTTTGGTTCTGACTTAGTTACGATATGATATTGGGTATAATCAGGGTTCAATCACATATACGTGTATAAAAACAGTTTCTCCAAACAAGTGACACATGAAATTTCTGAAGAACCCAACAAAAGATATTGTGGAAAAATGGCTCGGCCACCTATAAGAATGCCGCCTCTCTTCAGCCGATGATACCAAACGCAATGCTCTTAGGCGCTAGATTTTATATATATACACGTTCGTATGTGGCCAAACAATGTTATGAACGTAATGAACTCTCTTGTCTTCGGAGTGGTACAGCTTCAAGATCATCTTCCAGTTGCTTGTTTTGCCGAGCAGGCCGTGGTGACTTTGCAGACTCTTGGCGTCTTAGACTGAGAATGATGCCATCCTGCACAAACCCGTTACTGTCTTCTGAATGTTTTGGAATTCGCAGAAGCAGATGACTATCCTCCTCTGATGATAAATCTGCATTTTGGTTGCTGTTAATTATCGAATTATGAACAAAGCTTGAAATGATCATATCCTGCAAACAACCAAGAAACGGAATGTATGCTTACTTCCTTTAGACTCTCCATCAACCATGTCTGTTGTTGTGTGAAGAAGAAAAGTTCCAGATAGGATTGTGACGAACCCACACAACTCTGTCATGATCTGTGTTCCGCTCTGCCGATCCCAATCCTGTTTAGGCATTGCAATAATCAGACAAACAAACAGATCTTATCCTTGTTTATGGCCTCAATTGTTTTGTTTGCACGGTGTTTCTTTTAGAATATAAGGAGTATAGAAGAAAAAGAAACAAGTAATACCTTAAACATGATGACACTAGCCAAGATCGTCAACGACGTGAACATAACATAATATATGGGTGAAACCACTGCTGTGTTGAACGTATCAAGCGCCTGCCAGTTACAAAAAGCGAGAACCCGAAATGAATTTTCCTAAACCTGCATTTCATCCCATAACATTACAGGAGACAAAAAATGTGTAGAATTGGCACTTTCACTTACCTTGTTTAAATAGTTCATTTGTGTTATCACGCAGAAAAGAACTATCACGGTGAAGACCCATGTTTGCGGGTACCCTAACTGATTCGTTCCAGAAAATGTGAGTTTCAACGCTATTCCAAGCGCCTTCACGCTCATAACCTGTTTGCAATCAGTCACGCATATTGTCACTCTAACACGGTAGATGTATGTATCAACGTGTAAGATTATAGAGTGATCACGTACCGATAATGATCCTATAAGAGAGCAAACACCGATATATACCATGACATGGGATTGCCCGTAAAGTGGTATAAATTGAACTATAAGTACAATAGCTGCTCCTACCACAGCCGCAGCGTAGAAGAGAAAAGCTGTTAAAAGAAAACACAATGTGTCACGAAAACTATCATATAAGTCTTAGTTACCAGATTGAGCTTTGAGCTTTGAAAGAGAGAGAGAGAGAGAGAGAGAGAGAGGTTTGTACCAGGTTCTGTTGCAAGATTCCAAACTTCTAAAACGGAAACAATATCTTGTTCTTGTGGAGCATGTAACACGATTGTAACCGAACCAACGATACATAAAGCACAACCAAGGATCCCGAAAGTGTGCAACTTTTCTTGTAAGATGATATGTGCTAGAGAAGCGCTGCAAAAACACAATAAAAACCTCTATGACTCAATATACAACTTGGATCATTAGGACTACCTAATGTAAAAGAGTACCTAGCCTAGAAAACACATTTGTTATGCGAAACTTACGAGTTTGTTCACACCTGATAATAATGCTAAGCGCACCAAGAGGAGTAACTAGAATGGCAGGTGCAAACGCATACGCAGCAAAGTTTGCAATTTCCCCCACAATCACTACAAAACAAAAGACAAACATTGTGTCTACCATAAATGCCACCACAATCTTCCAAGAAACAATAATGCCAACACCACATTGCACAGCTAAACCTCAGGTAAGAAAAGTCTTAAACGAAACATGTAAGAATCAAAGAAACTCACTTGTTATCATTCCTATCCACCAGAGAGGCTCAAGCAAGTAAGAATAGCCTCCAGACCCTACACAAATGTCACCACCAAATTTAGAGACCATTGCAAAGAAGATTTTGCCAGATTAAACAGCAAAAAAGCTTCAATTTTTGCTACTTAAATCTCATAAGTCTCCATTTCAACACACATTTCAGGAGAAGCTCACACAGATTGATCCATAAACATTCATAAACCCAAATTCCTAAGAGAAAAGATGATACAGCAACTAAAAAGCAGAGATAAACCTGCCCTGAGACCAGAAGCACCAGCTTTCTTAAGTCCTTTCTTCTTAACAATGAAGCTAGCTCCAATGAATATACTTGAAGATAGAGCCAACACTAAACCCTTTACATTATCAGACGACATTCCTTTATACGCATCTCTCCAACTTCCACTAGAATACACCATTGCTTCTACAGAACAAAACTTAACCCTAAACCCCTAAATTTTTAACCCACAAGGCCAAAGACCTGAGCTTTGGCTACTGGGTATTCTCAATTCGGCGAATTACAGTGAAAAGTCGAAAGCTTTCAGATCTTAAACCCAAGTCGGTGGCTTTGGGTAAGGAGATGAATTAGGGGTTCGAGAGCAAATGTTGTAGATCACAACAAAAAGAGACAATGGGAGAGAAGGAAGAAGAAAGTGAAGTGATGAAGAATCTAAGAAGACGCGTAACAACCCAAGAATCCAATAAGAAGAGAAAGGTAGATAAGCGTTTGCGTGTGTTTGCAATTGCATAGTGAAGTGGTGAGAAAAAGTAACTCCTTTGGAAGCTCTCTCTTTTTAATTTGTCTTCCACTTTACACGTCTTCGATATTAGTGAAGATCCTATCTTTTTATACGAAGCCAATCTTAAAACCCAAAAATTTACATTAGAGAAAAGTCACACTTGGTGCTCTTGTCACTCTTGCTAGGTGATCAGTACAAATACTTCTTAATGAAGAATAGACATAAAAATGTAAGGAGGTGATTTCTCTTGTCAATTTTTCTCCTTTTGGAAATGAGATCATTCCCATTTATTTGTTCTTTTCAGGGTGGTTTGCAACCTGTCAACGGTTAGCTTGCCACCAAATTGAGTGGTCTACCTTTGCGGTGAGTTTTGCCACTTTAAATATCTTTTAATCCTTTTTTTTATCTTATAGTATTAAGCTTGTGTTTCGTTGTAACGATTTCTAGGTTGCATGTTTATTTAGAGAGACGAAAACCTATACTTTTTTTCTTCATGAAAGTTTACTGTTTCTGTTTGGCTTTCCGTGGATTTAATAAAATAGATTTTTTGTTGTAAAACAAAAAATAAAAAGAATAAAAGAAAGTTAAAATAGTTGTTGAAAAAAAAATATTGTATATTTACATAGAATGTATCCTTTTTTCCATAAAAGTTCACTCGTTTGGCTCTCTATAGAAATTTTTATATATATCCGTTTAACTTAATGAAATGAAGTCTTTGTTCTAAAAAAAATATAGAATAGAAGAAGGCTACAATAGTTGTTGAAACAATTAATAAGAAAAAGGCTAAAAAGAGTCCTAAAATGTAAAATCTTAAAGCAAATGTAAATAGGGTTTGAATTTCAATTCGATACAGTCCAAGTCCAATTGATTTTTGGTTTTATCAAACCAATATTCATTGTTTTTGTTCAAGTGAATATGTTTTAAGGATTAATTAGATTTGGTTTTATTCGATTGTGTGTTAATACAAATCTTCTTTTTGCATCCATTGTTCCGTGACAATATCGAATTGAAATTCTCTCTATGAGTGTTTGCGACATCGATCATTCTCATTTTATAGGTTTAGGGTTTTTCTCGTTCACTAGGGTTTGTGTTGTTTGATCAATCGCATACCTAGGCCTCGTGTTGTAATATTACGACTGTATCCCTCCTAGATTTAGAGGTTTATTAGATCTTGTTTTGATTCATAATTCATGTGGATGGTTTTCACTTTCAGGCCAAATCATCATAAATCATAATCAATGGGGTTCAAATTTGCTCCACATGATGAGTCGTCTATGAATGTTTCTCACAAGTCTGTTGCTGTTTCGGCTCATGTTATTTCCCTTCATCAGAATAGTTTCTTTGACAAGTAGCGCTGGAGAGCTATGCGAACAAGGATGTAAGAATTTTAAGCTACTTTAACATATGATGTGTCTTGATAGTGGCTTGTTCTTATTTTGATTTGCTAAACCCTAATTCAGGATTTGTAAGAATTTTAAGCTACTTTAACATATGCTAGCTTACTACACAAGCTTCCTGTTGCAAGGACTGATGATGCCAACAAAAAGATTCTTCATCTTGCAACCTTGCTTGAGGATTGACTGATGAAGTCTGCTAAATCATTGGAGGATTACTCAAATTCAGTAGATATTGAAAACAGTGTAGAGATTCTTTTGATACAACTTAGAAAAATCTATTATGAACGGCGTGCTGCTTCTACTCCAAGTTCTGTTGGCGTGAATTGAGGGGTTGATAAGCTTTAAGCATATCCTGGAGACTGGCCTCTCTCACTCTTGTCCATGTTATTGGTTAATTTACTACTCTCTATTATTTGTTTATTTATTACTATTTTGGAATGATGAATTGATGGTTTATCTCTGATCATCGGCTCTCGATCTTTTACTTTTCTAGTTGAGAAATATTTTTGCTATTGATTTTGCTTATTTTTTTATGCTATTGATTTTTACAAGTGCCACCATCAAAATTTTATAAACCTTCATTCTAATGTAATTTTGAGAAATAATAAAAACAACTGTTTACATTTTCTCCTTTTGCCCCCAACATCTTAAAATTAATCAACTTTGCCCCTAACAAAAGTTTGGTCTAGATCCGCCACTGGGGTTCGGTAACTCCATTATCACTCATTTTTCTATATAAGAAAATACTGATGGAAATTTAGTTAAAATTTTAATCTTTTTTTAAATCTTGATAAATTAGAATCAGACCGCAAAAGCGGACGATTAAGTTTCATGTTGTTTTAACTCAAAATTAATTGACAATACAATCAGTGAATTACCCATATCCCTTAGATATATGTGTTGGTTCCTTCAATTTTCCAATGTAGAATCTTAACACATCCCATGAGATGATAAATCCTACTTTAGGACCGGTAATCGATCCTTTTTTAGGCCATTCTACTTAGACTAACAAACGAGGCTCTAATATTTTGTTTCCACCTAATAAGTTTTCTTTTATTTTTCATAAAATCATAAATTTTTTAATTTTTCATATTCTTTTTAATCATAAACTACGAGACCAAAAATTTCCAAAAATAAATATTCTATTAACAAATTGATTTAACCTTATTAAAATATTCATAATTGAACTTTTAAAAACTAAAACTAAAAACTTCATTGACCTAGTGTCCAATCATTTTATCTTGGTGACGATGATTTGATCAACTTCCTCTCGGTCACCATCGAAACTCAACATTTATAATTGCATATGCATGCAGGAATGAAGGAAAGGGCGTCCTCATTATTGCAAATACCTTGCCCATTCCTCTTCTTTTTACATGCACCGCACATCTGGCTACGACGCAAGGTTTAAACCATTCGCTTTTTTTTTAAATATTTTCGTGACAATCTTTTGCTTCAACCACTGTTCCTATTGAAGCAAAACATTTAAGACCTAATGTATCAGTTTCACATTTTTAATAAAAAGAAAATAATACTTTCTTCTTTCTTTATTTTTATTACGATGAATGGTTTAAAAAAAAAAAAAA
>Ga0041059_1003122_pt1 | contig 11637 bp, 16 predicted proteins | sample AraColnosormetaG_FD_56232 | JGI IMG/M metagenome (GOLD analysis project Ga0041059, IMG submission 56232) | Arabidopsis roots microbial communities from North Carolina, USA - Col MF nosort | ecosystem: Host-associated > Plants > Roots > Unclassified | place: USA: North Carolina | collected... | reverse complement strand
GGTGCGTAATGATCGAGTTGGAAAAACGTGAAGGAGGTGAGATTTGGGGGAAGGTTGAATCACTCGACTGTGTGCTTGGAGACATAAACTTTCTGTCGGTTCGGCTTTGTCAAACTCTGACCATTTGATGATACATGAGATGGTTTCTTGCAGGTATGTTTATGTGATTGAGTATGACCTTTTTGCTGTTCATGCCTTTTCTTTAGCATCAAGGCTTACTTGTCTTTTTCATGATCTTGTTGCAGGTGAAGGATCTTTATTACTCACCTTAACCTTTGTGCACAATAATAATAGTCTTTTACATAAGCCTTGAGTAGATTTCTTAAGAAAGTGGGCTAGATGCATTTCTACAATATTCTCACCAAAACTTGTTGAAATGCCTCTTTAGTTACAGCTATACTTATACAATTTCACTAACATGCTCTCAAGTCTTTTTCTGTAAGCAATAATCACACAATCAGATTATAACAAAACCTAATCTGCTTCTACTATATGAGCAAATATGAAATCTTTTAGAATTTAGTTGAAAGCAAAACAAACCGAGTTTTAAAACTTTTAAGTTAACCTGAAGCTAGAGATGTTAACGATGGGTTAAAACCCACTGGGTACCCAAAACCCACATAAAATTTTAAGCCCATAAATCTACTTTTTTAAGAAAAAAAATACATGTTTAAAATGGGCTAAGTACCCAAATAAATAAAACCCATATGGGTTTACCTCATTGGGTTATGGGTACCCACGGGTTTTTTTAAAGTCATTTTTCAAGTGAATCAACATTTTCTTGTCAAAAAAGATTTCACATTTTTCCGCCAAAAAAGACATTCAACATTTTCCCGCCAAAAACGACAATCAACATTTTCCCGCCAAAACGCAATTTAACATTTTCCCGCCAAAACGCAATTTAACATTTTTCCGCCAAAAAAGACATTCAACATTTTCCCGCCAAAAACGACAATCAACATTTTCCCGCCAAAAAGCAATTTAACATTTTCCTGCCAAAAACGACATTCAGCATTTTTCCGTCAAAACGACATTCAACATTTTCCCGCCAAAACGACATTCAACATTTTTCCGCCAAAACGCAATTCAACATTTTCCGCCAAAACGCAATTCAACATTTTTCCACCAAAACGCAATTCAACATTTTCCCGTCAAAAACGCAATTCAACATTTTCCCGCCAAAAACGAAATCAACATTTTCCTGCCAAAAATGATTTCACATTTTCCGGTCAAAAACCCAATTTAACATTTTCCCACCAAAAATGATATTCAACAACATTTTTCCGCCAAAACCGCGATTTAACATTTTCCCGCCAAAAACGACATTCAACATTTTCCCGCCAAAAAAGACATTCAACATTTTCCCGCCAAAAACGACAATCAACATTTTTCCGCCAAAACGCAATTTAACATTTTCCCGCCAAAAACGACATTCAGCATTTCCGGCCAAGAAAAGGATTTGACATTTTTCCTGCCAAAAACGCAATTTAACATTTTTCCGCCAAAAAACGCAATTTAACATTTTCCCATCAAAAACGAATTCAACTTTTTTCCCATCAAATATATATGTAATTCAGAAAATAAATACAATTTAAAATATATTTATAAGCAAAATATAGATACAATATACATATAATAGTATATTAGCAGTTAAACATAAACTCTAAGAAAATGACAGAAACCAAGTTGGATACCCACAAGTAGTCTCGGAACAATCAGGTTTTTTTGGGCTTTACCCACTAAATAAAAAACCCATAGGTTTTTGGTAGGGGTTTTTTTTGGGTTCAAGTCGGGCTGGGCTTTTTTACCCACCACAACTGCCTATAACCTATAAGCTATCACTTTTAAGAAATACTAAGTAGCCGAGTTTGGGCTTTAAAAAGGAAGTAAAAGCCCATATAAAGGTCATCGGAGCGTGAGAGCCACTCTCGTACAGAGCGCGTTAGAGAAGATATAAAGCGACGGAGCAGATTCTTTTTCTTCCCTCTCTCCTGAGAAGAAGAAGTAAAGAAGTAAGATCAATTCTCGGCCGTAGTTAGTTATCCTCCGAATAGATTTCCGATTCTCTGTTTCTTCTAGATTGAATTTAAAAACCCTACTTTTGAATTTTCACATGGGAGAACAATCACCTTCTCAACCATCGACTCAATGCCAAAGTCATCCACAATCACCCAAACCCGATACTCATAACCTAATCCCACCGGAATCCACCGATGAATGTCTCGATTCAGCTGGAGTTTCAGGCTCAATCGTCTCATCTACCACAATCGACGCTCGACGGATCACTGAACTAGGCAATGTATCGTCTCCGCCGTCCAAAATCCCTCTCCGCCCTCGGAAAATCCGGAAACTCACACTCGACGGAGACGTCTCCGGTGAAGATTATAAGGCGGAGGATATCTCCTCATCTCAAGTAAACTCTCCGCTCGCGACGGATGGAAAATCTCCCGGTAAAGGTAAATTGTCGCACTTACGAGCTATAACTGTGCCGAGGATCCAAGCTCGTCCTCTGACATGTGAAGGTGAGCTCGAAACAGCGATTCACTATCTCCGTAACGCGGATCCTTTGCTCGCGGCGTTAATCGACGTTCATCCACCGCCGACGTTTGAGTCTTTTAAGACTCCGTTCTTAGCTCTGATACGAAACATCCTCTACCAACAGCTTGCAATGAAAGCTGGGAATTCAATCTACACACGATTTGTTTCTCTCTGCGGCGGCGAAAATTTGGTTGTACCTGAGACGGTCTTATCATTAAATCCTCAGCAGCTTCGTCAAATTGGTGTCTCGGGACGTAAGGCGAGTTATCTTCATGATTTAGCTAGAAAGTATCAAAACGGAATCTTGTCGGATTCGGCGATTTTGAACATGGATGAGAAGTCTTTGTTCACGATGCTAACAATGGTTAATGGAATTGGGTCATGGTCTGTTCATATGTTCATGATAAATTCTCTTCATCGACCAGATGTTTTGCCGGTTAATGATCTCGGTGTTAGGAAAGGAGTGCAGTTGCTGTATGGCTTAGATGACCTGCCTCGGCCATCGCAGATGGAGCAGCATTGTGCTAAGTGGAGACCGTACAGATCAGTGGGTTCGTGGTACATGTGGCGGCTCATTGAAGCTAAGAGCACATCAACGAGTGCTGCTGTTGCAGCCGGAGTGTCATTACCTCCATTGGAAGATATTCAACAAGAACATCAGCAGCAACAGCTTATGGACCCTCTTAATGGTGTGTTCAGTATCGGGTAAGTAAAGTTTGTTTCTTTTGGAAACTTTTGAAAGTTTTTCTCTGTACTTGGAGTGTGCTTAGCTTAAGTAGATAGATTATTGAAAACTGTTACTTGCTGCAAATACAAACTAATATGTTTGGTTTGGATCACTAAGATTAAATATCTGAGCTTTGGCCAACTATTTGTGGAATGCGCTTATGGTTGATAAAGTATTTTAGGCCTCCAAGATTAGGTGTAATGTTTAGTTGGTGACATTCATGTATATAGGAGACTAATAATGAGCTTACATTTCATGTTTGACAAAAAGTAGTTGCTTGAAACCATCTAGTGAGTAGTGAGTGAGGCTATATTTTTCATCACCTCGATTGACTGACACCTTCAGGGTGTCTACATAGTGTCGTAGGAGAGTTTTTCCAGCTATGGTCTTGATTTCTCTCCATGATTCTTTCTACGCTAATTCTTCTGATTATCGATCTATGACTCTTTAACAGGGCTTGGGGACAATCGTAGCTGTTCTTCCACGTTGGTCCTGGATGGTCTGATGGCTTACATGAGTTATTTTGTTCTGGACTTGGGGTTTGTGCCTAGTAAAAAAAAAACTGTGGGAGAAAGAATAATAAAAGGATGTGCTAGTCTGGGTTCCTTGAGACACAAGCTGAAGTAACAGTGAATATGATCTTCTTAGTTGAGTGAAAGAGTCTGTAATGTTAAGAGTGAGTAGCTAATGACAAAGTAGTGTCTTCTTTATTTTTGTCGGAGACCTAACTCTCTTGACAGAGCTTCCTCATCATCTCTAAAACAGATCCACACTTCTGTATCGCATCGTTGCTCAGTCTAACTAACAATGAAAATACTACTATAAAGACTGGCGACAGCGAGTCACTGCCGTTAAATTTACTCTGTTTCATCCGAAGCCATTAAATATATACTCTGTTTCAAAATTAGGTACGGGAAAACTGTTGAAGTTGATTTTGCTCATTCGAATGTTTGCCTCATCCTTGTGGGCCTGTGTTAATCTCATTTCTAGATTTGATGCCAATGTCGTCACGAGAGCACTTTTCTGGACAAGTATGTATGTAGGCCCAATAACAGCCCAATCACACATTATTTATATAAAAAAATGAAAAGGTAAATACTAAATTCAATAGGCACGAATCGATCTGTGGACGGGAGGAAAAATATATCAAAGAGTTTGTACCCGCCTTCGCCGCAACCGTCGTTCCTGTCGCCGGTAAATTCTGTTCCTCGGTTCTCTTCTTTGCTAGATCTCTTTTTCTCTGTTTTGACTTTTTTCCTCCCTCAAATTTTCAAAATTCCTGATTCGAGATTCTTCGTTATGCAACTTTACTGTTGCTAAGCTCGTAAACCCTAGCTCGGCAAACGTTTGCTACTTGTTTCTGGTTTTTCGAGAAAGAGTGTGGATATATCTTGAATGTTGAATGAAACAATTGAATTCTCGCTTTAGACAATCATCAAACACTGACTGATTGTTGCTTCAGTACTAATTCCCAGGAACAAGTGTGGACAGATCAATGGATGGAGAAGAATGTAATATATCACTGTTTGATTATTCTGCTGAGAGTCATCTAAAGGCAGTGGAATCTATCACTGATTTATGTGGTGAAGCTAATGCTGATATTGATGAGAATGATATCAACATATTGTCATCATCAGTTACATTCTTGAGGTGCGTAAAGAATTAATTATGTATTCATATAAGCTTCTTTCTATTGTAACTTATGTTGAAGTGGTTATAGAAAGTGTTTCTCAATGTGGCGGTAAGAGTATTCTACTAGACGATTTAACACTCACAAATCTAATTCTTGCCTACTGAATTTTTGTATAGGGAATGGAGGCATTATAATTTCGAACCAAAGAGTTTTGCATTCTACAACGAGGCTGAGAAAAACCATCAACCAAAGGATATAAACAGTCAAACTTTGCCTCAATTTTCTTCCGCACGAGCTCCCAAGGTTTTGTGTAATTACGCTAAAAAATTATTTCTACTTTGGTTCTTAACTCTCCATTTACTTCTTAAATTGCTTCAACGACAATGCATTTTTTAATCTCTACTCTTATTGGTGCAGGTTAAGATACATGACGATGAGTCATCATCATCTGGTGAAATCAGGTAATAGTTAAAATATATATGAGCTGTGATCATTTAAGCTGTTCAACGGGTTCTGCTGGCTAGCAAAAGTAATCTTGACCATGGGAGATGAACATAGGTTTCCCCAGTTAGATGAATGTTAATTCACTGCTAAAGTGCTAATTTAATGTTCAATCCGAACCAGGACTAGGTTGCTAATTGGTTAGACAGGACATTGACATTCCATGTTTGTGTATATGTGTCTGCTCTTGTCCCTCTTTAATTATCAAAAAGAGTTGTGCTAGTCATGATCGTTTATCTGATGGATTATTATTCACCTCTGCAGCAAGGACTTTGTGATGCATGTTGGAGGCTCTGTTTGGGCAATGGAGTGGTGTCCCAGAGTTCATGGGAATCCAGATGCTCAAGCTAAATGTGAGGTGATTAGGTCATATTTTTTTGTTTCATTACTCCGTAGAAATGGGAATCTTAGGTTTTCATTGTTGTGAACTTTACTGTTGCAGTTTCTAGCTGTGGCTACTCATCCGCCTGACTCATACAGTCACAAGATTGGTATTCCTCTTATAGGTCGAGGCATCATTCAGATATGGTGCATTATAAATGCCACTTGCAAGAAAGATAGCGGCCAAGTTTCAGATAAGGGTAAAAAATTGACAGGAAAGTCTCGAAAACAACCATCTGGTGAAACTACTGAAACAACAGAACCTAAGAAGCCGAGAGGCAGGCCCAGAAAGCATCCAGTAGAGACAACAGAGCCTAAGAAACCAAGAGGTAGACCTAGAAAGAAGAGTACTGCCGAGTTACCTGTTGAGCTTGATGATGACGTTCTGTACGTTGAAGCTCTGTCTGTTCGGTATCCAGAAAATTCAGTTGTTCCCGCAACTCCTCTTCGGATACTACGAGAAACTCCAGTAACAGAAACTAAGGTCAACAATGAAGGTTCAGGACAAGTGTTGTCTTCGGACAATGCAAATATCAAGCTTCCAGTACGGAGAAAGAGACAAAAAACCAAAAGTACTGAAGAAAGTTGCACACCCATGATATTAGAATATAGTGAAGCTGTTGGAAATGTACCGAGCAAACCGTCCTCTGGTATTTCTGAAGACATAGTAGCTCTTCCAAGGGTTGTCTTATGCCTGGCCCACAATGGAAAAGTTGTCTGGGATATGAAATGGCGTCCCTCATATGCGGGTGATTCTCTTAATAAGCATAGTATGGGATATTTAGCTGTCTTGCTGGGGAATGGATCTCTGGAAGTGTAAGCTAGTTACTTCTTCTCTTCTTTTTATCCTAATGCATTCTGTGCCCTGCACGATTTTTCCCTTCTGCTTTGATTTCTATCACCGTATGCCATCTGCAATGATGTAGCACCTTTCTAGACTGCATATACTCTGCAAAATGAACGACCTTATGCAGGTGGGATGTTCCAATGCCTAAGGCAACATCAGCTCTATATTTATCATCAAAGAAAGCTGCGACTGATCCCCGTTTTGTGAAACTGGCTCCCGTTTTCAAATGTTCAAACTTGAAGTGTGGCGACACAAAGAGGTCAGTAAATTTCTTCAATATTTCCAGTTTTTGCTTGTTTGGTGGAATGAAAAACAAAGCAGTCCTTCTATGTTTTTAAGAGTTGAATATATAATTGATTTTCAGTTTCCTTATGCTTTATCTATTGGCTTTCTCTTGATATGGTGCTCCTCTATTTTTATACAGTATTCCTTTGACAGTTGAATGGTCGACTTTAGGGAACCCTGATTTCTTACTGGCTGGTTGCCACGATGGCACGGTAATTAGTAAATTATTTCACTTTCTTCACTGACTCTATCATATTTTTGTCTCTGTTTTCTTGCATATGTGTAAATGTATTCAGGAACAAGAATTGCAGTGCTTAATTGCGTTGACCCCTTTATTTTTGTTATCTTGCATCAGGTTGCTCTCTGGAAGTTTTCTACAACCAAATCTTCAGAAGGTAAGACCTGATATGTTTGTCCTGATGCCAGATAGTTTCTTTTCACACGGTGGCCAGAGAAAGTGATTTCATCTGTTGATTTCATATTTACCTTTCACGTTTTTTTGTGCAGATACAAGACCTTTACTTTTCTTCAGCGCAGATACAGCTCCTATTAGGGCAGTTGCATGGGCTCCTGGTGAAAGGTAGTGACGTAAAATCACACCCATAAAATCAAACTGTGAAGAGGATTCGCTTATTAATCAAAAGTAATTTCTGAAAGTTTTCCAGTGATCAGGAAAGTGCAAACATAGTAGCAACTGCTGGACATGCTGGTCTGAAGTTTTGGGACTTACGGTACACTTCATTAACCTTATCAGCTATTACATAATTTTCTTTAAACTTTGATGCTCATGCAATTAATTAACAAGACTGCACTGTTTATTCTTTTATTTGGCTCTCCATAGCTTCTTGCTTACTTCCTATGTTTTTTCTGCAGTGATCCGTTCCGTCCTCTGTGGGATTTGCACCCAGTACCAAGGTTTATTTACAGCCTTGATTGGTTACAAGATCCAAGGTATCAATCACTGTTCTATCCTCAGTTGATTATACAGTCTTTAGATCAATGGTTTGAAGTCCTGCTTAAACATGTGGTTTCAAATATCTGTAGCTGCGTTCTATTGTCCTTTGATGATGGAACATTAAGAATCCTAAGCTTGGTGAAGGTTGCGTATGATGTTCCTGCTACTGGAAGGCCTTATCCTAATACAAAACAGCAAGGGTTAAGCGTTTATAACTGTTCAACTTTTCCCATCTGGAGTATTCAAGTATCAAGGCTAACAGGTAAATGTTCTTTATGGGCTTGTCTTTGTGTTCAAATTCGTAATCATCGGTTCATCATAATAAATAAGTCAAAATATAACTTCTCAGGCATAGCAGCGTATTGCACTGCAGATGGGTCCATTTTCCATTTCGAGGTTTGCATAAACTGCACAATTACTTCACCTCTTATGTTCTTTGTCAATTTCTTTGAGATTTCATTTTGTCTTGTTGGGATTCCTTACAGCTTACGACCAAAGCAGTGGAAAAAGACACGAGAAATCGGACTCCACACTATCTCTGTGGACAGTTGACAATGAAAGATTCCACCTTCATAGTGCATAGTCCAGTTCCAGACATCCCGATCGTATTGAAGAAACCAGTTGGTGAGACCGGTGAAAAACAGAGATGCCTTCGAAGTCTCTTGAACGAATCTCCTAGCCGATATGCATCTAACGTTTCAGATGTTCAGCCTCTAGGTCAGTTGAAACCAGTCTAAATTAGACTGTCTAATAGATCAATCTCCGGAATCACTTAGTCCTTACCTTGAACTGGTTTACTTGATCTTTTCAGCTTTTGCACACGTTGAGGATCCAGGTTTAGAGTCTGAATCCGAAGGAACAAATAACAAAGCAGCAAAATCAAAGGCTAAAAAAGGAAAGAACAACGCAAGAGCAGAGGAGGACGAGAACAGCAGAGCACTGGTCTGTGTCAAAGAAGATGGCGGAGAAGAAGAAGGAAGAAGAAAAGCAGCTAGCAACAATAGCAATGGAATGAAAGCAGAAGGGTTCCCGCCTAAAATGGTGGCGATGCATCGTGTGCGGTGGAACATGAATAAAGGAAGTGAGAGATGGTTATGTTATGGTGGAGCCGCCGGGATTGTTCGGTGTCAAGAGATTGCTCCAACCTCAGATTGGAAACCTCGGAGATAACAATTAAGTCCCTTGTAACAATACACTTATATAACATCTTCAAGTGTTTATTCCAAAAAGAAAATTAACGTAGGATTTTGTATTAAAAGAAGATTATTTGCAAGAAACTGATTCAATTGAAGAACTTTTTGATTCTGCGGTCAAAAAAGGGAACAAACCCTGAAAATATGTTATAGAACTGATCAAGACCGGAACGGAACTTCAAGCGAGAAGCAAACAGATTCCGGATGATCTTACAAAATGGCACTTTTAACTTTGTGCCAAATAACCCTAAATCTTACAATGGTACAACATTTGCTATTACCTTGTAAAAACAAAACCAGAAACTCCCGAATACTAATCTTGGATAAGTATAACAATAATCCAACTTTTGTTTGGTGGATGAGTATGACTCTTTGTTTTGGTGTTTATGTAAGAAAGCCGAAACAATGCGAAAATGCCCCGGACAAAAAGAAAGGGATCATGAAGTACCTTCAGTGTTTTAACTGGTAAGATGAAGAATATATGAGTTATCCGACCTGCATCCGACATTGACGGCCATGGAGGTTCTTGAGCCTTGTGAGTTCTTTCCGTCTCTTTCTAGCTTCCGCTGCAGCCAACGATCCATGCTTTTTCTCCGGTAGAGAAATCAAAACATGATGACCAGGCGGCATCAGTGTAACTCCATTAGTTGTCTCAGAAACATCTTCATGCTTTAAACTATAAGCTTGCTGCGTTACAGGAAATCCATCTCCTCCTTCTGAGAGGACTTCAGTAGCAGATTCGTTGAGATCATATAAAGGTCTGGTTTCGGGTGAACCAGAGTCCTCTTCTTTGATTCTAGTTGGTAGATGGGACCGCGGAGTTTCTGTGACATCCATCGGTCTTGCAGAAGAATCATCGATATGGTGCCCGTTTGAAAAAGTACCTCTTTGTGTATCTTGAAGCCCGAAAGGAACACCATTGCTGTGATCAGGAGGAGGGAGAAACCAAGGGCAAGGTACAACGTAAAAGTGAGTTTTTTGCCCATTATCATCTGCAGCATTTTCATGCTCCTGCGTGGTAATAGTTTTAGCAGAAGCTCCTCCCGAAGTAGGGAATTCAAGTGGCGATATCATTGGATTTGATGATTGAGTAACATGAGGCCAGCAGAAAAGCTGATATGGATTCTGGTTGTAGAAGTAAAACGGAGTAGATGATGTAGACATCTCAACTTGTGATGGCTTGGGTGATTCTTCAGGCTCTTTTGTATCGGGTTTTACTGACTTCAATACCTATTAAAACAGACGGTAAATCAGATATAGCAGTGTGAGCAATAGTGCTCCTGATACTGATATGGTCTTTGATAGATTGTGTAACCTGTTCCTTTAAATGCTTGTTAATCGTCTCCAAAGACTGAAACTCTTTCAAAGCCCAATCCTTTTCCTACCACAGCAGAAATGTCATTAGCTATAACAACGGTCTCTAAGGTTCACTCGATGGAAACGTAAATCGAATAGTTTACTCACCCTCCTCAAATTCTCATTCTCATATGTCAGATCAGCTGCTTTTTTACTCAACTCCTCACACATTGCCTGGATATATACGGTATAATTAATACTTAACAACACTAGTCTACTATTCAGCTAATTTTCCCAATATGGACCTTGTTGATAGAAACAAGGCATCAGTAAACAATACCTGTCTTCGCCGAATTGTCTGCCTCGCAGATTCTCTATTAGCTAATATCCTTCTGATTCTACGTTCTTCTCTTTCAGCCTAGAGATTAGTATTAGCAAAAGTAAGTTCAAGTGTCACAAAAAAAGAAATATGGTAGACAAAACTTTTGGCCTTGTAATAATCATATACCTCACTTAAATTCTGTCTTGATCGGCCACAACCATTTGATCTACTACACCTTATTAGAGTCGAAGCAAGAATTGGTTTAGGTGTTTCACCATTGATTTCAGATTTAACCGGAGCTTTAGTTAGTTCTTTAGTTATTGGTTCAACTTCTTCTTCTTCCTCTTCTTCTTTCACTAATCGTTCCTGTTTTAGAAACATCTTTTATTATCATCAGATTGTTTTACCAGTAGCTTACTAATTGTAACATGTTATTCACCTAATCAGTGCAATCACTATTTCTATCTATTCAAAATCGATTATTTGGATCTAAAACATAAAAGTTTCACAATTCTAAAAACAGAATCAATGAAAGTGAGGTTCTTTGAAAAAACAGACTAATAAAAAAAATAGGGAAAGCGAAGAGACAGAACCTCAGCTAGATCCGGAGTAGGTAACGTATCAGAGTCAGGTGGTTTCAAAAGCGAGTCAGAAGGAGGAGACTCAGTCTTGACTCGCTTCCTCACCCGTTTCCCTTTACTTCCCCAACTCGCTGCAGATTCGAAAACCTGCTCTCGCATTATCGCAAGCTGCGCTAAATCCGCCAATGCTTCTGCCGCCTCCATCTCCGTCATGTTCGCCGCCGCAGTATTCTCCTCCCCAGAAGAAGAAGAAGACGACGAGCAACAACTCGATGATATAGGCTCCAACTCCATCGACAAACCAAAAAAAATTCAAAACCCAAAAGATTTTCCCAACAAAGAAAAAAAAAACGTAACCAGAAGAGAAAAAAAAAAAGG
>Ga0041059_1003121_pt1 | contig 11638 bp, 8 predicted proteins | sample AraColnosormetaG_FD_56232 | JGI IMG/M metagenome (GOLD analysis project Ga0041059, IMG submission 56232) | Arabidopsis roots microbial communities from North Carolina, USA - Col MF nosort | ecosystem: Host-associated > Plants > Roots > Unclassified | place: USA: North Carolina | collected 2013-09-02 | reverse complement strand
AAAAAAAAAAAAAAAAAAACATTGGAGAGATTCGGCCATGGCATCGAAATGCATAGGTGATTGTGTAAACATCAAAAACAATGCCATTTGTGTCCGGCCTGGTAGAACTCACGCCAAAATTCACAAGTGGCCGATGGCTGAGGTAGAGTTCGTACAGTCTATCAGCCAAGACGGTAGTCCGCGTCGTACTACGGCGGTGGAAAGTTTATCTTGTAGGCAAATGTATCTTAGGAGCTATACGTTCTCAAGAAAAGAGGAGAACGAAGACGGTGGCGGAGGAGCAGGGAGGAAGAAGTTGGCGAAGAAAGATATGAGGACGAGTAAAAGGGCGTCACTTAAGGGATTTGTGGTCCGATTCACATGGAAATGTTTGTCTTGTACTTGCCCTAATAAGTTTGATCTTAAACAGTGAAGTAATTTTATCAATAAAGAGAAGAATAATAAGAGTTTTTTTTTTATATTATCATTTTGAATTTCAATATCAATGAATACTTGTACATCTTTATCAGGTATTAACTACATAATTACCCTCGTATACACATGGACCGTTTCTAATATACATATATGTGCTTTGGATTTCAATTATTTATTTATTTATTTTTATTTTGTGCAAACATACTTGTTTTCATTCCTTAAATCCAAAAAAAAAGAAAAAAAAGAAAAGAGGATAGAGCTACCTACTACAAACCCGAATATAGACAAGCTAGATAGCAACATGCCACATGCGAGATCATGGTACCGTGAACAGTTTGTAAATTTTAGAATTAGTGACTATCAAAAGATCTTGTGACATTTAGAATGAATAGCAGTGTCTAAAGTAATATTAAGAGTTGTATGTGTTAGTAAGTTTCCTTGTGAAACACTGCCTTTTTTCTGCTAAGAGTGAGAGATAAGGTTCACCACCTAATTAACTTTGAAAATATATACATCTCAAAGACTCTAAAAGCTGACTCTATAAAGTGAAAGATTAGGTACAAAACGATTTAATAAAGATGAAGAAATGTGACACATGTTACGTGAATTTTTTACCATTCTTCTTTCAACATAAATGAATCAGAAAATCAGAAAATGAGAGCGAGATATATATAAGTAGGAATAGAGAAGATTTGAGAATGCATGAGGGATATGAGGAAATATTATAGGGATATTGGAGAAATTCTCCTTTGTGATTAATCCTATTTTCTTTTCTTATGAAAAACTTAGAAACATTACTGAGAAAACTTTCATAGCTAAAAGTTGAGAAAACTTCTCAACTTTTTTCTCTGACTTGGTATTTTTGTATCACAAAATAAAAGTAAGAAATGATATGGATAAGGATTTTCTATGAATATATATTTAAGCTAAACCCAACTTCATCACGAAAAAATAAGGAAAACAGTTCACACTAGAAGTTAGAAGTACCCTCCAAAAAAGCGACCATGGCCTCAAAGTGCATAGATGATTGTGTAAACATCAAAAGAGACTCCATTTGCGTCCGGCCGGTTATGACTTACGCCAATCTTTACAAGTGGCCGATGGCGGAGGCCGAGTTCGTACGGTCAATCAACCACGACGGAAGCCAGCATCGCACCACGGTGGTTGACAGCATATCTTGTAGGCAGATGTACCTTAGAAGCTACACATTTTCAACAGAAGAGAACGAAGAAGACGGTGATGGAGGTGATGGCGAAGCAGTTACCCGGAGACACAATCAGAGTTGTTTTCGAGGAGGAGGAGGGAGAAAGAAGGCGGCCAAGAACGCTATGCGGAATAACAAAACATGGTCGTGTAGGACGTTTGTTTTCAGACTAGTACGGAAATGTTTGTCTTGTGCGTCCACTACTAAGGTTACTAATATTGATTGATCACTATGAGGATAATAAAACAGTTTTCTGAAATTGTTTTAAAGTTCAAGACTTGGTCGTGGTGAAAGAAAGAAACAAACCAATGGAACCGGACAAATACTGTTCCAAGACAAAAAAAGAAAACTGAAATAGATTAAGATCAAACAGTTTCTTAAACCAAACAAGAACCATGAAAAACTCTGTTTTAACTTCTAAACTTACAATACAATTGAAACAACAAGAGTGTTAAACATCCATATAGTAAAAAGAACAAACAAATTTCAGACAATTTCAAAATGAACATCAATAAAATACAAACTCAGGATAAGGGAGAGAGGAACAAAATAAGGTAAATTTTCAAAGTAACCGTTTAATCACTGATGAAAAATCTGCAGTAGAAACAGATCAAGCAAAGACAAAGATCCTATCTGAAAATAACCTGATGCTTTTTTCCTGGTTACATACTTTGCTTGCTCTGTTTCTATCAAAAAGATCAGATCTTTGGCTTTTCTTGGCACTGCATTGCTCAAATCTTTCACTATCTTCCTTCAGATTTCACCAGTTGTGAGAATACTTTACTCATGGAAACGCCAGAGAGATCATCAATACTAGATTCCTCGAATCGCCCCGCTGTGCCCGGAACGTTAACACTAGTGTCTCCCTGACTGAAATTATTGATCTGCGGAGGTAATTCACCAATCATATTCGTGCTATTATCTTCTGGTTCACCATCAATGACTGCTTCTTGAAGCTGCAGAGCGTATTCAAGATTCCACAACACATCTCCCATAGATGGCCTATCAACTCCATAATCCGCTAAACATTTCTCACCTGTTTCCGCAAATTTCCTTAACGAATCGGGTCTGATATTTCCGCGAAGCGACTGGTCGATGATCTGATCCAGTTGCCCTTTCTTCTGCCATTTCATAGCCCATTCTGCAAGATTCACCATCTCTCTTGGAAGTGTTGGGTCTATAACAGGTCTAGCACATAAAACCTCGAAGAGAACAACTCCGAAGGAATAAACATCGGATTTATCTGTGAGCTGTTGCCTTCTGAAGTACTCGGGGTCAAGATAACCAAAACTTCCTTTGACAGCAGTACTTACATGAGTCTGATCAAGCTCGGGTCCAGTCTTGGACAGTCCAAAGTCTGCAACTTTAGCCATGAAGTTCTCGTCAAGCAATATGTTTGCAGATTTCACGTCTCTGTGAATGACCGGTTTCGAGTCACCCGTGTGAAGGTAATGCAAGCCTCTAGCTGCACCAATGCAGATCTCAAGCCGTTGTTTCCAAGTCAAGCTAGGTAGACCTGAGCCATAAAGATGACTCTTTACCGTTCCATTCTCCATATACTCGTAAATTAGTATCATCTCATTGTTCTCGTCACAATAACCGATCAGAGAAACCAAATGGCGGTGACGAAACTGAGATAACATCTCGATTTCTGTCCTGAATTCCGCAAGCCCTTGCTGAGATTTTGGGTTCCCTCTTTTCACAGCTACCTTTGTACCGTCATTAAGCTCTCCTTTGTAGACTTTACCAAAACCGCCTACACCGATGTTGCGGCTCTCGTCAAAGTTATTTGTAGCGTCTTTAACCGCTGCAAAGGGAATACGGTAATTGGCATTGGTAGTTATACTTGTAAGCGTAGTTCCATTGGAGTATTTGCTTCCCATCGAAGTTCCATTTATCGAAAACGGCATCCAAGTCTTTGAATGACCGTCTTGGCCACGTTTCCGCTTCTTATACAACACAAAGCAACTTCCCAAGAAGACTACCGCGAGCAACGAACCAATGGCTGAACCTACAATCAACCCGAGATTACTCTTACTGCTTGAACTACTACCAGGCACAAATGTCCCAGTGCTTAACTGACCCTTAGAGTTATTCATCTTCATAATCTCCAATCCATTCACAATCGCGTTTGGATAATCGGTGTGAACAGTCGACGGACCGATGCTCACACGGACTTTATTACTACCCTTTGGCGTCTGCGTGACAAAGTCCATCGAATATGCACCAGCCAAAGTGTTATCCACAAGAGTGCTAAGATCAATATCCGTAGCAGCAACCATTGAGTCAACATAAAGATTGAAATATAGCTGGTTTAACGACAAGCTAACGATATCGCAGAAATGAAAGCGGAAATAGTACTGAAAACCCGGGTCAACATCGAACTCCCAAGTCACATTGAAAATGCTATTCGGGTTATCAGCGGAATTCATCTCAGTACAACTACCATAGACAGTTCTTGGAGCAGAGTCCTCTGTTGCATAACCTGGAACAAAGTTAACAGTTGAAAACTTAGACATACTCTTAGCTAAATTCTTCTCAAGCAGAAACTCCGAGTCAGGCACCCAAGTTCTCGTTAACGTATCGTTGTTAGACGCAACAAGCGGACCACCCATGTTGACTCTATGAATGGTTTCAAGACCTTGCATTGACATATCCGGAAACTGCGCAGGGTTGCCTACAAACCTTGGACTACCAGTAATCAAAGTATCTGGAATCGATATAACCTCGATAGCATTCACAAACGCAAACGAACCACTAGAGGGAGTAAAGGTGAGCACTAAATCATTAGTAGTCACGTTCAAAGAGTACTCTTTGACAACTTTTGAACTCGTAACAGTGAAATCACTCAAAAGGACATGACTTTGTGAAGAAACCGCGAATTTAGCTGAACCCATTTTGAAGTTTTGGTAGTCAAAAGGATTGAAATAGAGACGAACCCAATGACGACCACGAGTGACCGAGAATTTGTAGCTAGAGACTTCGGTGAAGACTCTTGCCGTGTGGTAAATGTCTGAGCCAGAGTTACCGCCTACGCTTGCGAGAATCTCTTTGGACGAAGTAAGTAACTTCGAAGAGAGCTTATCAGACAGAAAGATTCGACCCATTAGTGTTCCATTGGTTGGTGATCCACAGTTGATCAAGTAATTATCCACAGGTGTGAATCCATGGCAGATACAAAGCAAGATCGAAATCGTTGAAATCAAGATGAAAGTTTCAAACTTTTCAATACCCATTTTGACCCAATAGAGAATAAACCTGGAAATGGAACAGATCGGGGAAAAAGAATCAATCAACAAGATTCAAGAAATTAGGGTTTTATAACATGAACTTGAAACAAAGCAAAGATGGAAACTTTTCTAAAAAAACAATAAAAGTATTTACCTTTAAGACAAGAGATTTAGTATAGAAGTAACGGTCCCATGAAAGGAGCTGATTCAGGTAATGAATAGATCAAGTAACCGAAAAAAAACTCAGATTTTGAGTTTTTGGGTTTTGTATAAAATATAGCAAAATCTGTACTTGTATTAGAGAGTAGAATCTCGCGAAGAACAGATTGGTTATAGAAGTTTTGATTCTTTGTGAACTCTGCAAAAAAATGAACTCTGGTCTATTCAAGAGAGAAGGAAGAAGAAAGAATTTTCTGGCTGTATTATTTTTTTTTAGTAGAAAATAAGGAATTTCCAGAAAATGATTAAAATCGTAAATTATTCGTTGCATTTAATATGTCAATGGCAAAAAGCTGTTTTTTATTTTTCGTCGAAAATAGTAAAATATAAATATTTTTCTTTAAAATTGTTAGATATTTTATTTCAGGTGTATTCCTATGGTGGTGGTTTGCAACAAAGTCTTTGTTTGATGATATTATAATTTTTTGCGTGAATTTTGAAAATTTTATTATAGAATTCTCGACAATATCGATGAGGAGAGCACTTGAATTAATGGAAACCTCTTTGGGTTGTGTTCACTTTTGAATAATAAATTAAATTTTTGTCTATCTATATTTTTCTAGTGTTTGTTTTACTTTAGTTTTAGGAAAATTATAAGTAATCTAATACATAACAATCTTACTAAATCTTGGTCTTTTGCTATAGACTTTTTGAGTTCTATATGTCAAAATTTTGCCCAAAAGGTAGAAGATTATAAGGTTTTTGTATGTTTATGCATATCTTTTTGGGTTTGCAAGATTTTAAGACAATGACAACATTTAGTTTAACCACTCCATTATACAAGTACAACCATATGGAACATGACACATGTGATAATAATTTATTAATTTGGAAATGAAAGATCATACTAATGCACCTTGTGACATTATTCTTAAATAGAATTATTGCCTAACAAGACACCGCAACCAAATATATTAATTTTGTTTTAGTGGCTGGCAAAAATTGATAGATGCAATAGTGAAGTTTGGGAAATGATGATATATAGGATTAAATAAGTAACCAAGATTGGTGGAAGCCCATAGCCTAATTGTTAGCCCACGTCTATGTAAAGTGTTTTATCTTAGTCTTCTTCACATCTAAAGCTGAAAGTTAAAAACGAAAGATTTCTACTTTATATGTTGGATATTTTTCATTTTGTGTCGGCAGCTTTGACTGGTTTCTCTTTTTAACCCAACATAGAAAAGTTATTCATTTCATGACTCAAATGCATAAGTTTTGGTAACTATTCTATCGGCTATCATATTTGTTAATGCACGAATTAAACAAGTACGAGTGAATCTCTAGGGAAGGTGAAGAATCCGTCTCTAAACCGCGAGCTGGGCTTGAAGTTGAATGACGACGGGCTGAAAAGTGAGAAGCGAAACGAGATGACGTGACTGAGGGATTTGGATGATTTTGACGAGCTGAGGCGTTCAGCGAAGAGGAATTACGAGCTGGGAGCGCGATCGCTTAATCTGTCTTGACGGGCTGACTTGTCGATTGACGAGCTGACTTGCCGATTGACGAGTTGACTTGCCTTGTTCTTTCTCCAAGTGCCAAAAAGTTGTCCTTCCCAAAACTTTCCATTCTTTATTTATACTCGTCCGTATTGTAAGGCACACAACGTGATTTTCCAAAAATAAATTTTGCGCAGCCAAACGTTTATCTTTGCGGGTCGGGTGTTAAACTAGTTAGGCGAATTCTTTCCTGCCGAATCTGCCCGGGTTTTAGTCACTGGGTTGGGCCGAAATTGGCGAAGCCCAATTTCACCCCTTAACAATATTACAAACTCTTGGTTGAGATTATATGAATAATTCACCGATATCAAAGGCCAAAAAATGGTTCTATCATGAAATCACTTATCATGGTTACTCTTTCTTGAAAAAATTATTAATAGAAATAATCATAGAACAAGGAAGAAAACTTGAGAAAAACATTCTATCAATAATACATAAGCTTTGTATCTCTTAGTCGACCTCCGAACCCTACACTAATTTCAACCTATGATTAGGACTTTGCTGATTTGCGGGCAAATCGGCTGAACAAATGGAATTTCCAACCACACATCGTTGAATATACATGAATCATGACTATATTGGTATGGTACAGACATATATTAACGTATCAATTGAAAATTTGGACGAATGTGATGTCAAAAAGACAAAAACAAAATGAACAAACGTGAGCCGTTTACTCTCAAATTCCTATAAATGGGCCCATAACAAACACAAAAACAGTTAACTCTAAAAAATGTCCATTCCACATGGAGTCAACCCCAAAAAAAGTTAGATCAAATTCACTCAATCAAATAAGTTGGAACAAACTCAAGTGTGAATTGTTCTTCCTAAATAATCAAATCTCATCCAATTTAGAAATCACTTGTACCCTTCCTAAAATATTTGTTTTTAATCTGTAAAATTTAATTCGAGCAATTGACCTAGTCAGTCAGGCAGGGCCGACTCGTTATATTTAGCTGCCTAAAGCAAAACCAAAAATGAAGCCCATTAACAAGTGCATCTACTAACTTAATTTGGTTTTAAGTTTCGAACAAGGGACCAGCCTAGTCGCGGACCAAACAAAATTGGCGTAAATGATTCTTATGTTGTTCATCAGGTTGATCATCATCAACATGGATCAGCCTAGTCGCGGGCGACCTGGAAAGTTATTCAAAATATCAAAATATTTGTCGTTGTGAAATTTTCTTGTGAATACTATCCCAAGAAAAAAACTGTGTTATCACATATATAGCTATATAAATTTTGTTGTTTCCAATTTAAATGATAAATTTGGCATCTTTCATCTTCCATCATCCTCGTCAGATCTTTCAATCATCATATAACAAACATCATATGCAATAATCAATAGTTGACTGAATTTTCCTATACTCATGCGTTGACAAACGATTGGTATTCCTAGAGAAATCTATACGTACAAACATAATGGGCCGGGTATGCTAGGAATTCAAAAATACCACAATCAAAAATACATTTCAACGTACGTTATGATAGTCAGCCAAAATCTCAAGTCACTGAAAATTGGCTGGCCGGTTTTGTTGCAACAACTACCTAACCAACGATGAATATTCACTGGAAAATCAACCGTAAAACACTAGTACGAAGAAGGCTAGTGCAATTTGGCATTATATTAGAAACACAAGACCTCGTGTGGACTGGTCTCATTTGGTGTGGATAAAACAGATAGTTCGGATTCTTAAACACAAACTGGTTCTGCATTAACAAGAGGCCGGCCAAATGTCAAAGATAGATTATTAGGATGAGAGACATCCTTTGGATCCCACTTGCTTCCTCTCGTTTATTTTTAAATTTTACAATTGAGCCCTACACCAGTTCCAACCTATGAATAATACTGACGTTGATCATACGAAGAGATCGGCGGAACACATGAAATTATTCAACCACTTTGTTCGCACTATGTTGAATTTTTTTGTTTACTTCATTAAAATATACACATGTGTATGTTATACTAATACAATGTACCTATAAAATAAAAGAGGATGAACGTGAGCCGTTTACTCTAAAGTCTATGTGCTATATAAGAATACAAACAAAGCCATTGACTTCGATATGTCAACTTTATGCTAAGTCAACCAAATGATGAGTTGGACAAACCTATCAAGTGCCAATTCTTCTTCTTAAATAATCAAGTTCCCTTCAAATAATCGACCATTTTAATTAGAAGATATTAATTGGCCAATAATATTTAGAAATATAACATCAAACAACAAAGCTGACATAATGTGTAATTGTGTATATAAGGTATTTTTCACTTATTTTATCAATGAATTTTTATAATGATATTCTTATGCATGAATATATTTTAACAAGGTATATTTTTTTTAGTAATTTTTAACACAATAATTATTGAATCACGGTAAACACCACTAAAAAGGAAAGATAGGTAGATGTGATTTAGACTCATATAGTAGGATCTATATCCATGAGTGCCGTATATTTTCATATATTTATATTTAATGAATTCACAATTGTCTAAACTGATTATTAAATTACTACATAAACTAGGCTAACATGGCATACGTACGTACTCACAAAATATTTTAGATTCACGTAGCTAGCATTAGGTCGGGAACAATTTGTTATATATAACCAATTAAATGTGACGGATTAGTTGGTTAATCTGTTGAAATTAACAATGATCTAAAACCAAAATCGAGATATATGCACGCTGATGCATATAATATGAGCTGTGGAATCTCAATAAGTCAAGTCAACTAAATATTATATGAGCTGTGCAATCTCAATAAGTCAAGTCAACAATATGAACATATACTTTAATTATATCATCTATCTATTGCGTATTTTGTTTTTCTTTTTTGCTTCTATATATTACGTATGTGTGCATGTAAGTAAGTTAAATTTAGCTCGTTGATGATGGAGGCGCTTCTTTATGTCATCACTCTCTTCTCTCTCTCAGCCCTAACCGTTACATTAGGAGAAAGTACGTTACAAACATTAATATTTTTCTTAATTTGATGACCCAATGAAATTTTATTTTAAGTCTACTAAACGTTTTTTTTTATTTGGTTTGGCCTATCGTTAGGTATAAGCATCGACTGTGGATCAACCGGATCTTACGTGGACTCCAACAATGTAACATGGGTCGGAGATAAAGGCTTCGTCACCAACGGCGAGCCCATGAAGATTCCGGACGTTGTCAAAAAGCCAATCAACACTCTCCGGTACTTCCCAACTGGTCAAACCAACTGCTACACCAACATTCCGGTGACAAAAGGCCAGAAAACCCTCGTGAGGACGAAGTTTTACTATGAGAACTACGACGCGAAGTTCTCGCCGCCATCTTTTGATGTGATTTATGACGGGAAACACCGTGATTCTATTGTAATTACCGAGTCGTTGCTAAATGATGAAGAAACGTTCTATTTCTCGGAGGTGATATATGTTCCGGAGAATAAGAATATCAGCGTCTGTCTCTTACGTACGTCTCCGTCCGACAACCCATTTATATCGTCCATTGAAGTTTATAGTTTGGACACTGGCATGTACGACGATCTTGGTCCTAACGAAGGTCTCATTCTCCACGACAGAATTGCATACGGTGCCAAAGAGCTTATAAGGTATACTGATACACAAAGCTTTTACTAGAATTTTTTAATCAATATATGCATCTAATAATCATAGTATTAAAAGTTTTATATGATGTCTTTTCGTTGACTTTAATTTTCTTTAAAGCTTTAAATTATCTGCAATCCATTGCTAATATTTCATTAGGCATGTAGTTTTAACCCTATACGTCTAGACAAGATTTATTAATTCAAATATAAAAGCTTGTATAACGTCAATTTGCATTTATAGAATTGTATCAATTAGAAAGGACAACTTTCTTTCAATGTGATATTATTGCGTAATTAATATATTTTCATATTGTTGGTTTCTTGATATATATTTAGCTACCCGTTAGACCCCTACGGTAGGGTATGGTTAGCGTTAGGATCCCAAGACTCCACACTGACCGATCTAACGACCTCAGCCCCATCAATAGACATCACCGGGGCGTCGAACAAGCCACCAGAGATTGTTATGTCAAAGGCATTATCAGGAGTCGGCTTAGTACTCTCAGACCAGACTCTACCCCTAACCGGAGTACCAGTATACTTGGTTCTTTACTTCTCAGAGCCTCAAAGTCTAGGTCGAACCCAGAGACGATCGTTCAACGTTTTCTTGGACAACACTCAAGTGGGTTCGCGTCCCATCGTACCGGTTTTTGGGAAAGCAACTCAATTCATTTTGAGAGATGTAGTGGCCACATCGGCGTCCCAGATAGTCTTTCAGTCAACGGATGACTCCGTTTTGCCACCCCTCATCAACGGATTGGAGCTGTACTCGATAAGTAATACCAGTCCAGACAGTGGAGGCGGCGGTGGAGACCAAGGCGGCGGTAGTACGGATGATTCGGAAGGTTAGTTAATTTATTATTGGACCAATACATAAAAACTATAAATAGTTAATTCAAGTAATTAAATAACGATAATTTGTCAAGTTATAAATAAATAACCAAACTCGAACATGAAAAATTGATGTTGATTTTAGTGGACAATAATTAGGAAGGAATGATCTCAATGCAAAGAAAGAAAAAATCAACTTGATTAAATCTAAAGTATGAAATGCTTTGGATGATACTAATTATTTTCATTTTATAATGTAATGAATGAAGGTTCTGGAGGAGCGAAACAAGCAAAAAATTTGGGAAAAGGTTTTTACTCAAATCTCTATATACATTTCTCTTTATTGTTATTAAGTTATTTAACTTTGGTGTTTTTTAATTTTTTTTTAATGATTTTTAGTTATCACAAATTGAAAATTATCTCACCAAATAGAATTTTCGGAAAATAAAAAATGGTACACTATGTATCTAAAGTCTAAAGATATTGGATATATATCTAACCTACATGGATAACATAGATATTTAGTACTCTTTAACAACACTATTTATTTATATACATTATTAAATATATATATTTTCTGTTAATTTATTTTAGTAAATGGTATCTATTATTTTCTAGCAGAGATTATACTGATTTTTTTTTTTTTTTTTT
>Ga0041059_1003120_pt1 | contig 11644 bp, 16 predicted proteins | sample AraColnosormetaG_FD_56232 | JGI IMG/M metagenome (GOLD analysis project Ga0041059, IMG submission 56232) | Arabidopsis roots microbial communities from North Carolina, USA - Col MF nosort | ecosystem: Host-associated > Plants > Roots > Unclassified | place: USA: North Carolina | collected... | reverse complement strand
TTTTTTTTTTTTTTTTTGGTACAGCTGATACAAAATCAGAGGGTGGCGCAATTGTAATAGATGGAAAGGCTGTGGCAAAAAAGATTAGAGATGAAATCACAATTGAAGTTTCAAGAATGAAGGAATCAATTGGTGTGATTCCTGGTTTAGCAGTAATCCTTGTTGGTGACAGAAAAGATTCTGCAACTTATGTGAGGAACAAGAAGAAAGCTTGTGACTCCGTTGGAATCAAATCGTTCGAAGTTCGTCTAGCTGAAGATTCATCAGAAGAAGAGGTGTTGAAATCTGTATCAGGATTCAATGATGATCCTTCTGTCCATGGAATCCTTGTTCAGTTGCCTCTGCCATCGGTAAACAAAGTCTAATAACTTTCTTCGGAACTTAAATAAACAGTGAATTACAATAGTGTTTTGGGATGTTGTTGCAGCATATGGATGAACAGAACATACTGAATGCGGTTAGTATAGAGAAAGATGTTGACGGATTTCATCCGCTAAATATTGGACGGCTTGCCATGCGTGGAAGAGAACCCTTATTCGTTCCTTGTACTCCAAAAGGATGCATTGAGTTGTTGCATAGATACAACATTGAAATCAAAGGAAAGAGAGCGGTTGTTATCGGAAGGAGTAACATTGTCGGTATGCCAGCTGCTCTTTTACTGCAGGTAATGATGATGATACCTTCTTTAAGATGCCGTTTTTTCTGGTTGTGACATTCGAAAGTTAGTTACATGTTTGGTCTTTATTGTTGTGTTTTGTATTTGTAGAGGGAGGATGCAACCGTTAGCATTATCCATTCAAGAACCAAGAACCCTGAAGAAATCACAAGAGAAGCTGATATTATAATCTCAGCTGTTGGACAGCCAAACATGGTCAGAGGAAGCTGGATAAAACCGGGCGCAGTCCTCATCGATGTTGGGATTAATCCTGTTGAGGTGAGTGGAATTTTCTTTTTGACATATGGTCATGGCGTAATTCAGTGATATAATAAGTTTCAAATCAACCAGTATGCAACATTCATACATGTACATAATATGAATTGCAGGATCCAAGTGCTGCGCGTGGATATCGATTGGTTGGAGACATTTGCTACGAGGAGGCTAGCAAAGTTGCATCAGCCATCACACCTGTTCCTGGCGGTGTAGGACCAATGACCATAGCCATGCTTCTATCCAACACTTTAACATCAGCTAAGAGGATTCACAACTTCCAGTGACGTCACTTAAAAAGAAGATTGCTGGCCTTTTGGGAAACAAACAAATCGTACTCTGTTTTTTGAAGCCAATGATTTACTTTGGTCTTTAAAGAAAGTTATCGTTTTGTTCTATGAAACAAAACATGTAGTTTTTAAGTCACATAAATTGTCTTCAACATTGTTTGTCTCTTCTTGGTATTTTGAGTCAGAACTAGTTTTAACTTATCCCAGCTATGATATATCCCAGCCTCACCCATCGGTCTCTTCGTCATTATACTTTATTTATAACTACCTTTCAACGAAGGTTAATTTGAAACAAGAAAACACAGTCACTTGTTCTACATTACTTTTGTTAAACCCTAACTTGAGCTCGAAGCCACGACCACTGTTCTGTTTTCCTAGTAAAATAATGGCGTCGTTGATGTTAACCGATTGCTCCTTCTCCACGACCTCGCGTCTCATCGATTTGAACCGCCTCAACGGTGCTTTCCTGCCCCGCTGGTGCGTCAGCCAACTCAAGCTTTCCCACCACTGCGCCCGGACGTGGCCGCATGCGCTCCTCTTATACCACTGTGCCCGGACGTGGCCACATTCTCTCCATTCGCTCCTCTTGTATAGACTAAACCTTTTCATCCAATTGCTTACGTATTTTCAGATATCCAACTCTTAAGATTTTACTTTTCTGTTCAGCTGATGAGGCGATGGTATTTGATCAAACGGCTGTGGAACTAAGTATCATGCAGGAGATCAGAGTCGAAACTTCAAGAATGGAGAAACTAATCAGTCCTGGTTTAGCAGTAATCCTTTTTGGGGACAGAGAGTTCTCTGAAGAATATAAAGAAATTTAAACTCTAGCATCTTTGCTCCAAAAACAAACTCTATAGAGTTTAAATTTCTTTCTTCTTTTTTACAAAAGAGGGATTATAGTATTATACACCATAAACCCCGTAAAATTAAAAGAAGGTATTCAGTTACCAAAATCGGATTTAGTAGCATTTAGTTTTTTTGAATTTTAAATGTACACCATAAACCCCGTAAAATTAGTCAAAACAATTAATGTGATTTATGATAATTGTAATTAAATAAAAAAGATATTACTCGATTAGTAATTACTGATTAACTGAATCATTGATCTCATTAAACAATTAAAGAAAGATTACTCGATTAGTTAGCATTTAGTTTTAATTTTTTTAATATACTAAAAATACCAATCGGAAATTCAGTTACCAAAATTAGATTTATTAACATTTACTTTTTGAATTTTAGATGTACACCATAAACCCCGTAAAATTGGTCAAAGATTTATGATACTTGTAATTAAGGAAAGAACCAAATGCAATATATGGTTTCGGTGCAAAACCTTAAAACTGACCAACTTCTCAATTTTTTATTTAAAAACCCTACCAAATTTCTCTCTCGTTTCTCTCCGATGGCCAAGAACAAGACTTTGGTTACTCCATCAACGGTGAAGAAGTCATCTGACGTCGCATCTACGTCAAAGAAACTGTCGGGAGTCGCATCTCCAGCGAAGAAACCGTCGGGTGTCACATCTCCGGTCAAGAAGCCGTTGGAAGCCGTCGCATCAACTTCATCTGAGGAGGAGGAGGAAGATGAGCCTTCCAGCGATTCAGAGTCGGGATCGGAGAGTGAGTCTGACACTGAAGCTGAGCCGATGACTCTTGCTGCTGCTGCTCCTTCTTCTTCGAATGAGAAGAGACAAAGTGAAGGAAAACCAGAGGAGGAACGAGCCAAGACTGAAACAGAGACGGGGAAGAAGCCACTGTTGTTTCAGAGATTGTGGACTGATGAAGACGAGATCGTCTTTCTTCAAGGAATGATCAAATTTGCTAAGGATACAGGTAAGAATGTTTCCGAGGACATGAATGGCTTTTTCGAAAAACTTAAAGATTCGATTAGCTTTGAGGTGAAGACTGATCAGTTCGTTAACAAAATCCGGTCTATGAAGAGAAAGTATATTGAGAACAAGAAAACTACTACAGAGCATGATAAGAAGTGTTACGAATTGGCTGAGATAATTTGGGTAAGTGATGGTGATGCTACTGCTCTTGTGAAGCCAAAGAAGAAGAAGCTTAAGGTTGATGAAGAAAGTGATTGGTTCGAGAGGTCGTTTGTTGATGGTGCGTTTAAAGAATTGGGTCCGGGGGTTGATGAAGAGACATGGAAGAAGAATTGGAGTTTGGTACCGGTGAAGAAGAGGAAGAGGATAGAAGAAAAGGTGAAGTCCATGCAAGCTGATGAGCTCAAAACGACGTGGCAGAAGATTGACGTTGTGCATGAGATGAGATCTTTGATGGCTAAATATGTTTAGTCTTTATCTGTTTAGAGATGCATTTGCCTATGTTTTTCTTTTTGGTTTTGTGTTGGAACCTTTATGGCTTTCTCGTTTATTCATATGTTTTATGTTAAAGATGTTTTTTTGGATAACAAAAATAGGTGGTTTTTTGTTTGCATCTTAGTCTTCTTCCTTTGTTACTACAGACATGAAATCGTTAGATAATTATGATATGATATAAACTAATAATGATTCTAGGAGATAATTCCTAATGGATTTAAGATAAGTACATATCTTCTATATCTACCTTTACACACACGTTAACTTAGAAACAATCTACTTTGTTTTCTTCTGTTTGCCTAGTAAACAAATGGCGTCGATGATGTTTACTGATTGCTCCTCCTCCACAACGTCGCGTCTCATCCATTTATACAACCGCAATGGTGTTTTCCTCCCCCGCCCGAGCGTCAGCCAATTCAGCTTACGGACAACTGCGTCTACTTGGCGCTGCACTCTCTCCATTCGCTCCTCTTCTTCTCCATCTGCGATTGTAATTGATGGAAAGGCTGAGGCCAAAAAGATTAGAGATGATATCAAAATCGAAGTTTCAAGAATGAAGGAATCAATCGGTGTGGTTCCTGGTTTAGCAGTAATCCTTGTTGGAAAAGAACAAGGAATCCGCTACTTACGTGAGGAACAAGAAAATAGCTTGTGAATCCGTCGGAATTAAATCAGTCCAAGTTCGTCTAGCTGAAGATTCATCAGAAGAAGAGGTGTTGAAATATGTATCAGGATTCAATGATGATCCTTCTGTTCACGGAGTCCTTGTTCAGTTGCCTCTACCATCGGTAAACAAAGTCTATCTTCATATTCTTCATCATAACTTAAAATAAACAGTAAATTACAACGGTGTTTTGGGATGTCGTGTATATGCAGCATATGGATGAACAGAACATATTGAATGCGGTTAGTATAGAGAAGGACGTTGATGGATTTCACCCGCTAAATATTGGACGGCTTGCCATGCGTGGTAGAGAACCTTTATTCGTTCCATGTACTCCAAAAGGATGCATCGAGTTGTTGCACAGATACAACATTGAATTCAAAGGCAAAAGAGCAGTTGTTATTGGAAGGAGTAACATTGTTGGTATGCCAGCTGCTCTGTTGCTGCAGGTAATGATGATTCCTTCTTCAATATGCCATTTTTTCTGGTTAGGACAACATTCTTTATCGATGTTTATTTTCTAAATGTAGAAGGAGGATGCAACCGTTAGCATTATCCATTCAAGAACCATGAACCCTGAAGAACTCACAAGACAAGCTGATATCCTAATCTCAGCTGTTGGGAAACCAAACATGGTCAGAGGAAGCTGGATAAAACCGGGTGCAGTCCTCATCGATGTTGGGATTAAACCTGTTGAGGTGAGTGGAATTTTTTGACATATGGTAGTATAATGAATGATCAAATCAAATACAGTATGTGAAAGTAATATGAATTGCAGGATCCAAGTGCTGCCGGTGGAGAGCGGTTGGTTGGAGACATTTGCTATGTGGAGGCTAGCAAAATTGCATCAGCCATCACACCTGTTCCTGGTGATGTAGGACCAATGACCATAGCCATGCTTCTATCCAACACTTTAACATCAGCCAAGAGAATTCACAACTTCCAGTGACTTCAAAGATGATTGCTCGCCTTTTTTTAAATAAACAAATCTTACTTTGGTTTTTTGAAGCCAATGATTTTTGCTTAGCGTTAAGTCAGAAATAATATTATTTCGGTTCTTGTTCTTTGATTTTAGAGGTTACCTTATCCAGATTGTGAGTTCCCTGATTATCTTGCGGCTTTGCTAGATAATTATTTGGATCTTTATAAGTTTGTGTGTGAGCTTTTGTTCATTTTGGGAGTAGAACTACCATGAAGCAACTGTGGTGATTGGCAAAAGCATTTTTGCTTTATCAAATGTATCTTTTAACGTAATGTAAGTCTTGGAAGATAGCTTAAGGATGAAGTCATTACGATTGATGTTGGAAGTCATTTTGGTGTGTCCCATGACTCCTATGTTACAGATTCTGAAACTTTTCTCCACAAAATACCAAAACTTCAGAAATTAATCAGCAACAGGTTGGGCGGAGATCAATCCGGGCTTCAAAATGGTCTACCCCAGCCTCACTCATCTGTCTCCTCGTCCTGAGAATCGAAATCTGTCCAAGGATAAACAAGAGACCCAATGATCCTAAACTTAAGCTCCACCATTAACGACGACAAGTTTTTCTGTGTGTATCTAAGAGGAAGGCTATACCTTTGGCTTCTCTATAGAGTTCCCATAGTATCCCACGCCGAAAGAAAGTGACGAGTAAGCAGCAGCTATCTCAACAGCATTCAGCTCCGGCTTACTTCCAGGGACCTTTAGAGTGAAATCAAAACAATCACCTTTAGATTCTAAACCAAAAGAAAGCACGAAACTGAGAAGGTTCTTCAAAATTTTGCACTTACAACCACAGAAGCATCCGCCTGAACTACTAGAATTCCTGCAGTTTTATCAGCTGTTCCAATTTTTGAACTCTCTTGATGCATTACAGAACGTAAAACCTTCATGGCAGCAGATGCTGGACCAGCCTGAGAGCTAACAGCATAAGGAATCCCTTCTTAGCTTTGTTACAGAAGAACAACCAACACCGAGAAAAGCATAAAAACTAAGAAAGATAAGGGAAATATACAGTGCCAATGAAGTACAACACTCTCTAGCTGCAAAACCTCTCATAAGATACTCTCCCGCTCCAGACACACAACATCCAACTAGAAATGGAGCTCCAAATGGTCCTTTAGAGGATGCCCAGCAACCAGAACCATATGTTGCCGCCAAACCTACACGGCCGCTAATCTGAAATACATGATCAGAAAGAGAAGATCAGTTTTACTTTCAGCTCAAAAGAACAACTAAGAATTTGTTGATATATTACCTTCATTGCAATACCGCCACTTGAGGACCCACACGCAATGTGTCCTTCATTGTCAACACAGATTACGCCAACAGTGTCCATGATCTTATCCTCATCTGCAGCTGCACAGGATGATACGTTTTCCTCACATGTTTCATTATTCTCGGTTCCTCTGGGATGTTCTTCAGCAGAGAGAATACTCTTTGCCCCTACCTCAGAAAGCATGGCCTTGAACCTTCTCCACTGATTTCTTGCTCTCTCTGTAACCAGCCACTGTTCAAAAATAACTTAAATCATTCTCAAGGAATAAAACAAGCAGGTGATTGACAGTAAAGCAAAGATAAAGTGGAAATCTCAAACCTGATCAGCTTCTGTGACAGTTCCAGGTATAAGAACACTTTTGGATTTACCCCAACGTCGAGCTCCCTCACCAACCAACAACCTGGGGAGGCAAATCAGAAAGTTCAACCCAACGCTAGCGACAAAACAAGATTCAAATTTGGGTTGATATCAGAACAAAGAAGAGTGATTCGTTACATAGGAGGTATACGGCCTAAGAGAGTTGAGCCAGTAATCTGCTCTTTCACCAACAAAGCAGCAATTTTGATAGCATTTCTGACACCTGATCTACATACAGTTCATCGTACAAAATCTTCAGCCATTCCACAAGTATAAGAACAAGGTTAATATGAGAGCTTTTATGAGTACCTGGAACTGCTCCAACACCACCAAACATCCCTGAATCTCCATCCATAAGACTAGCATCACATTCCACATGACCATCTTCTGTCAGATTAGAGCCTCTACCAGCATTTGTGCTCGGGTCATCCTAATTCAACAAAGATTCACATAGGAATCATTAGAAAACTGAAGAAAATCTACAGAGTTATAACATGTCTTCTTTAATCAGTGACAAAGACCCAACAAATACCTCGAGGACTTGAATGGCAGCTGAAACAGCATCTATGCATTCACCAGAATCCTAAATTCAACAGATAAACCTCAAGGTATGCAATTTGGAGATTCTAAACGATTTGGGCTATGAGAAGAAACTGAAACTCAAATAAGCACCTGACGAAGAATGGTCGACGCAGCTAGGCAAGCGCGTCTCATGACAGATCTAAGAGCTTTCTCGTTAGCCGCCGCATGATATCCGGCCCCGACGTGAACCGCCACGAAAAAGCGTCGACTTTGATCTGCTCCGTCGCCAGCCATCATCGTCTTCAGGCAAAAACAAAAACGTCTACCGTTGTTGAATTAATGATGCAAACATCGTGTCGTTTTTTGGACAACATAAACTTTAAATGGGCTTAAGAGAAAGTAAAAAGAGTTAGAAGGCTCAAATAAACTTTAAATGGTTTTAAATGGGCCTTAAGAGAAACTAATGGATTTTGAAGGCCCAAAATAAAGATTACTGTCCGAGACATAAAAGACCCTGAGAATTCAGAAAATTTACAAACAAATGCCATAACTCGTTTCGCTCACCCTCTTAACTCTTTAGAACAAGTAGAAGAAGTCTCATCTTCTTCGTCTTCTTTGCGATCCTTCTGATTTCACTAAGGTAAGCCGATTTCTGATCACCGGTTCGCCGGAATCATTCTATTTCAATTCTCACTTGTTGAATTTTGTAATAATTTTTAAATGTTAGGGAGGCTAGGGTTGACATCATTTTGATTCTATGTCACTGATATCGATCTGGCTATCTTCATTGTCGAATTAGGAAAAGGAATCAGTTTTTGGTGGAAGTAATTGATCCGATCTAGGAAAAATGGGAGGAGGTGATCATGGACATGGAGCAGAAGGAGGCGATTTCAGAGCCAAAGTCTGGAGTATGACTGGTGGGCCTAACTGTAGGCCCAAACATTGGCGTCGGAACACCGCCATTGCTATGTTCGGCGTTTTCCTTGTGTGCATCCCCATCGCCAAGCTATCTGCTAAGCTTGAGGTATACTTCATTACTTTGGTCCTTCATTACTTCATTACTTTGGTCCTTCAATACTTCATTATAGTACGAATAACATATGAGTAGAAGGGAATAGCTTGGAAGTTGATACTGGAATCTACGCATATTCTTCCCTCACATCTTCTTTGTTCTTGGTCTATGTTTGTCAATAGTTTTATCGGTTTGTGGAAATAGATTTGGATGATTCAAGGAACCGATTGTCTAGCTATTGAATGTTTTACAGTAGATATTAATTGCTACCTGCATCCTGCAAATTTGGATGTTTGGGACCATGCAGTGTGTGTGAAGATATTCTAACAGATAGCGTTAGTTATATGTTGTACACTAGTGTGTTTTTATGAAACGAACAAACTTCGTGTACCCAGTTCTGTATGGAATTCTTAGTCATTGCCATTAATTCATTGGGCATTAGTGTATCAGTGACTGTATAGATTGTGTAATATCTCGCAAAATGGGAACCTATCCGTGATGTTTTTCTCTGACTTGATTTAGATTTGCACCCTTTGAGCTCCCCAAGCCCTGTTTCCCATCACCATGTTACTTTGTGTTGTAGCCTGTATGGTTTTGTAATAGCTATGGGAGATTTCATTGATTATTTTTGTAGTTTGCCTGGTTCTTTGAGAAGAATTCAGTTGAATGTGTAGTTCGACACTGAAATCTTGGTTTGGGTGCAAATGCCTGAAGACTTGCAATTGCTCTTATAAATTGTAGCCTAATGCTTGAGTCCCTTGTGACAAAAAATCTGCACTTGAATTGTTATGTTTTGTGTATGTCCGTGCTACTATATAGTTTCCACTTCTTGTTTGATGTTCACAATTTGAGAAAAGCCCTTTCTGATTTCAGCAAAGGCCACACATGCCAGTACGCCCAATTCCTTCACAGATCTGGTGCAAGAACTTTGGAACCAAGGACGATTACGAAAAAGAGCATTAAAAGTTTTTTTCTTGGTTTGGAGAGAACCCTTTAATTGGTCTTCTTATTTGCAGACAATGTGAGCATAAAAAAAGCGCTTCTAGCTTTGTCTATGGATTTCAGAGTACTGTGAACATAATAATATGTCTTTTTCCTTGCCATGTAGAACAACACCATGGAATCTTTCCAAATTAAGAAATTTCATGTTTTTTTCCATATTCCTACTGATAATCTAGGGGTGGGTTTTATCTGAGGCAGATGCAGAATCCATGTGGGTTTTGAATCATCATTATACGATTTTACATTAAGGCAATGGAATATACAAATTCACATGAAACATGAACCAATCTTATAAATGAACTATTTCTCTACACTAGACGAACAATTACATCATACTTAAGATCTTATTCAAGAGTGATGATTAATTGAAGAAATCCTAATCAAAGCTAATTGATAAAGATCTAAAATTTCAAAGAACTGAACAAATTCAACATGAATTCGACACTCGATCTTAGGAACAAGGAATCATTGTTATGGAACAAGCATTGAATTATCTTTTGTTGCAGGCCCAACAAAGACCTCATAACAGAACAACCTATATCAAGAATAATACAGTGGGAACACATTTCTCAAGAAAATAGTCTCTTCTAAAAGATCCATGAGCTCAATTTCTACTATGATTGATTAGTATGTAGACGGTGGAATGTTCAGCAGTTAATCCTATATGAAATCATGCATGAAAATAAAATAAAAGATATGATTTAATAGAGGAAATAAGTTGCTTAAACCGGGAAAAACATAAAGCATCAAATGTTCAAAAGACAAACCAAAAGAAATCCCAAGACAAAAACCAAAAGTTCAAAAAAGAAGAGATAAAGAGAAGCGATCAATGATCCTGATAAGTGATAGCACACAATCCTTAAGCATCCTCCTCAACAATGTTTGAAGACTGTTCCTTCTTCGATCTCTTGTTCGGCTTCTTCACAACTTTAGCCACATTCTCCTGCGGATCTCTCGAGACACCATCTTCCTCAGCGTTCCTTGAGCTAGAAGCAACTAGACCATCTTCTTTAGTCGGAGTCTTGACTTTCTTTGCTCTATTTTTCTTTTTAGGCTTCTCAGATTTAGCCTCCTCATCACCATCTTTTTCCTTGACACTCATCTCAGTTTCTACACAAAATTCAGCAATTACGACTCAATAGAAATGATCCATTGCCTATTATGCTAGAGAAGAAAAAGTATGTATATACAACCAAGAACTGAAGTTACCGTTTTCAATAGCTTCAGAAGTAGCATTAACAAGACCTATGATCCCTTCTTTCTCAGCATCATCACTAGTTTGGTTTAATTCAGCTAGAAGATTATCTACAACATTTAAAGCTAATCAAGGCTTACTAGTGTACACAAGTAACATCTAGATTCTAGAACTAAGAATCAAAAACTTCTACTAATATTAAAAAAAAAAAGAACATAAGTTTACCATTTTCAAGATCCTTGTCTTGGTCAATCATGTTTAAATCAGCATTTGCTACCTCCTTTTGAACGTCGTCTATTGAACACATAAATCATACATATTAGTCTATAACATCTAATAGGAGGGAACACATCACTCAACAATTGTTATAAACTATTTTACCTTGTTCGATTGTCCCTGAAAGATCAATCTTGGCCTCAACATCTATGGTATGACCATCGACAGGTTCCTCTTGATCTACATCACAAATATTCTGATTCTCTTCCAACCTAGTGACAGTTCCCTCACCACTTTCAAGGCCTTAAGAAAAACAGATATAACAACACAACGGTAAATCAACCGATACTCTTCAATAACATTTGCAGATCTCCTATATACTATTCAATAACAAAGGTTACCTTTTGCTTCCGTTGGCGTCTCTATGGAGAGTTTCTTTCTACTATTGTTGGCACTTTTCGATTTTCTCTTCCTCGTTTTTTTCTCAACTGCTTCACCAATCTGCAGCTCACTTTTCTCCTGGACACGTACGAGGTCAACGGATAGAAAAAAGTCCTCGTTACTGAGGCCTTGAAGAGCTTTTTTCAATATCATAGAATCGGACAAGTGATAATCATTACCACTCACGTTAACCTACAAACCAAAAACAAGTACTCCTTCCTTAAGTTGTTGTCGTTGTTGATTCCAAAACAAAAACGTGTTGTTAGAGAAAGTGTTGTTACCTTCAAGGCAGAAACAGTGATGTTGCCAACACTTGGAAAACACAGTTCGTGTTCTTTGCAGAATTTGTCTGTAAAATAAACAAACAACAATAAACATGAGTTTAAGAGTTTAGTTACTACAAAAAGTTACCAAACTAAAAAAAAAAAAA
>Ga0041059_1003119_pt1 | contig 11647 bp, 8 predicted proteins | sample AraColnosormetaG_FD_56232 | JGI IMG/M metagenome (GOLD analysis project Ga0041059, IMG submission 56232) | Arabidopsis roots microbial communities from North Carolina, USA - Col MF nosort | ecosystem: Host-associated > Plants > Roots > Unclassified | place: USA: North Carolina | collected 2013-09-02 | reverse complement strand
AAGAAGAAGAAGAAGAAGAAGAAGAAGAAGAAGAAGAAGAAGAAGGAACTGACGGTCGCTGTTAGGTGATACATGCCATGTCTCCCCCTGACGTGAACCAATCCCACTGAAAAATTTCTCTTCCCACTTGTCTCCCCATTTGGTCCCCAACTCTGTCTCAGCCCACTTGTCTGTCCTGTGGATTGTTCACCAACAACTAAATCAAAATCATTAACACAATCTTTTTGATCTCAAGAATTTCACAAATTAATGTTCAAGTAACTCTGGCTAACAAGGAGCCTTATATATAAACCAGTAAGGAAAAAATTGAGGACTAGAGAGTAGTTAGAATAGAAAACCATTTGAGAACAGATCCTCTTCCATCATAATGCTCCCCCCACTTCTCCCACCATGACTGCTCATTAAGTCTACCATACTTATGTGCTCCTTTCTCTGTCCACCCTTTAGCATCGTACTTCTCCCACCTGATTTTCAGTGAATGATAGTTTTAGTCCAGTAGAAGAATAAGCTTCTCCTTTACATCAAACAAAAGCAAACACTGCAGGGTAATATTAGCAACTGGTGTTGTTATTGACCTACCATTTCTCGTACCAACCAGCATTTTCAGTTCCTGATTTTGCTTGCTTTTGTGCACTCCTTTCAATCCTTGCTAGATTACTGAAATTTGATCAAGTTGACAATGAGAGGACTGTAAGAATCTAGCAGCGCGAAAACTGTTGGCAACGAAGCTATATCTGGTAAAGGGAATGTTATAACATAGACCTCCACTCATCTTGATGAAGGACTTCTTGCCAAGTTTCCCACCAAGAGTCACCCTCAGAATTTTTACCAGATTTCTCCACACCTACAAAAAGTACACTCCACTGAAATGAGAATTCGTAAACAAAAAAAAAACAGAACTTTGACACACTCATTAATCATCAGTAACAAGGGATAAGGGGCAAAGGGAAAGGAATTGCAGCAAAACAAAATGATATCAATTGAACTTCCAACAGTTTCAATGCTTCCAATATTACATCTATCAATACCTAAGAGTCATCCTTGATGATTTCAAGTAGAGTAGGATAAGAGTACAATACCTAACTCTTTGTATCCAGTCCAGTCACTTTTCTCCCACCACTGTCAAGGATATCAATAAATCCGATTAAACGCGTCCACCTGGGGTGATACTTCATGGGGTTACGAAGAATAACCTCAAGATAACTACACTCAGGGAACAATACAAATGCAATCCCAGTATTTACAATATCATAAATCCTCTAAAAACTACATTTTTCCATAACTTCACAAGGTTATCTCACAAAGCAAGCACTAGTCAAGTAAGTGAAACACTAGGGAAACGATTAGTACCGTTTCAGTCCATTCAGAAGAACCATCATGAGATCGACCACCCATCCTTGACCACCTACATCTGTAACCATTATCTCCCAAATCATGTCCACTTTCTCTAAACCAACTACTACCATCTTCATTAGTGCCAGCTTCATTCACATTCTCATTCAACAAATCAATCCCCCAATCCTTTTCATTAGCTATCCCAGTGTCTACAATTATAAAAAACAATTTCTCACTGTAAGACATCTGAACCTTGTTACAAAGCAACATGAAGTGAAAATTGTTGGACAAAATATTATTTAAACTAAGTGGGCTTAATAAAATTGAATTGTGTGAATGATTTGTGTTTTCGAATTGTGCGAAACCAGTTTATAGAAGTTGTATCCTGTGATCCTTACATCACACAGAAACCGTCGCACCACGGGTGATTCAAAGGGTTAAAGAGTTCATCCTCTCATGTCTTTACTTAAACGTTTATGATTTCAATTTCAATTACTTTTACGTAGTGTTACCTCTTTTAGGAGGAGTATCACGAGACTGAGGACCAGTAAGCCTTGGAGTACAACGAGGATAGAACTTTTCTTGCTTAGACAAAAATCGAGATCTGCCAAAAAAAAACAACAATTGAAAACAAAAACACTCACATGAACATTCCCCATAAAAGATAAGGAAGTCTTACTTAGGAGAAGCAAATGGCACTGCAGAGGAAGAAGTTTTGATTCCGGCACCGTGAGCACTCATCTTCTGATCAAAACGCCGTTCCTCTGACTTCTCAGAGCGGCGAATCGGTGCCAACATATCTGCGAAGCAGGTGAATCTTCTCGTCGGAGCTCCGGCTTGATCACCTTTGAACCACTTAGTTAGGCGCAATTCATGGTTACTTGCGCCAACGCCGAATCGTCGGAGTTTGATATCGAGAAGAGAGATTGCGGAGCTAGCCGCCATTTCGCTCATTGACTCGCCATAGAAATGAAGAAATTAGAAGAATTGAGAAACCCTAGGAAGCGAATTTGTAGAACTCTCGATTCGTGGAAGCGAGAAAGAGAGAGAGAGAGAAGTGTTTCAGTTTCAGTTTCAGTTTCAGTCCAAGTAGAGAAGAAAAAGCCCGAGAGGAGGTTTTATATTCTGAAAAAACGAGTTTTAATTAAATTGGGCGTATTATTAATTTACTAACGTATGTTAAGCGAGTGTAGTTATTCTAATCTTCCTTTGTTTATTTTTTTTTGTTGTAATCATTTGTGACAATTGTATGATTATCCTGTAGCAGTGAATTTTGAACAATACCCGGACGGTGAATCGGACTATGTTTTGGTACACTGAGTTACTGGATCAACCAGGTTCGATCACGGATCAATCCATTAAAATTTATTATATGTATTTAATATTTATAGAGATCATACGGTTTTATAAATAAGAACATAATTATAACATTTTAATAATATAAGCAACTCTAAAAATAATAATAAAATGATTAATTTTTTTAAAATCCAACTAAAAGTATAAAATCGCAAAACAAATACGGACGAGACATTAACGTCGTAATAAAAGACGATAATTTGTTCTAACAGAGCAAATAAACGGAATATTAATATCGTAATTTTTTTTATTAATCTGTTTAACGACATGATTTAAATGGCAAGTCAACAAAAACTTTGTCATTTATTTAGAAAGTCAACAAAAACTTTACGATTTATTTGTCTTCCGTGAAGTTCAAGATTAAATCGTTCCAAATTCGAAAGTTGGTGAATTTTTTTGACATTTTTCCCAAACAAATACTAAGAAGTAAGAGATTATTAATGACTCATTGGCAATTACGGAAAAATTTTATAAAACATCATGAATTCAAACAACGAATCTCGGTTATCTCTTTCACCATATTGTTAAATATTCATCAAAATCTAAAACATCAAGAACACTTAGTTGAGTCAATCTATTAATATAACTAAAACTCAATTCAAAAAGTTTAATCAACAATTCAAGACTTTTAAGTTTTAAAAGTTCCAAAAATAACTCAAAAAGTTCTAAAAATTACTAAACAAAGTCTAAAATCCTAAATTTTGTTTCAAAATCAAATGATTTCTTTAAAACCCATACCCGGCCGTGCCGGCCGGTTCAACCGGTTCACTGGGTCGCGAGTTAATGGTGGATTTTTGTGGTTTTTTTTTATTTTTAAATTGTCTGCTATTAATATTAAACTCAAACCGGAGAAATGTTTGGGTCGTGGTTTAACCGATCGAACCGGCGGGTCCGGGTCAGGCGTGAATACTGTAGTGTCGAGGTGTTAACTTTCTTGTTCACAACATTTTGAGGTGATGTAAATAATTTTTTCAGAGTTCTAACGATAGAGTTTAGAGTCTATAAAGGTTGTTATTATTATTTTAGAATAGATTACGGTTCAACTCTATGAAAAATTGCAATTAAGCTTCCAACTACACGAAGTTTGAACTTTTTGCACAAACTACCCATATTACAACTCGATAATTTATAATTTCACAAATTTTGAAAATTGAATCATAACTGTTTGCTTTGCTATACCAACTACATTTGGATTCGATTCGAGTTTTCAGGTTTAGGTTAATAATACACGTTCGATTATTTCTAATATTTGGGTCGGATTTGGATCGTGTTCAGTTTGGTTTGGATTTATCCGATATACAATATTAGCAGGAAAAACTATCCAAAATATAAATATATATAGTAAATACTGCGAGAAAGTAGCCAAAGTCATGTTGGTTATAGTGTTACAGATTTTAGGTAATTACATTTATTTTTTATTTTATATTTCCCTTTAATAAAGGGCAAAATCGTGATTTTCTTTATCTTCTTCAACGACACAAAAACCCTAAAATCACTTTATCTACAGCTAGGTATGTCCATCGGACTAGCTGGGCCAGGAACAACACGAAGCCTGCAAAATCAGTATATATTGGAGTCTGACCCGTAAAAATTTTGAGCTTATATTTTAAAGCCCAACCTGGCCCTTACAATGCTATAAGGCTTTTTCCGGGGTGTTTGGGCTTTCTTCCGAAGAGAATTTTTTTTGATTTATAATATCTCTTGGAAAAAATATATATAAACGAGTTAATTGAAACTAAATAACCACTAGTAATTATTAAAACCAGTTTAGTTTAAAAAGAAAATTTTAAAACCAAATAAATAATCTAAATACCCTATATATTAATAGAGAAACACACTTAAGAGAATAACTTTTAGCTACCGTGTTATTTAGAGAGATGTCATGCTGACGTGTCGCAACCAACTTGATTTATTGTCCATCATTTATTAGATTATTTACAAAATTTGTCATTAGTATTATATATAAATATCTCAAGAACATAATAAATTAAAAACAAATTCCAATTAAAGTAATAAATAATTAAAAACAAAATTTTAATTAAAACAACCTAATAATTAAACAAGTAATCTTTCGGAACTTAATATATAACCCTTTTTATTTTTTCTATATAAACAAAAAGATTATATGTTAACGAAGATATTAATATCAATCAATGTATAGGTAATCATAATTTCTATGCGAAAAATCGTTGGTTCAAATAAATAGAAAAGTATATTACATTACATAATACACAAGAAAATTTCAGATTTTAAATAATAATCCAGTAAATTTTATAATTTTTTACAATATATATATTTAATAATTGTTTTTCCCCGCACTGTGCGGGTAAACTATCTAGTTAATTGTTTAAACTCATAACCAAATAAATATAAAGTGATAATACTTCAAACTAAATAGTGGAACAAAGATTTTCTTTTCACATTTATAGTAAAACACAATTAGAAAACTAGGGTTAAGGTTTTCATCTCTTTTTTTAGAAAATCATAAACAAAAATCTATCAATTAAACAAAAATATTAACAAAACAAAAAAATATTTTCAAGGGTATTTCAGGCTGGTCAGAGTCCGGCCGGGCAAATCCCTGTAAACCCTTACCCTGAAAGGCCCGATTTTTTCTGGACATAATTTTTAAAGCCCGAGCCCACTATTTTTCAGGGATGGGCTGGGGTACCCTGCAGTATTTACACTAATTGACTTGTCTACATGCATGTGCCTTCGTTTTCATCACCATTTTCACTTGTTCTCTTGCGTTTTGTACCAAAAACCTTATAGATTTAACATATAGACAAGAAAATGAGCAAAAATAACTTCATGAAAGCTTGAAAACAGACCTAATTGAACAAAAGAACGATGATTAGGATAAAATATCGGATTACTAATCCTAAAGGAGGTTTACCGATGAATTTATGTAAAAGTATGAATTAGAGCTTATGTATATGTTCAGATCTCTTCGCGTTCACTTTTGATATCTAGTAATATCCGAACGTGATCGAATTTTCGATATTCTTAGATTCATGACCCATTTAGGTATTTTTGAGGATCTGTACCCGATCCAAATCGCCTATCTTGGGTCTGGGATTCAGATCTGTTTTTTCTTCCCACTCCTAGCTTATAAATATCTTTTGTTTTTGTTTAATCCCGTCCTAAAACATCCAAATGATTACAACTCGATTTTTAAAAGTGATGCGATTATAGATTGTCAAGTTTTTGGTACATGGTAAACACCTAAACTTAACCCAAATTTTTTGTTAAGAATATACCAAACTGAACAAAGAGGAACCAATACCAAAATTAACATACTAATCGAATGGATGCTAAACATAAGAACCAAAAACATTGAAACCAAACTAGTACCAAACCGAAACCAAACTGGTTCAGAACCAAAAGAACATCTACCGAACCAAAACAAAAACTACCCAAAAGTATTTTGGTTCTAAGCAGGTTTCTCAATCAAAATAACGAACTGATACTGAACCAAATATCCAAATGCCCATGATTATGCGCTTCATACCTAAATTACAACAAATGCATTTTCCTCGAACAATTGTTACATTCAAAATTTATTATTAAACTAATATACGTTCAAATATCAAGACATTGACAGTGTCAGACTGTACGTCAACCATTAAATACTAATGATAAAGACGCCACTGTGCGATGACATGACAATCAACATATTCAATACGATGTTGTTTTGGTTAAATAAAACAAAAACAAATCAATGATAGTAAGGTTCAAACCACTAAGTTTACATGTCATGGACTAATATCTCCTAGTTTTTGTTGAATCATTTTTTTTGGTGGACTAGCTATTAATTACTTATAACAATAGCTAATTTATTTAATTATGAGTAAAATTATCATCTAAAAGAAATAGAGCCCTCTTTTAATTAATTTCTTTACTGACTAAATGTTATAAAAAAATGTGAAATACTTCATAAATGTTAATGTTTTGAGTTTGTTTAAGAAAAATGTTATTTAAAAGTTAATACTGAAACCAAATATAATAAAGAGTGAGTTAAAAATTTATACATGCACCATCAAATAATTAAGAATCTATACATGAAAACCATTTATTTAGGTAACTTTTTTCAACTAAAATCTATATGAAAAATATACCCCTACAAAGAGATATGATAAAACTGAGGATACTTAGCAGATAACGCATTATCGAGATAATATCGTTAGCGAAATATGGATGGGGTTTGATGCATGGATGAAATGACATAGAGTACAAACCAACTTAATATGTTAATAATATATTTGATGATATAAACAAATTTTCAGTTATTGAACCAATGTTTAGATTTCAAAGACACATATATATATACGAAGACGATAACATTATTATTAAAAGGTAACAAAATATTTAGCATGAAGAGCAAAAAAAGTTGACTTGCTACTGAATAATTATGTAGAAAAAATACATGTATCAGAATAAATAGCAGATAACGTATTATCAGGATAATATTGTTAGCGAAATATGGATGGGATTTTGATATATGGTTGAAAAAACTTAAGATACAAACCTACTTAACATGTTAATAATACAGTTGACGATATAAACAAATTACCAGCTATTGAATCAATGATTTGATTTCAAAGATTGTATAATTATGGGAAGATGATAACATTATTATAAAAAGGTAACAAAATATTTAACGTCAAGAGCAAATATGATATAGGAGTATAAAGGTATTTTCATAATGGAGAGAGAATGCTCAACAATAGCTTTTTCTGACACATAATTTTGTAATCTTCTATGTATATAGATTCATAATACCCTATAATAAAAGATGTAACCTTTTTGCTTGTTCTTAATTTTTTGTGGCTTAGGAAAAATGCTCTATTCTACTTAATGAAGCACAACTTTGGGTTACATAATAACAACATTAGTACAAACCACTAAATTACATGTCTTGGTTTAATTATATCATAGTTTTTTTTGGGACCACCAAAATCGAACATATGGCATATGCCCTTTCATCCCAAAACTTCAATAGCTATCATTTTTCAAACCATTATAGAATTCAAATTTCATGCCTAAATTAATAAACATTATGCAAAAACTAACATTGACTTAGCCGATGTCCGTTAATGTTCCATGCTTAAACCTCCACTGGACAGTTGACGTGACATGCGAATGGCATTAAACGACGTCTTTTGGGTATGGTGTAATACATAGATTCAAAATGACGTCGTTTTAAGTATAGAGAATGATGCGGACATCCAAATCAAACCAAACCGGGAGCATACCAAACCAACCATACATCTATCAAACCGATTGATAAGGAGATTTTGGAGGACTCTTGCCCAATTGGAGTCTCAATCAAGCACAAGGCGTAGGGTTAATTATTCACCAGCAAATTAACTCTAAGAAGACTAATGATGATTCAAGAAGGGTCAAAGACCAGCGAGTCGAATCACCATATTGTGGGGATATGACCGTTGCACTATTTTTCCCTTATCTAGGGTTTGTCCAATTGGGTTTACCTAGAAAGGTTTTTAACGAGGCAACATCAAGTTATCAAGGAATCATTTACCAAGCAAATGATTTAAAGATATCACAAGTACATGACGTACTTGCTAGCAGACCGGCTAAACGATTCGCTGGACTACTTGCTGAACTACCTTCTGAAGTACCGCACGAAATGAAGCCAAACAAGGAAATCTTCCTTATTGTACACTTGGACGCACCTCAAAGCTACATATGGAAACCAGTAGAACATCTGGACCACACAATACATGTACCACACGAACTTTGGTACATCTTACCACACAAGAACCCGCAGAGTTACTACTTGCTATATATGGAGCCGAAGGAGATCAATTTCCAACAACTCTTTCCTTCTTTGTTTGTGCGCTTATGTGAGAATCTTGAGACCCTCCAGTACATTCCAAGACGTCACAACTTCCTCTCCAAGTTGACAAGATACAAGGCCCACCTCACTCACCTTATTTGGACATATTCTACAATTAATGTCCAATATTTTCATTTATGCTTTGTTTCTTTCTTTGAAGTCTTAGACATTGTACTCAGCTCTATATAAGTTGATTTCTCATTCATTGTAAAGCACCCTTGATCATTTTAAAGTAATAGAAAATGTTTTCTTGTCAAAGTTGAGTCTTTGTCATTTGTTCTGTAGTTCTTTGTGAGTGAGTCACTAAGTACTTCAGGAATCTGCGGATTAAGTTTGTTGAGTGATTCAACATCCTTTATTTGTTCATTGATCGAGTGAGTCGATTAACCCACTGATTGAGCGAGTCAATCACCTTTCTATCCATCATTTCCCCTTGAATTGATTCCACACGAGAGAAGCGATCGCCAGCGTATCAGATCATCACCTTCATCATCCCATCTTACGCGTGGCAAATTTGGAACTCTTATCATCAAGTGATCAAAAGATGGATTAGCTCCAATTCTTGCATCAGAGAATAAATTAAGTTTCAACAATAAGTTAAAAAAATAATATTCTACATATTCAAAACGATGTTGTTTTAAGTCTACGTACGAGTCCATACCAAAAAGACGTTGTTTTAAACTATTCACGTGTCGCATCAACTCTTCGACATAATGAAAGCTTAGTCATCAAAAATTAACGGTTGATTGATATCGTCTAAGTCAATGTTGGTTTTCACATAATGTTTAAAATGCAAGGTAAGAAATTTGAATTTTAAAATGCTATAGATTAAAAAATGCATTATATTGAAGTTTAGGTGTGAAAGAGCATATGATAAAATGTTCGAGTTGATTTTGGCCATTTTCGTGTTAGGTGGTTTTGTTCTATCAATGGATAATTTGTTTTGCATTCATAAAATGGCTTGGAGTGAAAACCCATCTTTTAGCTGGTTCTCATCAAGCTCGCAACATATGGAGTTAACTTCAACCGTATATACTATGTGCATTGATCAAGACAAAGCAAGAGACCGTCTTTCCTGTTTAAATGTTAAATGCATGAACAAATATATTTAATTTTTTTAAAAAAGTTAACTAATTTTAATAATTAATATAATTAAATGAATGGGAAGGAGCGGCTCCTTCAAAAACAATTTACATCTAGTCATGAAGTGATGTTAAAGCATTGTATTTTATCTCAATGTGACGATTTTATACTGTTTTTTCAATGATGCGTAAAAATTGGATTGCGGAGTTGAATGGACAATTATATCATCGGTTATTATATTCCTTTTGAACTAACATAACTGGAAAAGCTTATTGTAACAAAATATGTTTGAAATCTTTGGTTATTACATTATTAACGCACAATTTGAATCTCGTTGGGAGCATCTCAAAAGTCCACATATGTCTAACATGGCATGTGAAAGTATAAAGATACGCAAAGATGATCTAATTTTCGTCAGATTCTCTACACAAGGTGCATTACTGAAACAGTCAACAAGTTTCCTTGTAGCCATCAATTGAGAGTTGGTTGTGGAGAGCTAACAAAGTATGCCCTATGAAAACTAGATTAGGTGTAACCAAGAGGACTTTGTCTACCATGTTCTTATTTGATACTAAGTATGCAAAGAATAGAAGGATTCTTTGAAAATATTTAGATTCCACCTCCATTGTTAGAATTATAACTTGTTGAAGCAAACCAAATTTGAAGGATCTCTTCAACGAGGAGAGGATAATTACAGATTCCGGATCATAGGATTTTTCGAGTATATAGGTCAACAACATCAAATATGATGGTTAACAATCCCTAGGATCTGATGGCCATGAATTATAATTTAGTCAATGAATCTTTAAATAGTAATCATTGACTATTCTAGAAGAGATATAAAGTACCGTTGTGAACCTCAACTCGGATATATTGCCTTAGCAATTTTACTATTTGGTTAAAATCAATTGAATGCATCCTTGGTTCTAGCACAAACCAAAATTGGGAGGACACACTCCATTTTCTCAAAACATTTTTCCACGGGCTTGACTCTATCCTACTTCACTCGACATTCGAAATTCATTGGCTCTACAATAAAACCTCTGTAGATTAATATACCATAAATCAATAAGCAATAAATAATATAACAAAATTTGATCTAAGTCGGGTAAATGTAAAAATATAACAAAATTTGATAAGATAATAATATAATATTTGTTTTAGAATCTCAATTTAGGTCCATGGTCTCATTATCATAAATTAATAATTATAGGAATAACACACACATATATATAACATATAACTTACTAATGTATGATTTTAGTGTATTTTTTTAAATAATCGAAATTTTGTTATAATTATTTTCTAATTTTTATTGTATAACACAATTGTTATGTTATGTTATGTTTATCCACATCTTATTGTATTGTCGTATATAGGTTCGTCATAAAATTGGCAAAATTTATAGTAAGTTTTTACATGTGAATATGCATCCTTTTTCATTTCGTTAACCTGATAGACTATTAAAATATATGACAATTGAGGTCATTTATTAAAAATTTAATGTATATTACCTATCATCTTTGTTCTTTAATGGCATTTTAAAAAGAGTAAATTAGAAAAATGCCTTCTTGTTGAGTTTTCATTTGAAAAATACCGTATCCTTTTTTTCATTTTTTAAACAATTAATTTTTAATATATTAATGTATTAAATTCGCCTCATTAAAATTTAGTAATAACGAAAAAAATAAATTAAACTTAAAACAGAAAACAATAATCATAAAATAAAATTTGATGTAACTAATAATTTTAAAGATAATTATTATCTTAAATATTTTTAAACAAAATTTGTCCAAAAAGTAAAACATAAACTTTATTAAGTGATAAACTTTATTTTTAAATATTATTTTATTAAATTTTAAGATATAAAATAAAATAAAATCTTTATCTCAGAAAATTTTAAAAAATAATTAAGAATTCAAATTTAATTCTTATCTTAAATATTTTTAAACAAAATTTCGTCTAAACAAATAAGCAAGTAAGTTTTATTAAGTGATAGAATTTAGAATCTTT
>Ga0041059_1003118_pt1 | contig 11649 bp, 4 predicted proteins | sample AraColnosormetaG_FD_56232 | JGI IMG/M metagenome (GOLD analysis project Ga0041059, IMG submission 56232) | Arabidopsis roots microbial communities from North Carolina, USA - Col MF nosort | ecosystem: Host-associated > Plants > Roots > Unclassified | place: USA: North Carolina | collected 2013-09-02 | reverse complement strand
TTATTTATTTATTCATAAAATAGTATTTTTGACTTGCGGTTTAATTATTATGTTATTGGTTGGTTTAATTAGATATTTATGGGAATATTTAATTATATTTAAAAAAAAAATGGGTCGGGTTGTTTCATCTACAAATCCAAATCATAAAAACATTGAATATCGAGTTTGTTCCAGATTTAAGGAACTTTATTTAAAATAAATTTCTAAATAAACTTTATTCAAGAATGATGCAACAAAAATGTTTTTAGTCTTCTCTGACAAAACATACAACTCACAATATCAGGTGTTCAAGGAGACATTGCAAAACACAAGCTTTGATCCTTATTGAGATTCAAGAATGAATTTTATGCAAAAAAACATTCAAGAACTCATCACGTGACGCAACGCAAGGAGCAAAGTTTCCGTACTAAGTTCAAAAGAAATTGCCACACATAAAGACACTAATGTCAAACCTCAGCAAAGTTTCGATTACTTGCAATCTTGAACAAATTTTTGTTAAAAAAATTTTGATAGGAAAAAAATTTAAATGAACTTAAAGTGTTTACATTTGATATTCATCATTACTCATAACAAAATAAAAATAAGACTCACTAATCAGAATATGGCGTAACAAAATAAAATAAAATATGGCGTAACAAAATAAAACAAAATATGGCGTAACAAAATAAAACTAAGACTCACTAGTCTAGTAATCAAATTATGCAATGATTCCAAATCTATCTCGTGTGAGTTGATATTCTCATGAGCAGAAATGACCTATGTAGCATAACCACAAGCACATCATATTGTCAAAAATTCTGCAACACACTACAGATGCGTAACATGAAAGCCAATCATTCTAATCATAGGAACTAATGTAAAGGTAAACAACATCATAATTCATACCTCGCTATTAATTTCCTTAGAGAGATCAATTTGATTTTCTACCTTATCATCGACACTCCGGTTAGGATTGTCAGTTAAATGTCTTTTCACAACCTGATAATGAAACGAGTTAAGATCCAGATTTAACTCTAGAACTAAATATATCACCAAAAACACCATAGATAAAGCATATAAAAACTCACTTCAAGGGTCTTAGAAACTTACTCCATATTATTTGTCAAGTTAGCCACGGTAGTAGCCATGTTAGCTTTTGTCACATACATAAAGGTCAGTGAACAATCATAAACAGTTTTTAGTTCCATACAACATTGAAACCTCCTTTGACCGAAATAGTGTGTATGAACATCAAGGGTTTGTAGGTTAGCTCAAAACAACCAAAAACGAAGAGAGTCTTGATGAGCACACACACACATAGAAAACAATACCTAAGAAACTATTTGAGTAGAATTATAATTTCATAATCTTTACATACCACAAGAAACACCATTCATGATCGTTATCTGCTTCAGCGAAGGTAACTGTCAAACCTCCATTGCCAATCGTTGAACCTTCACATTATTCCCAATTGCAAAAGAAATCAAATGAATTTAGTACATGAAGAATCTGGCGGAACCAACACTCAGTCACAACATTTTCACACTTAATTTTACTCTTAATCAACAGAATCATCAGAGAAATCTCATGTTTTATCACTAGAACAATAATCGACAAAGAGAAAAGTCTACAAGCGTGTATTTGTTTTTACAATCATCACCTAATCAACGGTTGACATGTAACTCTCTCAAATTCCTAAAACTATATCTATTCTAAATACATTATTAGATTTTGAACCCACGCTACATGAGGGTATGTTTGATATATTTTGATAAAAAATACATACAATTGATTATGGTTTTTAAATTAAAGTAAAAGTTTCTTTTCAAATATACCATGTTAAAAATTATAAAAATCAATAGTGTTTAAGAATCATAAATCCATTTTATTTTCTCATATTCAATTGGCTGTCAACACCTATGTTTTCGTATTTCTCTTCACATTGATTGTTTATTACGTTTTATATTCCTTCATGTCATATTAGTTATCAAATTTCTTTTGGCCGTTGTCATCATTACTTTCACCGTTCGCTTCTTCGTTATAGTCTTCATCTTCATCTTCCACGTTATCTTTCTCACTTTCTTCCTCATCTTCTCTATATTATTCGTTATTATGTGATTAAAAACAGAGCAATAAATTTAAAGTTACTAACCTTAACCAAACATAGTTCAATAAGCCTATGAACTAACTACCAAAACGACTTAGTTCATTTCATCATCTGAACTCAAAATTTGATCCCTTAGTTCTCATCTCCCGAATACTCTACCCAAATTCAGATTATTCCATGCTCATTGGATTTTTTTTATTGTCTCCACATATTTGGTCAGATCTAAAACTTTAAAAGAAATATTCTTTAACTTGTTGAAGAAGTTGTTTAAATCTATGTCCCACCATTGAACCTCATGACAGTAATACCAGACACCTCGTCATCAAGTTGAGTTACATATATATGAACTAAACGTTGTCATAAAAATTTCATGTCATAACTTTTTCTCACTTTTTTTCCATATTTGATAATCCAAGTTTATCTTATGGTGTCAACCGAGTTTCTCTCTTTCTCTGTCATTTTTAGATAAAAATAATTATCTTTGTTACCTAAATTTTAACGTTAATTGTTCAAAATGCAAGGAAACTTTCATCAATTAATTACATTTCTTACAGCTTGCTAATTCCCCTACTTCTTTTATTGAAATTGGTGCTAAAAAAAGAACAACTATTTCCACAATTTCAACACAAATCTTCATAATTTTTAACTAGTTAGAAACTATCTAACCGAAGTATATACAACCTAAGTTAAAAAAAAAAACATGCAAAATGTGACTTATTTATAATAATAATATTAGTATGATTGTTGGCATTATCTTTTTTTAATACATAAAAATATAAAAATATAAAACATTTCTCCACTCCCTCTGTTTACGAATCTTTCATTTAAAGCTACATTTTTTTTTTGTTACAATTATCACCCAATGAACGGTTTGACACATAACTCTCTCAAATTCCTAAAGCTCCATCTAAAGAGAGCTCAAATTCCTAAAGCTCCATCTAAAAAGAGCCCAAATTCCTAAAGCTTCATCTGAAGAGAGCTCAAATTCCTAAAGCTCCATCTGAAGAGAGCTCAAATTCCTAAAGCTCCATCTGAAGAGAGCTCAAATTCCTAAAGCTCCATCTAAAGAGAGCTCAAATTCCTACAGCTCCATCTAAAGAGAGCTCGACTCTTTACATAATTAGTTGTTTTGATTTATTATAATTCTTCTAAACCCATTAAAAAAGATGCTCTTGGATCTCAGTCAAATAGTAACAACATGTATTTCAGTATCATATGCAGTATCATATTGCTGTTAAATCAAATTGTAACATCCTTGTTTCAGGCATATGAAGGTGCATGCAGAGAGGTTTAAAATAACTGAATTGACCACCTATGTCACCAAAGTGCACTTATATTTTCGGTCACACGTCTTGAAAAAACTCCACAATTAAGCGTGCTTGGGCTATAATAGTTTCAAGATAGGTAACCTTCCGGGAACTAATTGGTGGAACCATGCGAGTGAGGACAAAGCATGGAGAAAGGTCATATGGTGATTTGTAGGGTCGGTAACAAGTCTTTAAAGCCTCATGGACGTGGCCCACTGACCGACAAACAAGGGTGGACCCAAGCGCACGAGAGAAGTTGTGGGCCCACTGGTAGGGGCGGTGAGGGCGTTACAAGTGGTAGTAGATCCAAACCCATACGAGTGCGGAGTCAACAGGGCTCACACCGTTGGGGCTTATGGTCTTGGTGCGCAACGAGGACGCTGTGATCTGTTAGTGGGGGTGAATTGTAACATCCCGATTTCAAGAATATGGTGGCGCATGCGGAGAGGTGTAAAAGAATTGATTTGGCTACCTATGTCACAAAAATGCAAGTATCATTTTCGGTCAAACATCCTGAGAGAACTCCAAAGTTAAGCATGCTTAGGCTAGATAAGTTTCAGGATGGGCGACAAACTATGCGAGTGAGGAAAAAGCATGGAAAAAGGTCATGTGGTTATTTGTAAGGTGAGCAACAAGTCTTTAAAACCTCTAAATGTGGTGTACTGACTGTCGAACAAAGGTGGACCCATAGGCCAGAGAGAGGACGTGAGGCCCACTAGTAAGGATTGTTTGGGCGTTACACAAATGAAATCAAAATCAAATATTTTTCTTACCTAAAAAAAATATTCAAATTATCAAAAAAAAAACATTGAACAGTTTTATATATTAATAAATTAAATCATTTAATTATGGTACATCTGTAAGCATTTAATTTTGAAGATATTTTCAGCGTATATAAATTTCATATAAATTCCAAAACATATAATACAAAAAAAATAGGTTGCATACATCGATAAAAACTTTTCATTGACTTGTTTTTTTGGTTTTACTTCTTCTTGTTGACTCATCTTATGCAAGGTTTAATACTATGGTTACAAAAGATTAGATCTACACCATATGCACCCAACAAGATACCATTTCTTCATTTTGTTTTCAGGTTCGAAACGCAAATTCTGAAATTGCTAAATTAGATTTTCTGGTCTCTTCAAATTTGTGTTCAATTATTAGCCTCAAAATATTTTGGATACGATGAAACAATTTAAAACAATGAAAAACAAAATCAATATAACTAAGATATTGCATCATATGCTATAAAACAATGGAAAACAAAATCATGTATAATTATAGTAACTAAACAAATCTGAAATAAAATATAAGCATGAAACGGATGGAGGTTTCTATTTTACACGATTTTAAAATTTTTAGATTAAAAATAGCGATTTTTAGAAATTAGTATCGTTTCTTAAAAATATCATTATTTATTTTAACGTTTTTTAACAAGCATTAACGCAAAATATCGATTAAACAAGATATATTTAGGTGAAACTATAAATGAAGGGTTCTTTTAATTAATTTTTTTTATTTAAGGCTTATTTTTGTTAAAAATTTAGTTGGCAGTTTTTAAATGGACCGACTATTACTTGAGAGGATTTTTGATTAGAATCTCTTAAATGGAGGGTTTATCTATTAATAATTTAGTTGGGGGTTTTAAAATGGATCTGCCAAAACTTGAGTGTTTTTCTTCATATAAATATAAAACTCTAAGTCTTCCTAGTATCCGTTCTAATAAGGTTTAATTTGTTTTGGCTTGATTTGATTCATTTTTTAAATAAATTATTTATAAAAGAGAAAAACAAACAATAAACTGAACCAAGAAAAATAGAAATTTTGTTGTTGGAATATTAAACTTGACATGAAAGTAAAATACCATTTATGAGTTAAGAAGGCGAAATTGTATGGTAGAATTTTTACAAAATACTCTGTGTTTGATGATTTCTTATAATATAAACAAATATGTCGACGATTGTTGTTAAAAACTAAAAGTAAATTGGTTCAACTTTGGTAAGCTGAGAAAATCTATGTTCTCACCAACATGTTGTTGGCCCACTGGTAAATCTTTTAGGTGGAGGTGCTGGGTTCGAGTCACGTTGGAAGGGATCTCTTCTCTAAAAGAGATGAATTTAACCTGGTGTAGATCCCGCCTCTAGAAAATATAAGGCCTTTGCGCCTGAATTTCCAAATATTTTTTTAAAAAAAATCTATGTTTTTAAAGTCGTTCGAACACAAGAAATATCATTATATCACTTAATGAATTACAAAAGATCTTAGATTTATTTTTTTTGTTGGGTAAAATTTATCTTTTATCATGTTTGGAACTTTGTGTTTTAACGATAGCATAAAAGTTTCTACACTTTTAAAATATCATTGTTTTGGTCAACAAGTTATCTTTATCATTATACAAAAACAACAATGAAGAAGTAAAACTAATACGATGTGCCTTCAAAGACTAACTTAGTATCAATAGAAGCTAATTAATAAAAATAAGTAGAAACTATAATATAAAAATTAATGACAATTGTTAATCAATTTATATTTTAAATTAAAGTTATAGTTATCTCAATGGTGTATTTGAAATACAAATTTTGCTCAAAAGTAATTTAAAAATATTTAGTAATTAAAACTTTATAATACATCATATTCTAATATTATAGCAAATGGTTCCTAAAGATTTTCCTTTCTTATTAAAACAAATTCTTAAACAACATATATGATTTAAAGAATATAAATTAAACAAAAGTTACGTTAAAAAGAATCAAAAATGAAAATTATTGTACTTTTGCATTACCGTATGTCAATATATAGCTACTAAAATGATTACTAAACCCAAAACTATAGTTAAACAATTGATAGATACAAACCCCTGTGTATCAAAGGGGTAATGACCTAGTACAAAGTAGTTAAAGGTAAAACGACCCTAACAAATAGTACACAGCTCAAGCTTGTTACACAAAACAAATAAATGGTTGATCTAATCACATTTAAATTATGACAGGAAAGAATACAAATTCAGAAAAAATGATAAAAAAGTAACAAATGGGTTCCCTTTAATTTATATCTGCTCGCACTAAGTTTCAACTTATAAGTCCAAGCTAAACCAAAAACATTCATTGAAATATAAGTAACATATGATTAAAATTAAACAAAAAAAAAGAAGTAACATATGATAAAATTAACAACACACAAAGGAATAACAAAAAAAATGTTTAGAATTTATAGAACAAGATTCAAAATATACCCTAAACAATACGAACAAATGTACATAGAATCAGCAATCTACAAAAGCAAACAACCCCTCAAAAGCGCAGGTCTTCTCCCTAGTTTGATTAATGCAGATTTTTTTAGTCAAAATTACAATCATAATTCAAATTTATTTTCTGTTTTTTTTTATAAAAAAATTCTTAAAAATCTATTTTTCTTGTCCAATTTTAGTCGACAAAATATTACTAAAAAAATATTTCTATAAATTTTTCATTGAGTTTTTCGCTTTAGTATCAAGATTTTGTGTCCAGCAAATTTGATAAAATGTATATTTTGACATCCAGCAAATTTGATGTATTTACGACCCATTATTTTTTCATGCTGTGTTTTAGAGAGTAAGTTTTACTTAAATCTTTCAGAAGTTTTAGTTAATCTAGTACAATTCATTTTCTTATAAATTTGAATCCAATATATATTATTTTTGTTCTAAATATATAATTTTCAGTTAAAACATCAAGAATTTGGTTTTGAGTCACTTTGCAACCTCTTATAAAATTATCAGTTGTAACTCTAAAGAATCTAGTGGATTGCTTGCTGAGAATAAAGCCATGACATACTTATTATTCAAACAAAACAAAGAAGTTATTTCTTGACTCTTGGTACCTGCCTCAGCTGCACCTACGGAATTACAGACCATCGACGATTTTCGAGTGTCTAGTTTCTTTGTGTTTGTTCTTCTTTTGGTGTGATCGACAGGTAATGTACACTTCAACAAGTAGTATTAAAGTTTAGGCCTAAGTTATGGCGATCAATCGAGAGATATAGCCAAAATTTACAGTTTAAATCAGAGATCGTAGTCGAAGAAAGAAACAAGATCGTGAAATTGTCGATCCAGATCCTCATATGTTAGAGACTTTCAAACAGAACCCTGGATCAACTTGAAACAAAGATCTGTTTTGGTAACCCTCAACAATACCTAATATGTTTAATCGAATTAAACACAAAGGAATCGTCACAGTAGTTCTAAGAAAAGTAGTAACCATAAAACCAAAGCATACAACTTATACAACATAAGTTGTCTAAGTCATGACAAATACAAAGGGACAAAACATAAACAAACCATCAACAGAGAGACCAGTGACTAGTGTTACTTAACAAGTAGAAGTAACCTTTGCCAGTGTCCTCTTACCTTATTCAAGACGCACACTGAACCAGACAGAAAGACACACACAAGACGCAGACCAAATTTTGAACCACACAAAGAAAAAGAAACACAGCATCACTCTTCCTCGGACTCAGACTCAGCATTCTGGAGCCACTCGATGAACGGAGTCACGTTCTTCAAAACCGGGGAGCTTTTGACACCTTTATTGTACCATTCAACAATCACATCCTCATCCAAAATGTCTTCATCGTAAAGACCTTTGATAACAAGAGCAACTTCTTTGGCAGCCTCTGCGCTTGCCTTCATGCAAAAGGATTCAATTCCATTAAGCAAACCCATCTGCGCAGGAGCTCCTGCTTCTTCTTGCATCATCATCAAGGCCAAGAGATATTTCTTCTTCTTGATCACCTCTTTTGCGAATCCCTTGCCTGTGCCTCCAAAGAGGGCAGAGAATAAGGCGTCCATTTTCTCCTGGGGGTTTGCTGAGTTTGAAGCTAGGGCTGTTTTGAGTTGGGTAGGAGATGAACCACTGCTCAGAAGCTCCTTTATCTCATTCACAAGCTTTTCATGAGCATTTTCAGGGATCTTGCTATTGCCATTCTCATGCACTTGTTCTGGTGCCTTCTTCACCTCAGCTACTGGCTTTTTTTCTTCAACTGTAGACAGCATCACCATTTCAGCTGTTACCGCGCTGAGCTGTTCTTTCATACGTTTCTCAGCAGCCTCCCTGGAAGTATCTGTTTGCCACTGGACATCGTCATCATCTTCTTCACTGTCTGCTTGGTCATTTTCATCAGACAGGCTTCGAGGTGGAGAATGATCTTTCTTCTTCGACACTTTGTCTTTCGAAGTACCCGTGGTCGCTGCTTTCTTCTTACTAGCAGCCTCCTTCTTGAGCTTCCTCATCTCTTCATCAGCTGCTTCACCTTCTCTGAGTCTTTCCTTCTCAGCTCTCCTCATCGACTTCTTGTCCTTAGACGACTTCTTCTGCTCTGGAGGATTCTTCAAAATAAACGACGTTAGCTTGTCCCTCATATCAACATCCGAGAGAAACCCACAAGCCGCACATTTCAGCTGAAGCATCTGCGTCTTAGTGATAAGTATCTCAGTTTCAGGATTCCCACATCCATAACACTGAACATACTTCTTAATAAAGTTCTCCAATAATCCTGCAAGTTTGGAAGTGTCATGAGCCCCATTCACAAGCGAGGTCCCATTCTTCTCATCAAACTTAGACTGTGCACCAAGCTCACAACCAAAATACTTAGTAGTATAAGCAGCAGGTCTCCCCAAGGCCTTAGCAATCTCAACCATGTTAACCACATTAGTCTTGATACCGTTACCTCTACCTTCAATCTTGGTCATCATCCTCGGCATCTTATACCTATAAAAGGCATCATCGCGGTTGGAGGCACCAATGTTTTGCAAAGCCATCTTGATTCAACAAACGTAAACAAACAAGGGATGTCAGAAGAGGCAGTGATAATCACTCAGTTGCATAAACTGAAATCCAATACAGCTCGTGATGTCCTCCTCAAAACGCAAACCACCAACTTTATGAGTGGACTTTTTCCTAGATATAGGACAGTACTCTCCTAAAAGCCGGATAGATGATTGAAAGAGAGAAGCCTGTTCAGACATAAAAGATTCTTCACACTCCACTTTTGACAAAACTGGTGATCCCAGCAGCTTTAACTGCCCAACTTCCTGTATTAAAAAGACATATTCAAAGTTATTGTTTCATTCTCTGCTTAAGAGAAACAAAGACTTGACCTTTTCAATACACAAGATTCACTAATTCAAAAGATCTAACAACAATAATCCTAAATCTTGAAAAGAATCAAGAACCCATAAGAGAACAGAGAAAAGTTTCAATATTTACAATCTGAAAACCTAATTCAGCATAAACGAATCAAATCATCTCTTTTTTATTCAAAACCAATCAAATCTAAGAAATAATCATGTGGGCAATCCATAAAATCGATAAAGAAACTAAATTTACAAATCGGATCAAAGAATCAATTAAAAAGGAAGAAGCTTTACCTTGTAAGATGAGAAAAGAAGGGAGGATAATCTCTGAACGAGGTTGAAGAAGAAACGTTTGTAGCGGCGATAAGAGAGATGGAATAATGAGAGAAACAGCGAAGCAAAAGAGATGATTTTGTGGATATATTTATATATAAGAAGGAAGAGAAGGAGGAGGAGGCTGAGAAACTAGAAATGAGAAGACGCGTGATTGTGGTTCATCCTTTTAGGGCAAACTCATCGTTTCGTGTCCAATTATTTTATTTTTATTTTTTGTTAGTCTTTTATTTATTGTATAAAAGAAAAAAATCAGACAACAAAGGAAGAAAAGTCTAGAAAGATGAATTTGCAAGGTCGGTTGATATAAATCGATGAAATTATAATAGTGAAACATGAAACTTTGTTCATCTAGTAATAGTTAAATACACGAATCCTTTCTAGTCAAGTTAACTAAAAAAAGATTAAATATATTAGTCGAAACCCAATAACTTTTCTATTTATAAAATATATTTTAATTTTAATAGTGCATGATCGATGTAATCATATTTATTCTTTTTATTATTGTATTTTACTTTTGTTAATATATTTCTAAATAGTAATCTAATAATAATAATAATTTTTGTTGGTGTTTTATCGTATTTTTTTAAAAAAAATTTGTAGTTATTTTTTGCAATTGTTTTTACTTTTCTTAAACACTTCTGAATGGTTGTATCTTTTAATTTTGCTTTTCGTTAAAATAATTACGGTTAATCTTTTGACAGTATTTTCTATCTATCTTTGCGTCAAAATATTTATGAAATTTTTTATGGTTGTATCTTTTTTTTACAAGCAGTTCTGTACGGTTATATCTTTTTAACGTATTTTTGTTGAAATATTTATAATTATTTTTTACGATTATGTTTTTTTCTCTCAAACACTTATGAATGTTTGTATCTTTTAATCTTAATTTTCGTTAAAATAATTATGGTTATTTTTTCGATAGTGTATTTTTATCTATCTTTGCGTTGAAATATTTATGATATTTTTTTACTGTTGTGTCTTTTTTTTTACAAGCAGTTCTGAACGGTTGTATCTTTTTAACGTATTTTTGTTGAAATATTTACGGTTTGTTTTGTTGTTTTATCGCATCTTTTCATTGAAATATTTACGCTTATATCTTTTTTTGAGTTGCGTCTTTTTATCGTAATGTTTTGCATTTCTGAATTGATATGTTTTTATCGCAATTTTTTGTTAAATTATTTACGGTTATTTAATTATAATTGTGTCTTTTTAGCGTAATATATTTTTACTTATGAACGGTTGTGTCTTTTTATTGTAAATTTTTGTTTAACTACTTACAGATTTTATTGTTTTTTTTTCCTTCTTATCGCATCTTTTTATTTAAGGGAATGTGACACGTTTAAGCACTTTTAGAGAATTTTATTCCATTTGAGGCACTTTGCAGAGATGAGACACTTTTTCAACTTTTTTATCGAATTTATGACAAATTTGCCCCTAAAAGTGAAAACGAAAATACTTTAGCGTTTGGAAGTTGGTATATGATGAGTGGATCGTTGGATGAAAGTCGTAACTATTATCAGATTATATATATAATTTAATTACTTAAAAAAGTATAATGAATATTATTTCTCTATTTGTACTTTTTTTCTTCGTCTTCTTCATGGTCTACTTTTTTTCTTCTTCATCGACTCTTCTTCTTCTTTTCTTTCTCTATCTATCTCTTTCTTTATCTTTCAGTCTTTCCTTGCAAAATCAAACATGAGAGACTTTGTCAAAATCGTGTAGCTTCTGTATTTTCCTTTACGGAGAAGCCTCTCTAGATTTAAGTGACGATTAGGCTTATTCGATTGGTTTCGGAGCGGCAGCGC
>Ga0041059_1003117_pt1 | contig 11650 bp, 11 predicted proteins | sample AraColnosormetaG_FD_56232 | JGI IMG/M metagenome (GOLD analysis project Ga0041059, IMG submission 56232) | Arabidopsis roots microbial communities from North Carolina, USA - Col MF nosort | ecosystem: Host-associated > Plants > Roots > Unclassified | place: USA: North Carolina | collected... | reverse complement strand
ANTTTTTTTTTTTTTTTTTTAAACAGGGCAAATGGGTCAACGTGTTTGCACCTATAGTCCCTGTGGCATCAACCCATAAAGTGCTATCTACCGGTTCTGGTGGAACCAAAAGTGGCTCACTCCAACAGGTATAATATATATAGTTTTCTGAGTCGTCTATATTGGTTGATAATCCAAGAGAAGTAGAAACATTTCAAATTTGTGATCATATAATTTTGGCAGATTCAAGCAGAATTTCAAGTAATTTCTCCGCTGGTACCAAAGAGAAAAGTAACGTTTATTAGATACTGCAAAGAGATCAGACAGGGCTTATGGGTGGTCGTCGACGTTACTCCTACTCAAAATCCGACTTTGCTGCCCTATGGTTGTTCTAAGAGGCTACCCTCAGGCCTTATCATAGACGACCTGTCCAATGGGTACTCCCAGGTTACTTCTGAATCCTGTTCTTTGAACAATATATGTTGGTTCACTTGTTATTACTCGCAATCATAATTAATGATCTATCAGAGCATCTTGTACTGTGGAGACATAAATAAATGGTTAATGGTTATTATTATATTCACCACATGTATAACACATAGAGATTTGATTTCACAGGTTACATGGATTGAACAAGCGGAATATAATGAGAGTCACATCCACCAACTCTACCAGCCTTTGATTGGCTATGGGATCGGGCTAGGTGCAAAGAGATGGCTCGCGACGCTGCAGAGACACTGCGAAAGCCTCTCGACCCTTTCATCTACCAACTTGACTGAAATTAGTCCAGGTGAAAGCTATTTAAATTATAGAATAAATCTCATTACAACTACTTTTTAGGTCATTTTCGGTTCTCCACTAAATTTGGACAGGCCTTGATTGTGATATATGTTTTCGATATAGGATTGTCTGCAAAAGGTGCAACTGAAATAGTGAAGCTAGCACAGCGAATGACTCTCAACTACTACAGAGGTATTACGAGTCCTTCGGTGGACAAGTGGCAGAAAATTCAGGTGGAGAATGTGGCACAAAACATGAGTTTCATGATCCGAAAGAACGTGAATGAGCCTGGTGAGCTAACTGGGATTGTGCTGAGTGCATCCACTTCTGTTTGGCTCCCAGTGAACCAGCATACACTCTTTGCTTTCATTAGCCACCTGAGTTTCAGACACGAGTGGGATATCTTGACCAATGATACTACCATGGAAGAAACAATCCGGATTCAAAAAGCAAAACGCCATGGAAACATCATCTCTCTTCTGAAAATCGTTGTGAGTTTCAAAACATTTATTTTTGGTTTAATGAGTGTCGTTTTGTCTATGTTTCCATTGATTTTCGTGAGTTTTGCAATGCAAACAGAATAATGGTATGCTGGTTCTGCAAGAGATTTGGAATGATGCATCAGGTGCAATGGTGGTGTATGCACCAGTGGAAACCAATTCTATTGAGCTGGTCAAGAGAGGTGAAAATTCAGATTCTGTGAAGTTTCTTCCTTCGGGATTTTCGATAGTGCCAGATGGAGTAAATGGGTCATATCATAGAGGCAATACTGGTGGAGGATGTCTACTGACATTTGGACTTCAGATCTTGGTGGGCATCAATCCAACTGCTGCACTCATTCAAGGTACTGTCAAAAGTGTCGAGACACTCATGGCTCATACTATTGTCAAGATCAAATCCGCGTTAGATTTACAGACGTAACCATCAGCAGCTCCAGTTTCCGTTGTTCCGCAAGAAATTCGACATTGGCTTGTGCCCTAGTTTGCTTTTCCAACCAAGACTCTTCTGGATTAACTTTTTTATGCGTTTGTTGATCTGTTTGCTGGATATTTCTTGCTTCCTTTCTTCTTTCCTTTTCTGAAACTCTCAAATTGTTACAAACCAGAATTAATAGAGAGTTAGAACAATATATTTCGTATTCAACATTGATGGAGATCATGCTTCACTATATCAGGTGAAAAATGCATTCCAGAATTCTAATAACTACTAGAAATCAAGCTGAAAAGAAACAGGGTTGCGGGTGGAGAAAAGATGTACTGCAACACCGGATTAGAATCCATCTCTCTAATTCTCTTTTCTTGTTATACTAATACACATAAGTTAGTACGCAACTAACAGATGATCAAGACCTTGCAGTTGCTATAATGTTAAGATTAAATCAAAATGAACAAGTTGGTTTTAGTCTGATTTTGCCAGCAATCTTCCAAGCATGCTTTAAAAACTCGAATGCTTTCCAAGGGTCCTCTTCAGAGAGAGCAAATTTCAGGTCTGCAAACAAGTCACCTAGAGCCGAAATAGATTCTTCTGCGCCTCTCGGTTCTTCATGTCCTTCTGGTTCTCCCATGCGTGTATTTCTCTCTCTTGCACGTACCTCAGCTTCCAATTTTGCAGCCATTGAAATGGCTCGACGTATACATGATGGAGGTATCTACAGTCAAGTATATATGTGAGTCAGCTTCATAAATGATTGGACCAAAAACAGCCATATTTCAGTGATTAATGCGTTCTTTAAGGCCTCTAGGGTGGCCTACCTCTAATCATTCTGTATGTTGGTATAAACTTGCGTATGAGAAAAGAGGGAGGGAGTATACCTGGGCAAGCTGAGCAACCTTAAAACCAAAGCTCCTGCTGCAAAGACCACGCACAAGCTTATATAGGTAGGTCACATCATCATGATCATAACTGCCTTTATCCTTCTGCAATGTCAGATACGAGACATGGTATGTCCCAACAGAACCTGGGAATCCGTTACTGATCTCAGCTATTTCAGGGTAATGCGTGACAAAAAGAACCAAACATCTCTTTTCTGCTAGGAGATGCTGTAATGTTGCATAGGCAATGGCTACACCGTCGTGTGTGCTAGTGCCTCTTCCAAGCTCATCTAATATAACAAGCGAACGAGAAGAACAGGTTCTGATTATGTGTGACGCTTCACTTAATTCTTCTAGAAAGGTACTTCTGCCATGCTGGATACTGTCTGAAGCACCCATCCGAGTGAAAACACCATCAAGCACGTGCAGCTTGGCGAATGACGCTGGTACAAAGGAACCAACCTGGAAAACCAATGGGAATATCTTGAATCATTTAGCATTTCAACATATGCAAGAGATTTTTTCTACTGTTAATGTTTATGTTACCTGAGCCATTATGGAAATTAAAGCAACTTGACGGATATAGCAGCTCTTTCCTCCCATGTTAGGTCCGGTGATAATTTGGCAATATTCCCCTTCTGCATGCAAAATTGTGTCATTTGGGACGAAGTTATCTTGTAATATAGTCTCCAGTACCTGGCAAATTTTTAAAACGAAATGAACAAAATCATTCCAACTTATTTAAAAATAGAAAGAAAAAGAAATAGAAGCGAGAGCAAGATGCATACAGGATGACGACCAGACTGTATGTTTATCTCAACTGGTTCACAGTCATCCACAAACTCGGGACGGACATAGTTCTGCAGAGGGAAAAAATTGGAAGCCAGAGTTACAAATTGAAAAGCAGTGAGTACAAGAACATTTATTGTGGTTTGTTCCTTCGTTACACCTTGTTTCTAGATAGAGTTGAAAGGGAGTGCAAACAGTCCAGTGCAGCAAGAGCTTGAACGGCAGCCTTAAAATCTGTGTAGTATCTACTGAAACTCTTGAGGAAACTATCCCACGAAGCTCGGTTCACAATGGCAAGATGTTCAGTTGCTAGAGCTAGCTCATCCAAGCCAGCTACTATTTCTGGGGGATGATATCGAATAGTCTTCTTGGTGCTATTTACTTTCACCCAATTCATAGGGACCTTGGAATCAACGGGCAGCTGTACAAAGCCTTAGTTTCAGATCAGAAATAAAGGTCCACAACTTTCAAAGATGAGAGTATCATATGCACATATGTTATACTTGGTACCAAAGAAGATATTAGGTTCTAGAGCAGTGAATAACTTTTAATGGATATGTGCACGAGAAAGAAAGTGAGAACAGTAAAGCCCCAAAAGTAAACCAACACAAAGTACCTTCTTGAAACTTATTCTCATCCCCATACACAACAATACTTATTGGGTATCCATTTAGGTGCAATTTATAAAAAAATCAAGAAAGCTGCACTCTTGCGGAAGACAGCATCATCTAAAAATTACGAGTTTCTCGAGAGGATACCTCTATCAAATGTGTGATCCCCGACACTTGAAGAAATTCCAAATTTCGAATAGCGAGCTTCTTGCGAAATGAAGCTATCGAGGAATCCAGCTTTTCCCTGATGACTAAAACTGCTTGGCGAGCTTCAGCAAGCTGTACATTGCGAAAAACACAACTGAGTTATGGAACAAAATCGCCACTAAACCGTTAATTTATGATAAGCAAATCAAGTTTAAGAAGCTGTGTGATGCACAAAAACAGAACATAAAGAGAGAGGCCGTAGATAGTATCAATTTCCAAACAAGATACAAACCTCAGGAAATTGGTCGCTGGAAGTGATTAGTATGTCGAGCAAGTCACCTCGAACAGCCGCTTCCTTATTTAGGGCAGAGAGAAGTTTTCCGGCATTGTCAACCACAACAGGGGATGAAATAACAGAAATCAATTTTCTCAAAAGAGTAGATCGCACAGTTGCAGATTGCATACTCCTCATTTCAGAGTCTTGCTTTATGCCAAGCCGCTGAATTTGCTTCCCCGCAAGTAAAATAGCTTCCATAACTGCAATGAACTTTTCATCCAAAAAGTTAAGAACCCTCAAGCCAGGTGAGGAGGAGCTGTAAAGCAAGAGCTAGTTAACAAAAACAGGGGTGGGAAGCAAAACTCGTATAATTCTGCACTCTATCCTCCTCTCCCCTTTGTTTATTTTTCTTAATCAAGATAACTAAGAATTGGCGCGGTGATGTTTATAGCTTTACATATGACTATATAGAAAACGAAAATCATCGTGAGAAAAGAGGATAGGATATTGAATAATGTCTAACAGATCCTATAACCATGAAACAAGTATCTCTATGACTAGATATCACAAAGATACCAATACGCTGTATTATTTGCCAACTCACTTCAGAGGGATTTTTTAATGATTAGACTTGGTTTATCAATATACATGGGGGCGATTTAAACTTCCTTTGTGGACAAAATTATTACAGTATTGCACTATATGAGTTGAACTAACTTACACAGGCACATACATAAGAGGGCAAAGGACAGGCCAAATTTTTACCTCTGTGGCTTTAGCAGTCCGATGAAAGATTCTTGTTATTCCACGTTGAATATCAGATGATCTAGACATAGCTGTCAAGACTGAGGAGAGCACGAGATAAAACTCAGGTGATACAATTGCTCTCTCAGAACCTTCTTCAACCAACTCACTGCTGAGCTGGGAAGAACTATGAGATCCCATGCAAGCAGAAATCTCAGAAACAGCATCAAGCCGAGCAGATATCAAATTTCTATCGCATAGAGGATGAGTCACCTGTTGAAATGAAAGTGTCCACAAATCATGATAAGAGATCTTTTAAAAAATTTCCCTACCACTTAGCAAAAAGTCAATGAGGAGTAAGTACAGAAATCTCAAATCTCTCCCCTTCAAAAACTGAAAGATGCCAGTAAAGTCTTTTTTTTCTTTACTATAAGACGACTTACTGCATCTATAGAACTACAAATAAACAAAGCCCTTTTGCGGAAAATCTAAGAAGAAAAGAGATTGTGTCTTACCCAGTGTCTAAGAAGCCTGGAACCATATACTGTAAGTGTGTGATTCATATTATGGAATAAGGAGCCAGATTCCGATCCATCTGAATTATTTTTCACAACCTGAATATATATAAAAATTATTTTAAGAGAAACTCAGTTAGGAAACTTAAAACTGAACATGTGACTAGCCAAATAAAGCGGAAAGTACCTCCAACTGTTGCAGAGTATTGGCTGAGAGAGTCATCTCTGTGTTACTTGACAAAGAGCGAAATGAGGCCCCTTGGTAAAGGATCCTTTCAAATCCAAACTGTTTGAGATGGCAAAACGTTAGGGCGAGGGCTTGAACAGTCAGATGTGGCATGTTCATAATTGTCTGCACCATCAACGAAGGAATAAATTAGCAGGAATTGCAGTAAGCATTTAATAGATGAAAAAAACTTTTTGAAAGCAAGATGTGGTCATTAACAATATCGCATTAACAGATCATCATAAAAAATAAAATAAAGGGAAAGTTTTTAGAAAGTCAAATGACATACATGAACTGTCAAGCAAGACATTCCTTTTTCAGCAGCCTCCAGCTTCATTTCTTTATCATCTTCTAAGTTACCTGCGCTGATTTTTTCACATAATGAAATAACCTCATCTACTGCATTACCATTGCTGAAACAATCCAGTGAGGCACGTTCCACTCGAACGTTTGAGGTAGGTCCAGCATGTGCCACCAAAAACTGCCAAACAAAGATACCACACGAACATCTATCAGTACATGTATACACATCGACCAAGAACAGAAGTTCTAGTCTTCAAAACTAATCCATATAGTGATTATACATACAGACAAAGATTCTTGTCAAACTGTTCATCAGGAAGGATTCAGGGATTAGTATAGACAGAATCTTGTAAAACTAACTGAGGAGCTAAATTGTTCAAAATTAATCAACAATGCTTGAATTAGTAATATTTACTCGTACACAGATAAACGTACCTTCTCAGTTTGTTGTGAAAGAGGCTGGCCAAGCAACAGCTCAGCTGGTGACAAGCTCAAAATCACAGCCTCTAATCCACTTCTCATGAAATTATCATTGAACTCTTCATAAACAACTTCACCTGTCGAAATTTCAACGCCAACAACACCGACTCTAACATCAAAACTCATTTCAATACCACAGCCTAATGTCTCCGACTTAACTCTCTCATCCACAACACAAACCAAGAAATTACTCTGTGAACCAAAACCTTCTTCACCACCACAACCACCACTTATATCCTCAGCCGCTTCAAGCGTGGCTTTGGTATACAACGCCGACAGTCCCCGGAAAAAAGGGCCGGTCCGGTTTGCACCATGGGACTTAATGGCTGCAGTTTCAGTCTGCTTCACTACACCAATCTTGTATCCTGCATTCACCAGTCTTCTCACATGGAAATTCAATCGAAATGTTGGCACACTCGCCGTCATGAAATTGTGATCCATATGAGCGTAAATACCCAACACGCGTGCTGCGATCTCCGCGTCTTCTCCGAAGAATCTGTACCTGTAACCAACTTCCACCATCAAAACCACATCTGGGTACTTGCTCTTTAGCTCCACCACTTGCTGTTCCAATGGTGTGTATTTCCTCGATGATGACGTTTCGGGAACATATTCCTCCGGCGAGGGTTCCAGAAATCTCTGGAGAAATCTTTGGTGTAAATTGGGATCGGGTACTGGGTTTTGAGTGTGAGGAGAAAGTTTAGGCTTTTTGGGTGACGCGGCGGCGAGGTGGTCGGAGAGAAGCTTACGCTTGGAAGGAGAGAAGGATACAGTGGCGGATATCTTCGGTGGCGGTGTTGATGATTCGGCTACCGGATTCGGTTCGTGAGTCGGGGATTTGGGTTTGGGAGCGAAGAAACGAGAAATCGTCTGCTGCTTTTGCTTGCCCATAATTGCTTTATTCGTAATCTCCTCCGTTTAAGAGAAATGGAAGGTCGTGGTCGTGGCTATGGCGAACTTGGGTTGCCAATTTTCGCGCGCTTTCTTAGGTTGCCAATCTCTCTAATCCATCACTGTCACTGAACAACAAAGTGACGAAGCCATCGGTTCGGAGCGGTTATTATGGGCCGGGTCTTTATAAATGGGCCGGTATTTTTTAAATGGGCCTAAAGTGCCACTATAACAAATGAGTATACTCTAGAAGTTGGTGGTGTCATTAATTCTCCGTCGAGATCGCTTCTCTCCCCGTTGCCGTCCGTCCCCACCGCTGAGTGATAGATCGAAACAGAGAAACACACACGGCGAAGAAGATTTCACCATATTTTGTCTAAGTGGATTCTGTTGAGAGAGAGAGATGGCTATGTCTCAGGTGGTGAACACGTACCCGCTTTCGAACTACAGCTTCGGAACTAAGGAACCCAAGCTGGAAAAGGACACCTCCGTCGCCGACCGGCTCGCTCGTATGAAAATCAAGTACGATTCCTCTTTCCTTCTTTCTCTTTTTTGTTTTCTTCTTATAGCTACTGCTGGAGAAGATGCCTGAGAATTGAAAACCCTAGAAATCTCCAGGCTTTTACATTCTTAGATCATGATCTCGATGTTTTCTAAATGCTTATCTGCTTTCTCGCTGCTGCTGAATTTACTAGCTTCTCCTTAAAGGAATAATCTTTTGGCCATTTTACACAACTTTAAGGTTTCAAAACTACAACTTGGTGGTACATATATTGTTAGAACAACTTCTTCCAACGATCTGTGTTTTTTTTTTGTGAACAAAGAACAGCTATAGGCTATTTAAATTTCCAGTGAATGATTTGATTAGGGAACAGATATAGCTACTGTATATGTTATACAATACTTTAGTTTTGCAAGTAAAGTCTCATGCTTTTTACATGGATACATGAAGTCTGGAATTTGATAGCTCTTACTTAAGACATTCTGGAGTCTGATTATCTCTTTCTTGTTTTCTTAATGGGGTGTTGCAGCTATATGAAAGAGGGCATGAGGACTAGCGTTGAAGGGATTCTACTGGTATGATAATTTTCGATCTGCTCTACTTGTTATCCAACTCTTCTGTAGTTTTCTCTGTGTTGTTTAACTGCCCACTGTCTTAAAATCGGTGGTACAGTTATGTGGTTCAAGACTTGAGTGGCCATACTGTCATATACATAATGCCACTGAAGTGTCACTTTATTTGTACTTAATCGTAGCGTTCTCTGTAAATATGTGTTCTCTACCCAATGTATCATTTAAAACTTGGCAGAGATATAGATCTGTGTGATATTTTGATTGAAGTCATCTACTTCCTTTTCTAGTTGCCATCTCCAACACAATTTTGTACTGATTGGGTAACCTTATATTACGAAGAAGCTCGAATCACATAAGTGGATTAATCTGACCTTAATATATAGTCACAAGCTTTATGGATCCAATGAACTTAACCTGCACTTAATAAGAGTCATAAAAGTGAAGGGTGCCATTTATTGATGCATCTTATTGTTCCGTTTCTTTCATTGTTTGTATGCACCATTGCCCTTCCAAGCTTTAATATTTTCCCATGGAGTATCATATGCTTCAAATAATTTGCGTTTGAGTCTAGCAATTACTACCACCTAATTTGATTTGATTTTAGTGATATCTCTCTAACCTAAGATTCTTCTTAATACCTTATGCTGCTTAACATATTAGGTGCAAGAACACAACCATCCTCATATACTTCTGCTACAAATTGGTAACACATTCTGCAAACTTCCAGGTGGACGCCTGAAGCCTGGTGAAAATGGTATACAGTTACCACCCGTTAGTAATACTTTCTACACTGTTATGAGTTTCTTGGCTGCTTAAGTTTTGGGTGTACTATGTTGTGTCTGCAGAAGCTGATGGTCTGAAAAGAAAGCTGACCAGTAAACTTGGAGGCAATTCGGCTGCTCTTGTACCTGACTGGACGGTACTATTCTGGTTTCTTCTTTTTCGTTGAGTGATAGTGACAAGATATTTAGGGGTAGATAGATGCCTTAAAAGAACTAGGTTGGTGTTGCATGTGCTTGCTCTTAAAGCAAACGAGAAGCAATTGAAATTATTTTGGTTATTACACTTAAGCATGCCAGGAATGAGGGTTCATAAAAGAAAACAAGGATAGGCCTGGTAGCTTTGCTAGAGAATCATATACGTACTAGATGAAGAAAGAAGACTTTGCCATGAGTCCACAGTTGTCTGATTGAGTTATGTATATAGCTCTGTCCCTGATCCGTTGGGTACTTTATGTCCCTTTAACAGGTAGGAGAATGTGTTGCGACATGGTGGCGTCCAAACTTTGAAACCATGATGTACCCGTATTGCCCTCCTCACATCACGAAACCAAAGGTAGTAAAAAAACACAATGTAAAGCTTCTCAGAATTTCCCTTTACTCTTCTCCTTATATCTCCTCTTTTTTGTGGAATGGCAGGAATGCAAGAGACTCTACATTGTTCACTTGTCTGAGAAAGAGTACTTTGCTGTGCCCAAAAATTTGAAGCTCTTGGCCGTCCCTTTGTTCGAACTCTATGACAATGTTCAGGTTTTGCTTATATCCAGAATACCAACCTTTGGAAAATGGTTTTTACCTCAAACATCTAACCGTATATTATTTTCTTGAAACAGAGATATGGACCGGTTATATCAACCATTCCGCAGCAGCTATCCAGATTCCATTTCAACATGATTAGTTCGTGATTTCGACTCGGTGTGTTCAAGAACAAGGAACCTATCAGATGGGTAAGTTACTTAGGTACGGTAGAGAGCTGTAGCTACCGGATTAGAGATGGGGTTTTCCAATGATGCGAGTTGGGTTTTTTGCATTATAGACTTGTTGGCTTTTATGTAGAACCGGTTCAAAGTGTCAGCACAAAAAACAAAGATTATTGTATCTCATTTTTAAAAGCATTTGTCATTGTTTGACTAACGCCTGTCTTCTCTAACCGTAAAACATGTGTTTCATTCAATGTTGAATGATGTTTTTATTTTGGTGCATAAAACTAAGCCATGTTTAACCTTCTTTGTCAACATATTTCATAAAGTTTTATCAACATACCACAAGGCCTAATGGTCGAAGGAGGAGAAGTTTTGTTGTAGACGAACAATCTAAAGTATCCTAGTTATCATAACATTAGATGTATAAAATTTATTCTCCGAGGGCTAAGGATTAAGTCATCATAACATTAGATGTATAAAATTTATTAGTCGTGTTTCATTGGGGATTAGTTTGACGGCAAATTATATTATGTTATCAAGACGACCAAGACAAGGTAGACACTTTTTTATTGTTTCCCTCTCAATTTTCTTTACTCGTCATTTTCCACAGGCCAAAAGAGCCAACAAGTAAAAAACAAAATCAGAGTATTTTTAAAATTGGGACAGGCCATTTCGATCGGGACAGAAGGAATTCAAATTGTTGAAATTCACAATATTCCTCAAATAACTCTTATTATTGGTCCACTTGTCAGTGTGAATGTAAGAAAAACATCGTGAGAGGAAAAAATATGAAATAATTACTAGCAGCAAATAGGAGCTCAATGTTGACTTCACTACAAAATTTTATAATTAAGAGAAAAAGAGCTCTCAAATCATATAATAATTATTTCAAGTACTTGTATTAGCAAATGCAATTTGTCTGCTTGCTAATGATGCTTTACGAAAAGATTAACAGATTGGATGATTCTCTATAATCATTACTTCATTATTCACAATCATTGGATTGAATCAGACAGATTATTCCACCCGGATGATCGTTTCTAACCAAAAAACTCATTGACGCGATTTAAACATAAATTAAAGAAGTCGTTAATATAAAATTCTTGCCGACATTTTAGAGATTTTTGGATATGAAGATGTTATCTGATTAGTGTGTAAATTCTTAAGGCATCGTCCATTATAAATGAAGTAAATATAAGGAAAACAAACAATAAGAAAACAAAGTGAAAGAACAAAAACAAGCAAAGATTCTTCTTTTTTTTTTTTTTTATAGGTAGGAATCTCAAATCTTATATATACTGAAAATTGCTAATTTATTTTA
>Ga0041059_1003116_pt1 | contig 11657 bp, 10 predicted proteins | sample AraColnosormetaG_FD_56232 | JGI IMG/M metagenome (GOLD analysis project Ga0041059, IMG submission 56232) | Arabidopsis roots microbial communities from North Carolina, USA - Col MF nosort | ecosystem: Host-associated > Plants > Roots > Unclassified | place: USA: North Carolina | collected... | reverse complement strand
TTTTTTTTTTTTTTGGTCATACTTAATGTTTTCTGTTTATTTTAAGGACATAATATTAATAATATACGATAAAGTTTTCTAATTATGAAAGATAATATTTGACTTGAGAATTAACGTGGTCACATTACTCTTCGGATATAACCAAAAAAAACAAAAAATAGAAAAATTTAAAAAATGTTTCAATACAGAAAATATTGGCATTATCAATCATAAATTCTTTTAACAAAAAATATCAATTATAAATTTTGATTGGCCTAAGTCAAGGAGTATTCATATTTTTAAATAAATAAAAAGGAATATTTTGTATGGACTGAGTGGGCCAAGTCTTTGTCTAAGGCAAGTAATATTGGATCACTTCCTTACTGGGCCTTTCCAATTTCAAATAATTCCAACTCAATTGTGTCCGAATTAGAAAGAAAGTTCGAATCAGCTTGGTCTCCAAAACATCTTCACATAATCATCAGGATGTTTCTTGTTCATTCTTTAAGACAATGAAAAGCAGCTCGGTCGGTTGGATTGAACAAACTACAGCTAGAAGCAAAGATGTGAAGAAAGAAAAATGCAACTAAACATATGAAAGACGTAACCTTGGGAAGTAGGAGACTAGTGAAACTTTCTCGTTGGATGGACTGTGTATCCACTTTCTAGGTCGTCTTAGGTCGGACAAAGACATAAATGGGCAAGGGAATCTATAGAAATGTGAAGAAAACTGAATATGGAAGCTTAACTTTGCAGATGCACTTCCCTTGTTCCGTGGAGAAATATATCGTCTTATGACTCAGATTATGATGTTGGCTACATGATGAAAAAGTGTGTTGCAATAGAAATCATTCTGTGTGATTTGTAAGACGTTAACGCAAAGCAAGAACTCTTTTTAAAAAGTCAACAAATCTTCATAGACATTTTGACTTTTCTTACCACAGTTAAATTTTGTGAGATTGCTTGCTTGCTCTCAATTGAATCTAATTTTCTCTACATCAAAAAATTTCAAATACATTCATGGTTCCCTGGAAGCTTCCAGAGACATTTTAGAGCCGACTTAGAACCTTCTCGGCCGCTGCGATAGTGAATTGGATGTCTTCTGAAGTGTGAGCCAAGCTAGTAAAACCGGCCTCGAATTGAGAAGGTGCCAAGTAGACACCTTCTTCCAACATTCCTCTGAAAAACTTTCCAAACTTCTCTGTATCACTCTTCTTTGCATCCGAGAAATCATAGACGGGTCCTTCCGTGAAGAAGAAACCGAACATCCCGCTTATGTAACCGCCACACATCGCATGCCCGGTTTTCTTCCCGGCTTCTAGTATCCCATTTGTAAGCTCTTTTGTGATCTTGTCTAAGTATTCATATGTCCCTGGCTGACTTAACCGCTTCAGCGTGTGTATACCCGCTGTCATAGCCAACGGATTACCACTTAGCGTACCAGCTTGATACATCGGTCCTGCGGGTGCAACCTGCAAAAAGACATGAGTGATAAAGGATCAGGACTTTCTCAATCTCTTGCAGCAAATTCAAAAGATTATTCGGTTCAATTGTTAACAACTCTAGCTTTACCATTTCCATGATGTCTCTTCTTCCACCGTATGCTCCCACAGGAAGACCACCACCGATGATTTTCCCAAGAGTTGTTAAGTCAGGTGTGATTCCAAAGTATTCTTGAGCTCCACCATAGGCTAAACGAAAACCAGTCATGACTTCATCGAAAATAAGAAGAGCACCATTGTCTTTAGTGATCCGGCGTATTCCCTCAATGAACTCTGGTTTAGGTGTAATAAAACCCGAGTTACCAACAACAGGTTCAAGAATGATGGCAGCAATCTCTCCTTTGTTTGCCTCAAAAAGCTTCTCAACAGCAGCAATATCATTGTATGGAGCTGTTAAAGTATCTGAAGTAGCTGCTTTGGGGACCCCAGGCGAGTCAGGTAGACCCAAAGTAGCTACACCACTACCTGCTTTGACAAGGAAAGAGTTTGCATGACCATGATAACAACCTTCAAACTTGATGAACTTTTGTTTCCCTGTGAAGGCACGAGCAAGACGTAGCACACCCATACATGCCTCTGTACCGGAGTTAACAAACCGAACCATTTCAATACTTGGAACAGCTGAAATCACCATCTCAGCAAGAACATTCTCTAAGAGACAAGGAGCACCAAAGCTTGTTCCTTTCTTCATTGTCTCAGCCAAAGCAGCAAGAACCTGCACTAGACACATCACCGTATCAACTACTAAACTTTCAGCTATCTAAAAATCATCAAAACTGGAAAGAAACAAACCTCATCATCAGCATGACCAATTATAGCAGGTCCCCAAGATCCAACATAGTCAATGTATTCATTTCCATCAATGTCTCTTATTCGTGAGCCCTTTGCAGAATCCATCACCACTGGTTGTCCACCAACAGATTTGAAAGCACGTACAGGTGAGTTCACACCTCCAGGCATTAAGTTCTACACAAAGGAACCAAACCAATTTCAATAATCAGAACAGAATGAAACCAATAAAAACAAAAACTTTATCTCAGATTATGATTCTATCTCAAGTAATCTTATTTTGTTAGCAATGTTCCTTGAAGGGTAACAAAGATAATCACTTTAACCAAAAATATGATCAAATCCCACAAAACCAAAGCAACAGAACATCAAGGCGTAATCAATCTGAAGAAACATTTCTTATTGACTGAATTCATGGAAATTGAAAAGCCTAACCTTCGCAGCATTGAAAGCTTCCTCAGATTTCTGAAGAGTGAATTTCTTCGTCTTCTCCTCTACCGAAACCGACATCTTGATGCAGCGACGGTTGGACGACGAAGAAGCTCTCTTAGAGAACTTTGCGGAGCACGAAAACCCTAGAGCAATCCCTGATCCAGTAAGCGTCGCAGCCATTTTGCTATATCTCTACGTTTCTCTGTTACTCTCTCACTTGCGCTCGTAAGTAGTACAGAGATAGTCAACAAGATAAGGCGGAGATGATCTTCAGATTTTAGATGGAGCCGACCCGGTGGTTTAAATTCAGACCCGATCCGGTTTGATTTTACTGGAATCTGAAACTCAAGTCAATATTTGTTTGTTTGACTTTGTTAACCAATCCGGTTTCTTTGACCCGATCCGGTCCGATAACTTAATTTGACATATATATATTTTCTGCGAATTACATAAATTTTTGTAATGGATACAAACGTGAATTCAAATATAACATGTATAAATAATGACTAGATTATAATTTTCCTTTGCTTATAATTTGGTAGAATATATCATAATTTGATTATGAAAATGTATGTTCTTTTTCAGATCTTCATAAGCTCTTCAAACACTTCCATAGCTGAAGTAGGAAGGCCAAGAAACACATTGATACTCTTCATATCATCACCACTTGGTAAGAACAAGATCACTTCCCTCCCTGGTAAACCAACCGGTCCAGAGAAAACCGGTTCTCCCCAACCGAAATCCAGTTTATGCAATGTCAATTTTGACCAGGATGTAATCAAAAGTGTCGCGTTCATACTCGGCCGTGTCCGGTTCACCTCGAAGTAGTCCATAGCCGACCGCATGAAGCCGTCCGTAACCAGCTCCACCAGTCTCTTGACCAAACCCACCGAGTGAGAAAGAGGGTTCCCAACTAATTCTCCCGATGATGTCACCAAACCGGTTAACACAATCCCGTTCCCGCAATATCCTTGCGGGAGACGTGGGATGAATCTTGACCGTCCATCCGCCGCAAACAGAAGCTTAACCCGTTGGTCCGGTTTAAACCGTAGAGCTTCGCATCTTGATTTCCAAAGAAACCCGGTTAAGGCTTGAAATGTTGATACCTTATTATTGTTATTTTCTTCAATCGCCATGATCTTGAGCTTCTCAAGCTTTTCGGGTTCGAAAAGAAATGATTTGTAGATGAGTTTTTCTTCATCGTAGATTTTTCCGGTGTCGGAAATATCTTCAATTTCGTCGAATTCATTGTGTGGGAACTCGATTTTGGGAGGGTTTCGTGACCGGAGAATCGTACGGTCCAAGAATGGTGGGACGGATAAAGGAAGACCCTTGGCCATCTCGCACCACGAGTTGAGGAACTCCGCAGCGGCGACTCCATCGAACATGTTGTGGCTCATGCCTAGTCCTAGGACAAAACCCCCACATTTGAAATTTGTCACCTGAAAAAAAAAACGGAACATAAAACTTTATCTAAAGATGTTAAAAAAAATCCATGCAACATTTTAGAATGAATCGATACCAATTTAAAGAAATAGGAATGAAATAATATACATTTAACTTAAGTACTACCTATTGGTTACACACACAAAAAAAAAAAACTTACTATTGATCGTCGTTATTTCTTTTGGTTACTTAACAATACTAATTACGCATGGTTCTAATTAGATGGTCTAATGTACCTTAAAGTTTGAACATGATGACCACTCTAGTTTTTAAGAGTAACGTCTGATCATTTGTTACTATATTAGTGTGTGTTCGTTACTACATGCATGAGACATAAAAATGATTTTTTTAGTAACATTGTATCATAATTCATAAATGATATTCGGGAAAAATGTCTTTCAAATTTGGGACGATTTAATTTTGAACTTCACGGAAGATAAATAAATCGTAAAGTTTTTGTTGACTTTCGAAATAAATGACAAAGTGTTTGTTGACTTGCCATTTGAGTCATGTCGTTAAATAGGTTAACAGAAAAAATTTACGGCGTTAATGTCTCGTTTATTTGCTCTGTTAGAACAAAACAACGTCGTTTATTGCAGAGACAAAACATCGTCGTTTTGTCTTGAAACAAATTTAAACCCTAAATCCCCAAATCGATTTCATTATCTCAAAATCACAGACCCACCTTGACCTCAAAATCGCAGATAATAAATCGATTTGGGGATTTAGGGTTTAAATTTGTTTCAACAAACAAAACGACGTTCCTTTGTCTCTGCAATAAACGATGTCGTTTTGTTCTAACAGAGCAGATACACGAGATATTAACGCCGTAAAATAATTCTGTTAACCTATTTAACGACATGACTCAAATGGCAAGTCAACAAAAACTTTGTTATTTATTTTGAAAGTCAACAAAAACTTTACGATTTATTTGTCTTCCGTGGAGTTCAAGATTAAATCATCCCAAATTTGAAAGTTCGTGATTTTTTTGACATTTTTCCCAATGATATTCAGGGAGATTGTTATTAAAATAAACTATGATTTAGATATTTACATATATAGTTGTATTTTTTTGGATTATATTTTTATATTAAGATTTTTTTTTTTATATTAAGATTTTACTATTACAAACAAAAAAGTATTTTGTCATATATCATATAAATAAGTATAATTGAATTTCTCAAGCAAAACTCCCATAAATCTACATTTTGGACAATCACATGTGATTGATACTCAAAAAGTTAAACTCATTTCTGACATTAAATGCGATCATTTATATCAATTATCAAGTGGCTAAAATAAGCAAATTACTCCCGAACATTATGTAGGATATTTGCTACTCTAGTTTGCTGCTGTCTATAAGCATGTCGCCGTCATTGTAAATACATTATTTTCCCGCAAAACCTAAGTTTATGTAAAAGCTAATCGAAAAATATAGTAATTAGTACGCAAGAGATCGATCAAAACCTCACCTGAACTACTACCGGTGGAATCTCAAGAATATTCCGGGCACCTGGAACGTCGTAAACAAGTTTCTCGAGCGTCTCCATTCTATTCTCTGAGATGGCCTCTTTGATCGTATCTATCCCACAGTTAGCCTCAGCTTCCACAACCACTACACCTTCTCCGGTGCAATTGACGGCGATCTTCCCTTCCGGACTGATCGTCAGCCTTCCGGCGACAGGGTAGTAATGAACAAGAACCTCTGAGAGAGATTTCTTGATCACATTGTAGGATTCTTGGTTGGTTCTTGACTCCGATTTGTAGTAATATAATGTTTTCACGATGATGGCGATGTTTTGATCGAGATTCGAGAGATAGTAATGACCATTCGGAGTTTCGGACACGGGAGGGATGAGTTCAGGGTTTTTCCTTGTGACGATGAACTCAGATGAGGCGACCATTTCAATGGTTTTCAATGAAAGAAATCGAAAAACGTATGGAATGGCTCGAATAAAGAAAGCGAGAAAACAGAGAGTAGACCTTGATATATAGGGTTTTAAGTCCTAAGGGGGTCTAGTAGAGATTAGGGTTAGCGGTATCTTGAGTAGCAAGTGTATAGCTGGAGAGATAAGGTAGATAAAGCTTAAGGCCCACTCGAGTTTTTGCACAGAATTTATGGGAAAAGTGAAAGAGCCAAGAATATAACGTGAAATATAGGTTCTTTAGGGAGGTTAAGTGGAGAATAGGGTTTAGGTATTTAACAAGGGAAGATTATGTAGCTACAGAGATAAGGAGGTGATCGAAAACATAATAAGGACCACTAAAGAACTGGCTACTTCAATACTTTAAGACCGGTATGGACGGCTGATTGAATAAATACATATATTTATGGGGTAATTGGTTGGTTGATCGATAAGAGTGATATCTAACCATATTTGATGTTACGGCCTACGGGTCCATTACATGGATTTGTCAAAGTTGGATGTTTTCTATATGTAAGAGAAATTTTAATATTAGGTTCAAAAATCATTTTTTGATCATTCCTCTAATAATTTGATCACATATTCGGACGTCGGAGTATGAAGTTTCAATTGGTAATATATTATATGTGTGAGATTTGCACTTGCAGGGTAGAGTATAAAGAAAGACTCGGGATCTGTAAATGACATCAGGTGATTCACTTGGAAATCAAAGCTAGAAACAATGAAGGTGAAACACGGGTAAGCATAGCTGGAAACAATGACATCAGGTGATCTCACTTATAAGTATGAATTACAATTTTAGTAGAACTTTTTTTTGGGTCAAAATAGTTTCTTTATTTTTAGATGATCTCATAATATAAATCAGTGGTTTCATCCAATTTTGTTTGTTGTCATTGTTTACTTTCCATGCAGGATAAACTGTCTTCTCTGTTTACTTTCTATCATTGTGTCTCTTTTAAGTGGAATTGTAAACTAGTATAGAGAGACCCCAAAAAAGAAGCAAGCTCAAAAATCCTTACAAAGACATCTACAAAAATGAACTCAAATCCAAAAAGTATCCAGTCGTACAATTAGTATATATTAAGAAAAGTTGGAAACTTAACAGCTACACAAATAGGAAGACGCTAAACTTACAAACGGTTCAAGATAATGTTGATCGGTGTAAAAAAAACATGTGGTTCAAGACAAATTATTGAATGATGACCATAAGATTAATTATGAATCATAAATTAATAATTATTAAAACAATTTAAAAAACTTTGGCATTCTAAACTAATAAATATCTTGTAAATCAAGTAACACAATAATCATCTGATAAAATATAAAATTTAAACATGATTAATAAATTAAAAACACAATTAAAGTACTAAAATAAAAATAAAAATTCATGGTGAAAAGCTTATTATCGTGCATTTAGTTCATCACCAAAATTGCATCAGGTAATATGACAAACTATAAAACTGGGGCTTATTTGTAAATGTTCAGAATTGACTTAATAAAGTTTGTTTAATTAATACAAATGATTTTTTGTTCGACTCCAACTCAAATCAATTCAAAACTTACATAAAAATTATTTAGATTTATTTAAAGTGATAATATAAAACTGTATAAATGATAAAAATAAGAATCTTAAAGATATAAGCGTTACAATTCAAAATTATTAATAAAAAAAAAATACGGGTGTTCAATAAGGGTATAATAATAAGTAACACAATAAAACCAAACCATGCACACTATATGAAGCATATTTGTTGTCACATACGCTTCAACTATTTGTTTGTGCTGCTGAACCGTCGATTGTGTGGTTTTATTGTGTTATTTAGCTCCTCAAGAAGTTTTAACTTTTTAAATGCGTGAGAAGAGTGCAGAACTAAGCTTGAGAGAACCGCACACATGGTTTCCAAACATGGGTTGGAGATGGAGAAGAAGATCAGGGACTGAAATGTTCATGATAAACGTTTTAACTTCTTGAGGAGCTAAATAAAATGTTTATGATAAACGTTTTGCTGAACCGTCAATGGTGTGCTGCCGCAACCGCCAGTGGTGACGAAACGAACATGCTAATTATAGGGTGGTAAAATAAACATGACACAAAAGTTAACATGACTCTTAAAATCAAAAATAAGTGCAATAGATCCCATAACACGAGAGATTACTTGTGAATTCATTCGTGGGCGTGTCTTGAGAGGAATTATTGGCTCTCTGATCGACTTGGAGCTGATCTCTTGGACGACCCTTCTTTTCCTCTTTTGAAACACAACAATATTTATCCATGTCACTTGTGTGCTGCTAAAGTGAAGAAAGATTGCAAGTCCTTACAAATACATCTCAAATTAATTCTAATCCAGAAAGTATCCAACCACATTACCTGATACTACATGAGCCTAACAGATTACACATTACACCAAACATACAAACAATCCTATGATTCACACATGGAAGGTTAAGTTAAACCGTCTCTTCGGTTATGTTTTCTTTTTCTTATTGTAGGAAAGAGAAGAAAGACAAAACTAGTCCTTTCCCTCTTTCTCACCTTCATCCTCTGTGTCTTCCTCTTTCTCATCATCATCATCACTCATTTCGTTAATGGCATCTGTAATGATATCCTTCACCTCTGCTTTTCTATGCATAAGATCAATTCCAAAATGGCTCCCTAGTATTATCACAAGCAGGAAAAGAATGTTTCAATGATAAACGTTTCCTGAAGATTTGGAAGACGATAACTATTATGGATTGAGAATAAGAGAAAAGCTTTACAGAAACATACCAAGCTTCCGTAGAATATCAGATAGAGTTGCCTGTTTGGAAACAAAATTCAAAATGTCTTTGAGTTCAAAGGTTTTGTATACGCTTTATAATCTGTAAATTCTCAAACTTTTGAAGTCTCACCGTATTGAAGTCTACTTCCTTCAGAATTTTGGTCACCACTACATGCAGTTCTTTTCTTGTGGGTTCTTTTTTACCTTTCTTTCGGGATTGTCCTGTGCCGGCCACAATCAAAGAAATAGAGAGATTCAATACACTATGAAAATGTGTGATATTTAAGCTTTCGAAACAAACCTTGATCTTTGGATCCTTTTGCCTGTGGTTTACTTGTCTGTGTCTTGCCTTTCTCTTTAGAGGAATCGTCTTTATCAACCTTTTGCTTCTTGCTTGATGATGTAGTTGATTTATCGACTTGTCTGAAGGACTTTCGACTAGATTTTGCAGAACCTTTAATAGATTTCTCCTCTTCAGCTGCTGGTTTCTCCTTCTTAGTCCTTTTTGACAAGCGTTTCTTATCGGTTGACTTAGTCTTCTCCTTGGCTTTATCTTTCTCATCTTCAGTTTCAGTATCTTCACTTTTGTTGTTTTCTTCCTCTGGAGCTACATCATCTTCTCCATTAGAGTCATTTGTTCCTTCGGAACCAACATCAGACTCACCATTTCCTTCAGTCTCAGTTGGCTGTTCTTGTTTCTTCGCCTGCCTTCTCCTCTGTATATATCAAACAGAATAACAGACACAGTCAGTAATTGTTTATGCAACTTTCTTCACATAAAATCAAGCCACGCAGAGACAGAGACTTTTGCTAGAATCTCCACATGTTTTGTTTTCTCGCAGAATCTTACGGTTTAGAGAAGGTTCAAAGCCATATCACACAAGGAGCTAAATGGGGGATCACCAAATAACAAGACATGGGAATGCCATTGAGTAAATAACGTACTAAGCTAGTGCTAAGACTATCCAAAATACTTTCACTGAGCGGCCTAATAATACCCTTGTTGACTAAAAACCAGCCAATTAAAAGTGACCAAGCCATGGAACTTATCTTAGATTTCCTACTATTCCCAAATTTTCTCATTATGGTATTATACATTGCTTAATAATTACTGCATACCAAATGGCAGCTGTAAGTACAACTAAAAAATTATGAAATAAGAAAACACCAGTTTATAACGCATTGATGCAATCTCGAAATTCATTCATAATGTGAGTTGCAGTAACTGATAAGGGAGCGCAGACAAAGATATTCATACCATAGAGACCTAATGGTTCATAACAACAAACTTGATTACAAAACTAGAAACGGAGCTAATTTTACCAGCCACGAGTCTAGAATAAACAAATCAGGTCAATGACTACAAACTATAAAGAAGAGAAAGGTTAACAATTACAAACCTTAGCTGGGACATGTGATGATTCTCCAGAGGTCACGTTCTTCGATGTGCTCTTCTTGCGCTTTTTAGTTTCCTACATCATGTATTCAAAGAAAGGAGATAGCAATTTAATACCCCATACTGAATAAAAAACAATGAAGAACAGTCACAAGATTCAGCTGCTAAGTTAGAGTACCTTTTCACTATCAGCAAGTAGAATATCCCTTGTTGCTTTGGGACATACCAAAAATTCAAGCACTCTTACAGCCAGTTCTTCCTGAAGGATACAGATGTATGAATAAATAATCGAGAAAGACACAAATAGATATATAGATAGACCAAATATTCATATCACTTACCTTTTTCACAGTACTTTTGTTTACTGGTATATCAAGCACATCACAGAAATCAATCAACTTTTCTTTGATACATTTATCAAGCTTCTCTTTAGCTTTTGCTCTTTGCTTCTCCTCCTGGAAAACATTTAAATACCACACTCAAAACAAGGCTCATCATCATACACATCCATGGAACTAAATATCTAAGAGATGGTGTACAGTTACCTCTTGCTCTGACCATACAAAACCCGAAAACTGACCAATGTTTTTCTTTAGCATCTGTGCCTGCACAGCATTTTTCAACACAACCCTTGAGTAATCAATCATTCACTCTGGAAAAAGTGAACAAAAAGTGAAACTTCAAGATAATATTCATATCATATAAACAGAGCGAGACAGCTTTCTTATACATAACTAAATGAAGCACCTTTGCTTTTTTGCCGTAAAGAATGGTGTGAAGTAAGAAGAGGTTGTCATCAGGTTTTCTCTTGGACAGTTTATAAGCAACTGAAACAGTTAACAACTCTATCAGACTAAATTTGGCTTTCAAAGAGTAACACCAAATCTAAATCTAATAAGATAAAGAACCCAAATCACCAAATGTGATAAATTAACATACCATTTGGAATTTCCTTAAGCCGTGTTCCACGACCCTGAAACAACCAAACGAAACTAGAACTATTCAATGTCCAAAACTCAACCCAAAAATTGATAAAGGAAGCAACTTTACATATTTATACCTGTGTAATTGACAGAGGCTTGTTCCCGGAGGATCGAGGAGGAGTATCTATAACGTAACGGCCAGTCCTCTTCCTCTCCCTTATAGGTCTCTCACTGACTGGAGTCACCGGCGATTTAACTTTTTCTCCATCAATTTCTTCTCCTTTCTCCTCCATGGCCTCATCTTTCTCTACTTCATCCTTCTTCTTCGTCTCTGTGTCCTTCTCGGTAACAGCAACAGTATCTGCTAGTTGTGGTGTTTTCAATTCTAGGGTTTCAGTCGCCATGTGGAGACGACGACTAACTGAAACAGTGGTGAATAAAGGAGAAAGCTGATGGGAGTGATAAAGGAGAATCGAATCAAAGGGTAAACCAAAAAAAAAAAAAAC
>Ga0041059_1003115_pt1 | contig 11659 bp, 7 predicted proteins | sample AraColnosormetaG_FD_56232 | JGI IMG/M metagenome (GOLD analysis project Ga0041059, IMG submission 56232) | Arabidopsis roots microbial communities from North Carolina, USA - Col MF nosort | ecosystem: Host-associated > Plants > Roots > Unclassified | place: USA: North Carolina | collected 2013-09-02 | reverse complement strand
AAAAAAAAAAAAAAAAAAAAAAACTTGCTTTTTCTTTGAGAAAATATTTTAAACCTTGAACCTTGAGTTGAATAGGAGTATTTTATCACCTTCTCCGAACTTCTTTAGGATTATCTTTTTGCCATGAAGGGCTTTGGTCCTTTCTTTGTAAATTCTAGAATTCTCATAAGTATCGAAACGAATTTCATTCAACTCATTGAGCTGAATCAAACGTCGTTCCCCACAAACTTAATGTCGTAGTTAATCAACTTCGTAACCCATAAAACTTTGTACTCTAACTCAACCGATAAATGACAAGACTTCCCATAGATGAGGTTGAACAGTGTTGTTCCAATTGGAGTTTTGTAGGCAGTTCTATATGTCCAAAGAACATCATCTAGCTTTGCAGCCCAATCCTTTCTAGATACCTACAGTCTTTTCCAATATCCCTTTAATCTCCATGTTGGAAAGTTCGACTTGACCGCATGTTTGAGGGTGATAGGGTGTAGCTACGTTATGCTTGAGCCACCAAATAATAGCCTTCTTACTTAGCCTATAACGTGTTTGATACCCCCTTTGTGAGAGTACACGCTTCTGCTAATGAATGTTAAAAGGTTAAGTTATCTGATTCTGAAAGTTCTTTTAGATCTCTGGAAACAGACCGTTTTTCCGAATATAAGCTTACATGGTAATATTATTTACTTTAGAAATAGCTAGCTGAAGAATAAGATTACTTCTGGTTTGAATCATAACACACACTCAACATGTGGATGACAACTCAAATCTTTTTAGATCGCATTTAGTAAGTGACTTAGTCTTAAGGCTTATAATGAGAGGCTTAATATACAATGTTGTATATGCACACACCTTATCAAAAATTTAAGGTTAATGCTATACCCATATGGCCATATTTGCATCATCAAGAGTAAAATGCTGTTCTCATGCATATAGAGAACCTCAAACTGTAAGACATTATATACTGCCACAAGACAGCATGATAGTTGTATCTTTCTACAAACTAAAAACAATTAACCCAGTCCACAGATTCAAAAGAACTAGTACATAAAGCTACTTTTGGTTCTCGATTTGTTCACATATTAAGATAATAGTTTGACAGCTGCTTGAATGGTGATAGTGCATGTATAACTTTGGCCTAATCTAAACCAACACTGTATTCCTCTCCACAACCACATTTAGCAATGTAAGAAATTCCCTACAACAAGTGGAGGTGGTCATTATCATATAGTTAGTAATCAAATCACGCCTATATAAAATCAGTGTCACCTTCAGTTTCTCAGCCTGACTCTGTAGCGAACTGAGATACTCTGCCTCTCCGGACTCATCTGACAATAGAGCTGTGTATTCCTCTTCTAGGATCTTAATATCCACTGACATTAACTCTGGCTGCATTGTTGACGAATTCAGAAAATAGTATAGTATCAGATGCAGGGCAAAATCTTACATGACTGAACTCATGCAACAGCAACATCACAATGCTAGCAAAGATTACAGAGGGTAATTACCTTAAACTCATTAATCTTGTGCTTCACATTCTCAATTGATAGTTTGATCTGAAATGAAATTATATAATTCAGAGTTGCTTAAAGAGACAAATCTGTGTACTCCAAATTGTTTTTCTTCTTATTTAAGGAATTACTGGAAAGGGAAAAGTAACTAAGTTTATAAATAGGAAACAACACATATCCCAAATACAAAGTGCTAGAACCAAAACTACCAATAGTAAAAAGTGGATCTGAAGTAAATAACCTTCGAATTTTCCTGAAGAAGGTTGGATCTCATCAGTTTTGCTTGATCAAGCTTTGCTCTAGCAGAATCTGATAGTTCCATCAGGTTATTCCTTGTCTCTTTTTTCTGAAGTATCAAGGATCCTAACCTCAGTTACTATGGAAATATTGAAAGTGTCTTGTAATGAAGTAAGCTTATAAGTATTCATAGGAGAACGAACATGTCCTTGTTGACCAGTTTCATTGCTCATATGGGAGATAAACCAGCCCTGGCCAAAATAGGACAACAGAAAGATAACTGTGTTGGTAAACAGCCAATGAGATCACATGAACAGGATATGCAAATAACAAACCTTTTGCTCCTCTAGTTTGGTTCTAGCTTCTTCTGCCGTCTTGAGATAGTTAGAACTACAATTAGATACAATGTAAATTCACAGGAGTCAGGTGATTCCAAAACCGCAATCTAGATATAGGGAGATGTTCTCTGAATTACCGTTTCGATACGAGTTTAGCAGATAAACTGTCTCGTTCTTGAAGAATAAGCTCCAAACTCTACAACAAAGGATACATGTTTACTAAGTGTAAGCACAAGATATACAACTGTGTGACAAATCACAGTACTAACTTCTGCTTCTACAAGACATACTCATGGCTTTCATAAGAGTTTATTAAATACCTGTGCAATATTAACTGAATCAGATTCCATCGACGAAATTTTCCTCTGCTTCTCAAGTATATGTGAGCATATCTCACCTCTTGTCCTCGTCTTCTGATCCGTCTCCTCTTTCAGTCTCTTCGTCTCAGACAATGCTTCGAATAGTGATACCAAAATAAGAAAACTCAGAATAACATCTCATCAAAAAGAGTATGTATGAAGCTGTGTACATAATGATCCAAAACAACCAAATCCAAATCTGAGCGAAGACATCAATGATAGCTAACAGCAAAAATATGTCAATCTATGGAGTTCCTAAACCAAATTACTTCCAATTAGCAATAATATCAACGAAGATCACGACCTAGAATCTTCCGTACGATTTCGTCCATATCAACGAAAAGTTTCTAAAATTCGAAAACGCTGAGAGAGATAGAGAGAAGCTAACCATGTTCGAGATCTTTTTCCAAGGTACTGATTGTTGTAACCTGCATCTGTTCCTCAACGGAGACCTTCGCCGCATGATCCTCCACATCTAACCTCAATCGAATCAAATCGCCAGTTGAAATTTCACCTCAAATCGGAAAAAATCAGAAGCGGAGATGAATATTATTACCAGTCATCTGAGAACGGAGAGTCTTCATATACTGTAGATACTCCTCCATCTCTTCTTCTTCTTCTTCACTTCTCGGATTTCTTCAATTCAAACCTAATCAATCAAATCAGAGAAATATATGAAATTTTTAGAAGTTTTGAATCAGTTCTTCACACGAATTTGAAGATCGGAGAAAAATCTTTACGCGAGCTCTCGCCTTCTGAGAGATTTCGAAATGGTGACAAATTTTTGAAACTAGCGGGAGAACGATAATAGTAGCATCTAGAAGAAGAGGGAAGAAATTACGACCGGGTCGACCCGGTTTAGTGATATGGACTTTATAAAGCCCAATTAAAAAAACACGTAAAAGCCCATTATAATTGTTTTAACCCGTTTACCCGAACCCGGTTCGGGTTCCTTTTAGCGGTGGAGATAAGAGAAACCGATTTGAGTTCTTCAGGTGTCAGTAAACATCATACAACTTCAAGTCTTGATTCAATTACTTGTTGGAAGTGTTCTTCGTCTCTAACTTGCTGAGAAATTCATCGAATTTGTTGAACAATTCTTATGGCGATTTCGAAAGGTAGATTGAAAGTTTGGTTCGATAAGAAGATCAGTGAACCACTTATCCAGATCTTGCGCAGGTTCTATATTCTGTTACTCTCTTCATATTTTGTTTTGATGAATTGGTCTCTATGTATCGTAAAGTTGGTTACTTGTTCATCGATGTAGTTTGATACCATTTCGTGGAACCAAGTAGATAACTTGTGCTACATGTTCACCTTTAGTATTGCTATGTGGGTTTCTTATTTTCAACACTAGAGACCATTGTGAAGAGTTGTGTAACCATGTAGCTTGTAAAGACTCGCCATTTTCTGTGTTGTGAGAGTGCTGATGTCGTAAAAATTTAAAACCAAGCTTGATTTGTTTCCCCTTTAGAGGTGCTGAGCCAAAGCAGCTGGCTTTTTCTGCGGCATTGGGTATTACCATGGGAGTATTTCCAATCTGTGGTGCGTTCTCGTGCTACTTTCTTTTGTGGAATAGTTGCTCATAGAACATTATAGTGTTTGTGAATCTCTAAAGCATTTCACTCAATGGGATATTTGCGTTTTGATAGGTGTTACGGTGTTACTATGTGGAGTGGCTATTGCGTCGCTTGGATCTCTTTGTCATGCTCCAACTGTGATGTTGGCTAACTTCATTGCTACTCCAATAGAACTAAGGTGACCAATTACTTTCCACTTCAAGTTTCCTTTAAAGTTACCCCTTAAATCAATACAAAGAGACAACACAAAACAGATTTTTATTCATTTTTCCAGTTACCAGTATCAAATTGAACCCTTATGTGTATTTTTTAAAATGTGTTTCACGTTGAAGTCTTGTGGTGCCTTTCTTACGACTTGGCGAAAAAATAACCGGTGGACCTCATTTTCCTTTAACATCTGATGCCCTAAAGAAGGTTTTCACAGGCCAAGCTTCCCGAGATGTTTTTTTAAGCATTGGAAATGCGGTAAGGTTCTTCTGTCTTAGCTTAGTGGTGTAGATGTTGGTGATTTCTATTTGATGCGAAGCTGCTCATCGCATTTCCTGCCAGAATCTTTAGGTTCAGTATCTTCCAAGTGGGATTTTCTCTAGTATGTTGTCATTTGTCAGTGTTTTTCAAATCTGAAGATAATATTGGTTTCCTCTCGTGATTTATGTCGATGACAAGTTGGTTTGGGTTGTCATATAACTGGCTTAAAACAAGAACTTATTTATGCAGCTACTAGGATGGCTCATAGCGGCACCATTTGTGATCGTTGCACTATACATCATGTTTCTCCCATGTTTCAAAATACTTGTCCGCAAATTCAGCTCTGTTGATTCAACCGCAAAGACACCTACAAAGGAAAGGATCGCGTAAAATGAAACAGTTATCGGTTTCAACAAAGCTAGAGCGTTGGAGATCCTATGACCTCATGTTCCTGCTATATCGATACTGAGGTCCGTGTTTGAGTTATCTGTAACAATAAACCTCCCTGTAAATTACAGTGTTTGAAACAGTTTAGGCCTTAGAGGGAGAATGTCAAAGGAAAATATAGAAGATAAGTCATGTACTCATATTCATGTCCAACTAAATATATAATGAGAAAGGCAAATGAATGTTTTCAAGACAATCAAAAGTACCCTTGAACTAACCAAGTCCTTGTTCTTCTTTATGGATAAGTACTTTATGAATCTAGAGAGAAAAAACAAAAGCAATCTGGTACGTGTCTCCATTTGGTTACAAAAGAGAACAATCAAGACCTTGAGGTTGACAACTTGGTGATGGCCAACAAAATGAAGGATTTGTCGGATTAATGGATTATGATCGGTGCAAGTAATAACGTTTCCCCTCCTCTTTGTTTCTTGTTTGCTTGTTCGGCCAGAATCTACGGGAAAAGTTATCTAACATTTCAATAATCTCTCAAATTCATTATTAATGCCCCCTAACTTTTTTTAATTTTCCTCTTTAAAAATAACAAGGAAACAGACAGTTGCCCTATACTGAAAGCTAAATGCTTCACCTGAAACCTCTCCTCTGCCACATCTCTCTTTCTCTCTCACACATACATTATTTCAATTATTGTTTTTTTTATAACTCCAATCTTGAATCTTGACGATCTCTGGTTTCTTCATTCAAAGGAGGAGACTTTTTGGGGTTTTTAGACTTTGCTTGTCTAGTTTTGTCTTGTGTGTGGTGATGTCTTATAGTAATTCAAACCCGGAAAATTATTCAGCTGCAACGAGCTCGCCGGAGCTTAAACTATATCAAGCATTTATCTTTTCTGTTCCAATTTGTTTCACATTTATTATTCTCTTCTTGTTTTACTTGATCTACCTCCGTCGTAGTAGCTCTGATTTGTCTTCTCTTGGAATGCGAACTACTTTCATCCCCGGGAACTCTCTCTCCACGGTACACTCTAATCTCTCTGTTTTTGCTTCCTTGATTGGTTTGTCATTGTAAAGATCTGTGCTTTATCTGGTTTAGTTGTGTAATGATTAGTGGGTTTTGTCACATGGACAGATTGAATTAGGATTGAGCAAAGAGCTGAGAGAGATGCTTCCCATTGTTGTCTTTAAAGAGAGCTTCACCGTAATGGATTCACAGTGAGTTTCCAAATTCTTCTCTCTCCAAAATTTGATCTTTTTCACTCAAGGATTCACCACTCTAGGTGAGGTTTTTCCAAGGGTTATTGCAGTAAAAAGGAGTAAGTGTAGTGATAGGAAAGTTGAAAATTAGGTTACATGAATATTGAATTAGACCTATGTTGTACATTAGGGAAGTGAATAAAGATGAGAGGATTCTAATCTTTATCTCTAATGGTTGAAATTTCTGGTCTGCCTTGATTGAAATGGAGGTTGAAATGGCACAACAGTTGTTTCTATGATAACTTAATTGTAGGAGATTATGGTTAGTATAGTTTCAGGACAATGTATATTGTGTAGTTTGGAAGAGTTGTTATCCCAATTGCATAATTTGGGAGTGTAGGTCATTTGACTAATCCTCTGATGTTGAGAGTCCAACTTGTGATGACTAGAATCTGAATAAACTGATTTGGACTTTTGATTTACAGATGTTCAGTGTGCCTTGGGGACTATCAACCAAATGACAAGCTTCAACAGATCCCGGTATGTAAACACACTTTTCACATGGACTGCATTGATCTTTGGCTCACATCACATACCACTTGCCCTCTTTGCCGCCTCGCTCTAATCCCGAGTCGTTCCCGTCAAAGCCAAGATGATCCTGTTCCGAGTCTCGTAAGCCCTGATGAAGAAGTGTCGAGTCAACCAGAATCTGAGCCAGTAAACCACAGAGTAGTGTCGACTCAACCAGAATCTGAGCCAGTAAACCACAGTGGAGTCTCGAGTCAACCAGAATCTCAGCCAGTAGTAAACCACAGAGGAGTCTCGAGTCAACCGGAGTCTCAGCCAGTAAACCACATTAACGATGGCCATGAGCAGCAATGTGATCAAGATGTAGAGGGCTTTAAGGAAATGGAAGAGGACGAACGAAACAACATCGGGACATCGAGTGCTTGTTGTAGTTGTAGAACTGGTTAAGCTTAACCGTTTGTGTTCAGTCCATATCCCGTAAAGCTTGCTGCTTTCTTGCATTTGTAACTTGTAACACTAGTACATTTTCTAGGAGTGAAAATGAGAGATTGATCCATAGTAGAAACAAACATTTTGGAAGGCAAATACTTCTTCTCAGGGAAACTTGTCCCATTATCATTTGCGTTTGCTCGCGCGCAAAAACAAAGAGTATGGTCTGCTACAAAATCAGCAGATAATCAAATATTCAAAACTGGTTCAAAAAGGGTTGATCTTAGCTTACCTGAATTAGCGATTTCTTAGTCTGAAAAAAGTCAAAAACAAGAAGATAAGGTATTAGAAAAGAGAAAAAGATAAAGCAGAGTCAAAGGTTGGGTAAGAGAAGCTTGTATTGTTCTCTCTCTGCTTTAATACCTTTTCTTTCTCTAACATTCGATCTTCTGTTTAGTCCTTTTCAAGATTCCTTTCGTTGTTTCTTGGCAAAGATAAGGATCTTAAACCAGAGACTTGACTTCATAACTTACATATTCTTTGAAACTCTCTTGCTCATCGCTGCCCCTTATCTAAAGTTCCAACATGGGTTCAATCCAAAACACAGTTCACTACTGTTGTGTCTCAAGAGACAATCAGATTATGTACGCTTACAACAATGCCGGAGACCACCGCAACAACGAGAGTCTTGCAGCGTTATGCTTGGAAAAGACTCCACCTTTTCACAAGTGGTACTTCGAAACGAGGGGTAAGAAGACTTTTGGATTCTTGATGAAAGATGACTTCGTTTATTTCGCCATTGTTGATGATGTTTTCAAGAAATCTAGCGTTCTTGATTTTCTTGAAAAACTGAGAGATGAGTTAAAAGAAGCTAATAAGAAGAATTCTAGAGGAAGTTTCTCTGGTAGTATCAGTTTTAGCAATGTTCAAGACCAAATTGTCCGAAGACTCATAGCTTCATTAGAGTTTGATCACACTTGTCTTCCATTATCATCACCTTCCATTGATGGTGCTGAACAAAGCTACGCATCTAACTCCAAAGCTCCTCTTTTAGGAAGATCCAACAAGCAAGATAAGAAGAAAGGGAGAGATCATGCGCACTCACTAAGAGGTATTGAGATAGAGGAACACCGAAAATCAAATGATAGAGGAAACGTAACAGAATGTTCTAATGCTTCATCTGAATCAGCAACGTATGTTCCAAGAAGGGGACGATCTGGTGGCTCTCAGAGCATTGAGAGGAAGTGGCGGCGTCAAGTGAAGATTGTTCTTGCCATTGATATAGCTATTTGCTTAACGCTGCTTGGTGTTTGGTTGGCTATTTGTCATGGCATTGAGTGTACACGTTCTTGATCTATTTATTCTTCCATATGCATTTTCCTCTTCTGCAGTTATGTTGTAGAGATTGCAGTTTGAAATATTCTGCAGCATTGTTGATTGTATATTAGGTATAGGTCTCAAGTTCCTACGTTGGTTTGTGTATAATATGATGATTTTGTTCTTATAGTTGTACATAAAAACCAGTCTGTTGCTGAATGATTGTAGTAAGGCCTCTTGGCATCAAGATAATGAAAGTAGGGATTCATATAGTAGGAGACATTGTCATAACCTCATACAAGAGGATTATATATCAGATCAAAGTAAAATATTGCAATCACAGTTTCATTTTCCAACCACCGAGGATGGAAACTGAAAGCTTTTAGTTTTCTTACATAGAATCAGAAACACACAGCTTACAAGATATAACAACAAATTACATAAAAAGAGAGTTTTTAGTCTTGAAGAAATAGAGGAAAGAAGTACAAAAGAGAGATAAAGAGGTGATGAATACCTCTCACCTGAAATTCCTAACCATGGTTGGTCAACTGGTTTGGTTGATTGTTATGAGAAGAACCTAAAGGGAACCAAAATATCTCCCAAGAGGCAAAAATACATGCAAATGCAAGAACCCCACAATCCATTAGTGGGGTTGGTTCAAGATATGATGAGCAATCTAAATTTTGAATCTTAAAAATGATCTTAATCTAAGTTAGCTCAAGTGTGGCTATAACTCCAAAGCTTAGCCACCGAGAATATACATGTGTTAGCAATTCCTTTATCCTCAAAGGAAGTTTATGTTCTAGCGTTCTACTACAAGACAATGTGTAACAACATGGTCCTAGATCTAATAATCCTAAGACTGCACATTAAAATGGATATAGCGTGAAGTAGTGTGCACACCTTTGCACACACTACTTCAACACTTCCAGGTGGTGGCAATTCACTTCTTGTGCCTTTCCCGGGAAATCCTTATTTCCTTTCTTGTTGATCAGCCAATCCTAAGTTTTTAAGTTTTTCTACAAAATTGCTTGCCTTTGCGAGGCACTGTGCAAAAGACGGTAACTGTTTACTTCTACAGCTCGAACAAGCTATCTTGAACGAAACCTTCGTTCAGAAAGCAGGTAATGCAATGAATAAAATGAAAAGATGAGTAATGTGTATGAAGATGGTCCTAGTTAAACCCCTATGTGAGACTTAACTAGAACTTGCAAAGACGCCCAAACTCCAAATTATGGGCTTCTTTGTCTAATGGGTTAGAAGCATAAAGGGAAAAGGGCAACCATGGTTAGGCCACAGGTCTTGTGAAACTTCAGAGGCATGTGGATGAAAGTAGTAAACAAAGCTTTGCCTTAAGGATTTAAATGAATTGGTCCCCTACATAGCATCATGGAACTATGAACCACGAGCCTTCATGGTCAAGCCTGTGGAACTGCAAAGCAAACTGCTGGAGAACATCAGTACCTCTAGTTTTCCATGTTGTGTATGAACAACGAAAAAATATAAAGAAACTAACCTGATGGTATGACTGGTGAAGGTGCAAGAGACACTGGTGAACCATTGTGATGCGGGTAGTTTCCCCCGGGAGCAGAATAGTGAAACATGTGGTTGGGGTAGTGGAGGGGAGCATAACCAGTGACAGGTCCATTTCCTTCAGCAAACTGGAGATATGGGTAGAACCCTGCTGCTGGTGCTGCTGCTACACCAGTCATTGGTCCGCTTCCATACATTGGATGCTGAGCAGTTGCCCCTCCATAAACATTGTAATAGCTCTGCTGTAAAAACAATAATCCAATAAGCTATAAGAGATAAGAGTAGAGTAGGGAGAGACTCTTACAATATACATACCGTGGGGTAATTGTAATCCATTGAGTATGAAGAGAACCTAAGAAAGTTTAATGAAACCAAACAGAGGATTTATCAGTCTAAGTAGAGTGATGAGTATAGAAAAATCAAGTAAGAGATTAAACGTGGAGTACCCAAAAGGATTAGTGTAAGGAAGTGTGTAGTGGGAGAATGGAAGTGGGGAAGGAATAGCAGTAGCCGCGGTCCCAAAGTGTGTCTTGAAAGGGCTAGTCACCTTCATGCCTCTTCCTCCTACATGTCCTGCCATAACACAACAACATGAGAATCTCCTCTCAAACATTTGCTTTCAGACAAGAACAAAACACAACATATTTAACCAGAAGATTTAACTAACTAGTGTAGTCTGCAGAAGAATTATAAAGACTAGTGAGCAAGAAAATGGCTTTACTGAATCAACTAAGGAATCAAGATGAAGCTATACCTCAAACAATAAAGTAAGACAATTCATAAAGTATCTAACTTTGCTACTAATATGTGAGACATGTGATTCAAGACATACAATTCCAGCAAGATCCATGGATTTACATATACTCTTGATGTAGGGTTTTCAAAAGTAAAGTATCAAAAGACAGAAACCTAAAAGTACCATGAATAGGAGAAGAAGGTTTGGATCTCTGAACACCAAAAGCAGCAAGATTACAATTAGCTCTTCTTCCATCAATAACAGGAGCTGGATCTACACAAGCTTTCTGAGCTGCTTCCGGATCACAAAAAGTAACCTTTACAAAAAAAAAACAGAACCCGTGAGCTTGAAGCTATAACAAATCTCCAAAGTAAAAAGAAACAAGAAGAAGAAGAAACTTACAAAGCCATAGCCTTTAGATCTACCACTAGATTTATCAGTGATAACGACAGCTTCAACAATGTCACCAAACTGTTCAAAGTAATTCCTGAGAGAGACTTTGTGTGTTTCCCAAGCTAATCCTCCAACGAACACTTTGGTAAATGTTGTGTCTTCCATTTCAGAAACAAGGGAAAATTCCACGAAGTAAAGTTTCCGGTTTTGGGAACAGAAGAAGCAGAGAGACGGTAGTTGAGAAACGAGAGAGAGAGAAGAAGGAGGAGGGAAGAGGATTCAAGGAAAAGTCTCAGGGAAAAAAGAGAGAATTTGGGGACACACTCATTGAATTATTTAACTTAGCTTTTCACAAATATCAATGACATTTTTTTTATTTTATGTACGGTCACTGTGTGTTTTTGTACACTTTTTTCTTGTTGGTCGGATCCACTCTGTAAAATAGATTTACAGTTGGAAAACATTTATTTTAGCTATTATTTAATTTTTGGTCTTTTATATTGGTGGAAAATCTTAAAATTGAAATTTTCTGTATTTTTAATTCTACCAAAAAAAGATATTCAACAAAAAAAACTTTCCCTTAGCAAATAACTAACCGAGAAATAACATACACAAAAAAAAAAAAATATAACTAACAG
>Ga0041059_1003114_pt1 | contig 11663 bp, 15 predicted proteins | sample AraColnosormetaG_FD_56232 | JGI IMG/M metagenome (GOLD analysis project Ga0041059, IMG submission 56232) | Arabidopsis roots microbial communities from North Carolina, USA - Col MF nosort | ecosystem: Host-associated > Plants > Roots > Unclassified | place: USA: North Carolina | collected... | reverse complement strand
TTTTGGGAAACTAATTAGGGCTTTGTAATTTAGATCAAATTATTTCAGTTGAGGGCTAAGAGACCTCCAAAAACGAAAGAAAATTAAATTTCAAGTTTACAATAGCCCAATAGGCCCAATTTTCGAAAGTAGCCTAAATCACAAATATTGAATGGGTGATGAACCAGTTTCATTCTGTCTTCTAGTTGGATTGCTACCATCTAAAACAAAAGACCAAACAACACATAAACTAAAGGACATGTAATCTTATGACTTATTTGGATAATTCTCATTCTCAATTAGTGTATGTGAAAATTAGTTGGGATAGTCTCACAGGTCAGACAATATGTCATATATGTTTATGCTACTTGTGGTATCCTTGGCCTCAGATAAAATGCTCAGAAGAAACAAAAGTTTCATAAATTCTCTCTAAACTTTTCCAAGACAGAAACAAAATGATAAGAAAACAGAGACGACGTGAACCAATCATCATCATCTCCTTCTCCTCTTCCGTTTATTCTCTGCAACACACAACCTTTCTCTTCATCCAACTTCTCACTCACCTGTAAGGTCTCCTTTCAAAAATTCCCTTTGTTCATCACCAAATCCAATCTTGAACTAGAATATTTGTTTATTGTTTCAGTAGAAACTTAGTAGGAACTGATCAATGGGTGAAAGGAATTTAGATGGAACTGTATCAGTGAAAGCCACCATTAATAAGTACGGACAAAAAGCTACAAGAAGCGTCATTAAGGTGAGAATCCAAAGATCAAATCTTTCAGATGAAAAATGTGAAATTTCTTTCATATTTGTGCAAAGAATGTTGTTATATTGCTAAAGTTTCGATTTTTAATGCAAATGATGCAATTTTGTGTACAATTGCTTAAGTTTCAATTTTTAATGCAAATGATGCAATTTTGTGTACAATTGCTAAAGTTTCGATTTTTATTGCTAAAGTTATGATTTTGAAATCTTAAGGCAATTTTTCTGTAGGTGATGATGATGATGATGATTTATTTGTTCTAATTTATGAGTTTTGTTGTTAACAGTCTTCGGTTGCTGAGGATTTGCATAAGTCAGGTAGAGAACTTGGTATCTACAGAGAGAGTAGAAGAGTTGCTGAGTCTGCTAAGGCCAAAGCAGAAGTGGAATTGTGTAAGGCGAAGAAGATAGTAAAGGAGCTTACTTTACGGATAGAGGAGTCGAATAGAAGGTTAAAGTCTCGGAGAATCGATATTGAAGCTGTGATGAATGAGTCAAGGATAGATGGGAATGGTGGTTATGTTAGGATTATGAGAGAGTTAGAAGATATGAAGCAAGAATTGAGTAAGCTGAAGCTTGATGTAGTGTATGTTTCGAGAGAGAAAGTTGTGGCGGAGAAAGAAGTAATGGAGTTGGAGTCTAGAATGGAGGAGAATTTGAAGTTGCTTGAGAGTCTCAAGTTAGAAGTTGATGTTGCGAATGAAGAACATGTATTGGTTGAAGTGGCGAAGATCGAGGCTTTGAAGGAGTGTAAAGAGGTTGAAGAGCAGAGGGAGAAGGAAAGGAAGGAAGTGTCTGAGTCATTGCATAAACGAAAGAAAAGAATAAGGGAAATGATTAGAGAGATTGAGAGATCGAAGAACTTTGAGAATGAGTTAGCTGAGACTTTGTTAGATATTGAGATGTTAGAAACTCAGTTAAAGCTTGTCAAGGAAATGGAGAGGAAGGTTCAGAGGAATGAGAGTATGTCGAGATCGAAAAACCGAGCTTTCGAAAGAGGGAAGGATAATTTGTCGGTTTTGAAAGAAGTTACCGAAGCAACAGAAGCGAAGAAGGCAGAACTCGCTTCTATTAACGCGGAGTTATTTTGTCTAGTCAATACAATGGATACATTGAGGAAAGAATTTGACCATGCAAAGAAAGAAACAGCTTGGTTAGATAAGATGATACAAAAGGATGATGTAATGCTTGAGAGACTCAATACGAAGCTGCTTATTGCGAAAGATCAATTAGAAGCAGTATCTAAAGCTGAAGAAAGAATCAGCTATCTTGCTGACAATTTAACTACTTCGTTTGAGAAACTAAAGAGTGATAGAGAAGCTGCAAAGAAAGAGGAGCTTAAGCTTAGAGAAGAAGCAAGGATCATCAACAATGAGATACAGAAAACCGAAACAGGATTTGATGGAAAGGAAAAAGAGTTGCTTTCCAAGTTAGATGAGCTTGAGAAAGCGAAGCACGCAGAGAGTTTAGCTCTAGAGAAGCTTGAAACAATGGTAGAGAAAACAATGGAAACTCGAGAAATGGAATCTCGGCGTAATTCAACTATTACAATATCGAGATTTGAGTACGAGTATTTGAGTGGAAAAGCTTGTCATGCTGAAGAAACTGCAGAGAAGAAAGTGGAAGCAGCAATGGCGTGGGTCGAAGCACTAAAGGCTAGCACTAAGGCGATTATGATAAAGACAGAATCTTTAAAGAGAGTGAGTGGGAAAACAATGTTGGAAGAAGAGAGGGAATCGTTTAGGATGCAGAGGTCGCTATCGATAAAGAGATTGGTCCAAGATGAGATTCAGAAGTTCAAGGGAAATTCAGAAGACAATGGCTTGATCAACTCTCCTAAACCGGTGAGAAAATCGGTTAGGCTGAGCGGGAAATTTGCACCGGTTCAGGGAGGGAAGTCGAGAAGGTACTCATCAGGGAACCGAGCGACTCCAACATTCTTTGTAATCAAGAAGAAGAAGAAAGTTCCAAACATGGTCAAATTTTTTAGCCGGAAGAGGCGTAATTCTTCTTTAGAACAATGAGAAGTTTAGTTATCTTGTTGAAGTGAGTGTAAGTTTTTTTATTGCTTGCGTGTTAAGTTTCACATTGTTTTTAGCTTGTAAGTGATTTATTTGTTTTGTATTTTTGTTATTTTTTGATAATAAAAAAATGATGTATTTATGTAGACTTTAGGTGTATATTAATGAAAATAATGTATTGCATTGTATAAGAGTCAGGTAAATTTTTTCATATTTGATTTTGGTAATTTGAATGGTTTATATCGAACTAGAACCAACAAATTTCATACATGACCAGCCGTTGATAAAAGAAATTTTGGCATAAACTATATTATAGACACACAAATCAAAGTAAATTAAAGTAAAAACGAATTTAATTGTAAAGAATGAATCATATTCATATTTTAAAAAAAACAAAATTATGTACTTGTATCTTTTTTTTCTGGTCAACTAGAAATACATAAAAGATTACCGGCTAAGCTAATTTGTACCACAAACGTCTACAAAATTTTTTATAAATTTATGTTTTATATTTTAAATTAAATGCTCCTCGAAATAATATTTTGCTAATGTTAAAACCAAATTAACTTATAAAATTATGCAACAATCATAGTAGAAATGTTTGGCCATGACTCATAAAATTCACACAAGTAATATTATTGTTTTCATATATTTTTCCGACAAATGTTAACTCTTTTCCCCCAAACTAGTTATATTTGTCTCAGACTCCAAAACAGAAACAAACAATCTAGAAGTAAACTAGAGTACAAATCAAATCGAAACGAAAAACTTAAATTGACCGGCACAACAATAATTCTGGTGGAGATTTGACTTTAGGATTTGGAAGTAAAATTGTCAATACATTACCCCACCACTAACTAAACAACTAGAAACTAGAAAAGCTATTCCTCATTACCTTACGTGTCCCCTACTGTTTCAATTATAGCCTCAATCATCGCTAATTCCATTGACATGTAAATGAGGTATATACAATTTGTTTGATGCATGAATTTAGATATAAGTTTCTTCAAACATATAAATATCTTCAAAAAATTTAGAATTGATAAGAAGTTAAAACTGTTGACTTGATTGAAAACTAGGCCAGTCCAAGCTATATAAACACTAATTTCTTGGAGATATTTAGGAGCCAAACTTTACTCAATTCAGAATTGTGTCTCTCTTTAGAGATGTCTCAGTTATTTCTCATTCTCTGCTTCATTCTAACTCATTTCTTTGCCATAGCCACTTCTCTAAACGATCAAGGTCTTGCTCTTCTTTCCTTTAAACAATCCATACAAAACCAGAGTGACTCTGTTTTTACCAATTGGAACTCTTCAGATTCAAACCCTTGTTCTTGGCAAGGTGTTACATGTAATTATGATATGAGAGTTGTCTCGATTCGTCTTCCTAATAAACGTCTTTCGGGTTCTCTTGATCCATCCATTGGAAGTCTCTTGTCCCTTCGTCACATTAACCTAAGAGACAATGACTTTCAAGGGAAGTTACCTGTGGAACTCTTTGGACTTAAAGGGCTTCAAAGCTTGGTGCTTTCTGGAAATTCTTTTTCCGGGTTTGTCCCAGAAGAGATTGGTAGCTTGAAGAGTCTAATGACTCTGGATCTTTCGGAGAATTCTTTCAACGGTTCGATTTCTTTGTCGCTTATTCCATGCAAGAAGCTGAAAACGCTTGTTCTTAGCAAGAACAGTTTCTCTGGAGATCTTCCAACAGGGTTAGGTTCTAACTTGGTTCATCTTCGGACACTGAATCTTTCTTTCAATCGCTTGACTGGAACGATCCCCGAAGATGTAGGAAGTCTGGAGAATCTGAAAGGTACACTTGATCTTTCTCATAACTTCTTCTCAGGTATGATTCCAACAAGTCTTGGAAATCTCCCTGAGCTTCTCTATGTCGATCTTTCTTACAATAATCTCAGTGGTCCGATACCAAAATTCAACGTTCTGTTGAATGCCGGTCCAAATGCTTTCCAAGGGAACCCTTTCCTCTGTGGATTACCGATAAAGATTTCTTGCAGCACAAGAAACACACAAGTAGTTCCTTCTCAACTATATACAAGAAGAGCCAACCATCATTCTAGACTCTGCATCATCCTTACAGCCACTGGAGGCACAGTCGCCGGAATCATTTTTCTTGCTTCATTATTCATCTACTATCTCCGAAAAGCATCGGCTCGTGCAAACAAAGATCAAAACAACCGAACATGTCATATAAACGAGAAACTGAAGAAGACGACAAAGCCAGAGTTTCTCTGTTTCAAGACTGGGAATTCAGAATCTGAAACGCTAGATGAGAACAAAAATCAACAAGTTTTCATGCCAATGGACCCGGAAATCGAATTTGACCTCGACCAGCTTCTAAAAGCCTCGGCTTTTCTTCTAGGGAAGAGCAGGATCGGGCTTGTGTACAAGGTAGTTCTTGAAAATGGATTAATGTTAGCCGTTAGACGATTAGAAGATAAAGGTTGGCTACGGCTCAAAGAGTTTCTAGCTGATGTCGAAGCAATGGCGAAAATCAAGCACCCTAATGTCTTGAATCTCAAGGCTTGTTGCTGGTCTCCTGAAGAGAAACTCCTGATTTATGATTACATACCAAATGGTGACCTTGGTTCTGCAATTCAAGGTAATTTTAGTGTCAAAATCGCATAAATCTATGACCATAGTTAAGATTCAAGACTGATTCATAAAAATTTATGACAGGTAGACCTGGTAGCGTGTCATGCAAGCAACTAACCTGGACGGTCCGGTTAAAAATATTGAGAGGAATAGCAAAAGGATTAACTTATATTCATGAGTTTAGTCCCAAAAGGTATGTCCATGGACATATAAACACAAGCAACATACTTCTAGGACCGAATCTTGAACCGAAAGTATCCGGTTTCGGTCTAGGTCGTATCGTCGACACGTCTTCAGATATCAGATCAGACCAAATCTCTCCCATGGAGACAAGCTCACCAATCCTCTCTAGAGAATCATATTACCAAGCTCCTGAAGCAGCTTCAAAAATGACTAAACCGTCTCAGAAATGGGATGTGTATTCATTCGGTTTAGTGATACTCGAAATGGTAACCGGAAAATCTCCGGTTAGTTCAGAAATGGATTTGGTTATGTGGGTTGAATCGGCTAGTGAGAGAAATAAACCGGCTTGGTATGTTCTTGATCCGGTTTTAGCTCGTGATAGAGATTTGGAAGATAGTATGGTTCAAGTCATCAAGATCGGTTTAGCTTGTGTGCAGAAGAACCCAGATAAAAGACCACACATGAGAAGTGTATTGGAGAGCTTCGAGAAATTGGTAACTTCTATTTAATTATTATTAATTAATGAAAAGTAATAATTTTAATTAGATTATGTGTTTACTTCATAATTTTCAGATTACTTCATAAATTTCATGTGATAATTTTTATGGTTTTTCTGTTAATCATTCATAATTGTGATATTATTATGAAAAATAAAAGGACACAAGGGAGGATATTTTTATTGAACTTATATAATTAACAAAACTGTTAATACAGTACAAAATTAACATAATGCTTTAAAAATCTTTTACCCAAACCCGACCCGGAATTATGAACCGGAGCTTTTTTTCATAGGTCAAATCTCTCTTTGATGTCATCGAAACTGTACCCGCCGCCAACTCCAAATCCGTATCCAAACCCGAACCCGATACCACAACCAATACCGAATCCAAGAACCACGTTAGAATGGTCAAGTCCTTCAGAGGCACCTATTCCGAGCCCGCCGGAGAGACCAATGCCGATTCCAGCGCCGCAGCCAATGCCGCCGCCGATTCCGGGACCGACGGTTGTTGTCTTGATGTTATCGATTTGTGTACGGAGGAATCTGGTAACCGGAAATTCTGATTTCCCGGTTTTGACGTCTGGTTTACGGCTCCAGAGTTTATTAGTTGATCCCATTGGTTTTGTGATTGGGCAAATGACGATCACTGAATTGTGAATTTATGAGTGATGAGAAAATCAGATAAGATTTGAGAAAAAAGATGAATATGCGTTGAGGTATTTATTGGGCTTATTGTCGCATATATTGGGCTTTAACCCATTTAAGTCTCTACAGATTCTCTCCTATTTATCAGTTTTTTTTAATGATAAAAGATACACATGAGATACAAATTCTTCAAGAAAATGTTAAATACAGATTTGGATTAAGTTATATGATATTTTGTTTTTAAAATGTCGTAGAAAGGGTAAGAAGGTAATTTGGGCAGGGTTGTTGGGTTAGAAGGAAGGAAACATTTTCTAGTTAGTTAGCTACAACGAAAGATTTTGATTGAAGTATATTACACATAGGAAAGAAAGAGGGACCATAGTTAGTTAAAGTTGTGCTCTTTAAGCAAACAAAACTCACATATATTCCTTACCTTACTACGGTCGTTAACAACATGAAACTAAACATACATGCATATATCAAAAAACCAATTTAATCATCAATTCATTAACTATTCTTATTCATGATTGGCCCAACCAAACTTAATAAAATGACCTATTCTTCTTTATTTTTGTTTCTTCAAACACACCAATACATACTTCCTTATTCTCCAAGTTACAAACAAAACCTCCCCTCCTAACAAACTTTTTGTTTCCATCTATTTTTTTTTTCAAAATAGATTTTTGCTTGAGGTTCATATTTATATACTTGCTTAATGAATATATTATTAATGTTTTAAGCTATTAAATACTCGAACTAGTAAACCTCCTTTGGGATGGAAGATGCATGTTATTGACTAAATATGATCTACCAAATGGATTTAACATTTTTTATGGTGAATATTGTCACTATAATCTTAAGCTTAAGAAACTATACAGCAATATAAATAGAATATTAAATTTTGTTCTCACTGTATGTGTAAAACTAAACACTAGTTTTGTTGTTGAAGTTATCTAAAAAACAAATAATATTCTGTTACATAGAAATCTTTAACGGTTCTGAAGTTGGCGCGAAAGTGAAAGTAGGTGAGAAATATTCCTCTACACTTCACTTAACCATGAAGAAGCAATTCGTTATCCAATTAAATACACTCGCTTCTCAAACAGATCCTTAAATAATCTCATCGTATGGTCTAGATTAAGTAGCGTAACAATCTTCTCGTAGTCTCTCCCGCATATTATCTTTCTCTCTTTCTTCTTCCTCCTCACCTCTCTGGTTCTCTCTATATATATATATATATACAGAGCATCGTTCATATCTTAATTTCACCGCTCTTTCTCTTTCGCTTCTCTGAGAAGTTTCAAAGCTAATTCAGGTACTCTCTCGCTCTTATTATCTTCTCTGGGAAGTTTCAGTTTCCGATTGTGATTTTGTAGATCTAAACGGATTCAATTTTGTCAATTTCTGTGTTATCTTCTTCAGGAAGCTTTCGAGAAATTGCAACAATGGAGAAACTCGCGGCGTCTACTGTTACAGATCTAGCTTGCGTAACGGCGATAAACTCATCGCCGCCTCCACTATCACCGATCTCTGAACAAAGCTTCAACAACAAACACCAAGAAGAGTTCGCCGCAAGCTTCGCATCACTCTACAACTCAATCTTCTCACCGGAATCTCTCTCTCCTTCTCCTCCGTCCTCTTCCTCACCACCATCTCGCGTCGATACAACTACAGAGCATCGTCTTCTTCAAGCGAAACTTATCCTCGAGTACGACGAACTCAACGAGCATTACGAGCTTTGCCTTAACCGTCTTCAATCTCTAATGACGGAACTTGACTCTCTTCGTCACGAAAACGATTCTCTCCGCTTTGAAAACTCAGATCTACTCAAACTTATTCGTATCTCTACTTCATCCTCCTCCTCCGTCTCTCCTCCGGCGCCGATCCATAACCGTCAATTCCGTCACCAGATCTCCGATTCTCGCTCCGCGAAGAGAAACAATCAAGAGAGAAACTCGTTGCCTAAGAGCATCTCCGTCAGATCTCAAGGATATCTCAAGATCAACCATGGATTTGAAGCGTCAGATCTCCAAACGAGTCAACTCAGCTCTAACTCGGTAATTCTCACTGTAATTTTAAAATTTAAAATTTGTTTTTATTTGATTAATGACGTCATAAATGTTTTGTGAAGGTGTCTTCTTCTCAAAAGGTGTGTGTAGTACAAACAAAAGGGGAGAGAGAAGCATTAGAGCTTGAGGTATATCGTCAAGGGATGATGAAGACGGAGCTTTGTAACAAATGGCAAGAGACTGGAGCTTGTTGTTACGGCGATAATTGCCAATTCGCTCACGGAATCGACGAGCTACGTCCTGTGATTAGGCATCCACGCTACAAAACTGAGGTTTGCAGAATGATGGTCACCGGAGCTATGTGTCCGTACGGTCACCGTTGCCATTTCCGTCACTCACTTACTGATCAAGAGAGGATGATGATGATGATGCTTACTCGCTGATCTGGAGAAGAAGAAAGGTCATTGAAAAAGGGTAATAATTAGTGGTTGTGTACAGATTTCAGATTTGATACCTTATAAATATCGTAACTTTTCTGGGTAATGAATTGGGAAGAAACATATTTGCTTGCAATAGGAATAAGGAAGGGAAAGATGTTAAGTAAATGTTTGATAGGATTATAGGAATATAATTAGGGATGGATAAGAAAGGAGAATTGAAGAAATGTGTGGTTCTCTTTTATACTTCGAGATGTTAATTCTTTTGATATGTTGTTTGTATTCTCTTGGATTAAGCAGGAGAGACTTGAAAAGGATGTTAGATTCAACAAAGATATGAAATTTATATTGATAAAGTTTTCTACTTTGTTCATAAGTATGCAACTTTCTTCCCTAAACTGTTGTGCTGCTATAGTTTTTCTCTTTCTAATTGCTGCAGTGGTGGTAATACATTCATGGGAAAAGATTGATTTGGTTTGTTGGTTATCTTGGTTTGTGTATTTATGTGTAATCTCTGCTTACTGGCTTTCAAGTTTCTGTTTTGCTGATAAACATAGACTAAGATCTTAGGATGGGCATGTGTTAGTTTATGTCGAACTGTGTGTTTTGCTGGTCTTACCATTTGGAGAAGAATGCAGTGATTGTGTCGGATGATGTATTATGTCTCAAGTTGTTCTGTTTATGGTTGGCAAGAGAACAGCAATTTTCTCTGCAGAAAACTGTTTCCTGACGATTTTGTGACTAGAAGTTGTAACTAGTTTGTTCCTGCCGTCCGCTAAAGAAAACTTGGTCTAAGTCATAGGATCTGTATTGTATGACTGTATGTATTAGTTGATCTAAAACTACTTGTTTTGCTAAAATGGTTTCAACTTACAAGGTCGATGAAGTTTGTAGAATGTCATTGGGCTACTTACCAGCTGGAAGATACATTGTGAATCTTTAAGAGTAGGAAGATCGAGTTGGGTTAGATTTGCCTTTCATATGGAGGATTCTTTGTCTATTGGTTAAATTTGGTACTAACAGTGGTATTAACTGGTAACGTTACCAGTATATGTTATATTGCTTTTTACTATATTAGACTGTTTTCGATATCAGTATGCTTGTTTGATAAGCTAAAGTAAACTGTTGTGCCTTGAAATCTAGGTTCTGGAAGGTCAAATACATGCAATTTGACCATTTTCGTTTTAGAAAGAGTGTTTCTTTAGAGAAAGATTAAATTTTACCACTCTCTCAGATTTAAACAGTCTTTGGGTAGTATTGATAAAAGAAGATTATAATCAAATATTTCATTACATTGTGAAAGCTTAGACAATAGACATCATATTTATTATTAAAAATCACAAGAAAAATAAAGATATGACAAGGAGTCCATGTCAATGATCATATAAGAAGACACCTCTCCTTAAGGCTAACAACAGTATCCTTGAGAGATTCTTTGATAGGAGTGAACTCAATTCCCAAACTTTTCAATTTATCGACACACACTTTGTATGCCATTTCACCCACCTCATTCTCATTATCCCTACAATAGAATATCAACAAAAGTGTTGATTAGTTTATGGATTCAAGTATAAATAAAAGATGAAGGGAAACAAATAACTTACTTATCAACACGGCACAAATCAGGAAACAGTTCATGTAAAAGCTTTTGAATGTCTTTCATTGTTACATCTGGATCAGCAAGTATGTATCTGCCACTAGCAGAAGGGACCTCGAACGCTTTGATATGAGCAAGAGAAACATCTCTCACGTCCATGAACCTATAGTAAAAACTATTGGAAGGGTTTTTACCATTTATCAGATCCACAATCACTTCTACAGAGTAATTAAGAGTTGGCTGCAAAACTGGTCCGATCACGTTTCCTGGATTCATTACAACCAAATCGATCCCGTTTTCTTTAGCAAACCGCCACGCTGTTTCCTCAGCCAAAGTTTTTGAATATCCATACCATGCCTTGGAGAGTAGAAAGAATAAAAAAGTTAAAGTGAGATATAATGTGAATTCTCATGAACTAGATGACTATGTCGTCACAAAGAACATAATTTAAGGACCTTCATCGCTAAGTAAACACTTAGATCGGTGAAGACGGTTTCGTCCACCACGTCGTTTGGGTTAATAGAAAGAGTAGCAGCAGTGGACGATGTTACAATGACCCTCTTCACAGAAGAAACTTTGGCGCACGTTCTCAAAACGTTCAAAGTACCATTAACCGCCGGATCGATCATCTCAGTCTGCAAAACTTCAAACCAACAAAATTTAGAAGTAGTTAAAAAAATTTGCAACTATTGTGTTCACAAAAAAAAAGAAATCATTAACGAGCCTGAGGATCTGTAACGGTTAATGAAACTGGAGAGGCAGTATGGAAGACACCGTCGCATCCCTCTATAGCTTGATCGAAAGAACCTTCTTCCAAAAGATCTGATTTGAACAGTTTTAGTCTTTCACTTGCACCTTCAAGTGTAAGAAGATGATTTGTTTTCTTTGTATCCACTAGAGAGAAAAAAAAAAAAAAAAAAAA
>Ga0041059_1003113_pt1 | contig 11666 bp, 6 predicted proteins | sample AraColnosormetaG_FD_56232 | JGI IMG/M metagenome (GOLD analysis project Ga0041059, IMG submission 56232) | Arabidopsis roots microbial communities from North Carolina, USA - Col MF nosort | ecosystem: Host-associated > Plants > Roots > Unclassified | place: USA: North Carolina | collected 2013-09-02 | reverse complement strand
TTTTTTTTTTTTTTGTTTCTTTAGTTTTTTTTTCCGATAAAGATTAATCTTGCTTTAGTTGGTAATTAATGAAAATTGTTATAAATTATAAAATTTAAGTTGGCCGATGGAGGAAGCGTTTTCGGGTTCCGGCGAGTCGAGTTCGCCAGACGGAGCGGCAACGTCGCCGGCTTCTTCGAAGAACGTTGTCTCCGAGAGAAACAGACGGCAAAAGCTTAATCAGAGACTTTTTGCTCTCCGGTCAGTTGTTCCCAATATAAGCAAGGTATGATTAATTATTCCATTACTTCTCTTATTTGTTTAATCAACTGTCTCTTTTAAATTTAATTTGTTATCCAAATAATTTAGTAATAAAGTTTCGTCACCAGCAATTTTTGTTTTGGTCAACAGAAATTAAATAAGCGAATAAACTTTCTCTTCTTTCTTTTGTAAAGAAATAAAACTATACAAATACAATCTGGTTAAACCAAATCCAACCAACATTAAACAAATAAGCAAACCAAATTTTTGATACTCTAAATCCATATCAAGCCATACTAAAATGTATTTTGGTCCCCTAATTACCCTGATAGCATATAATTGTATACGTGTGATGATTTGTTGATTAAGACTGGATTTTATTGAAGTATTAATATTTATCTATTTTTAGTTGGACAAGGCATCTGTCATCAAAGATTCTATCGACTATATGCAAGAACTTATTGATCAAGAGAAGACTCTAGAAGCAGAGATCAGAGAGCTAGAATCACGGTCAACATTGCTAGAAAATCCGGTAAGAGATTACGATTGCAATTTTGCGGAAACTCATCTGCAAGATTTCTCAGACAATAATGACATGAGATCAAAAAAGTTTAAGCAGATGGATTACAGTACTAGAGTACAACACTACCCCATTGAAGTTCTCGAAGTACGTACTATGCATTATTTGGCAGTACATTCTAAATTACCTTTCTTTTGAGGTAAAGTTAATTATTCCAAATTGTTTTTATATAAACATGAAAAAACAGATGAAAGTGACATGGATGGGAGAGAAGACGGTAGTGGTATGCATAACATGTAGCAAGAAAAGAGAGACAATGGTGCAGCTTTGTAAAGTGTTGGAGTCTTTGAATCTCAACATTCTCACTACTAACTTCTCTTCCTTCACCTCTCGTCTCTCCACCACCCTCTTCCTCCAGGTCACTCTCTCCCTCTCTCCCTCTCTCATATCTTTATTTGGCAATGTGATTACTAGTACAAACTACAAAATTCTAAATGCATCTAGAGAATACTGTACGTGTCTTGTTTTGGTTTGACGCTCATTTTGCACTCATGGAGCGAAATTATAAAATGTTAATGGAAAGAGATGATAATATAGTTTAGAAGATTCTTGCTAATAAAGAATGTTAGATCAATTGTAATCAGCTATAAAATTAGTTTTATGCACTTGTCGGACTATAAAACACACCAACCAAATATATTTGTCCATTTTTAATTTGTCGCAACTATTCAGACTTTTATATACCAAATTCAAATCTTACTATTTTCTTTTCTTTTTGGTTATTTTGGGAGAAAAATGGTCGTCTGACGGCACGTAGACAAATCCTTTAGTGGACAAGAATTAATAATATGAATAAAAAGCATATGACTAAGTGCTTTAGTAAAGTGGATTGTTCTTTTGTTTTGGTAAAGAAAATATGTTATCTTTACGTAATAGTACAAAAATGTAATTCAAACTTACGAATTGTTTGGAAAATCACTATCAAATTCAAAAGGATAACCTTTAGACGGACCCATTTAATTACTACTTTTCTCCCACCTGTCTCCATTAAGTGGACCTTAATTCACATTACACCTTAAGTATATATAGTCAGTAATATCTTAATCAATCAATTAAAGCTCCAATTATTGAGGTTGCCTCGAGCCCATCACATTTTTTTCGAATTTCGCCTTGACTTTTTCTGATAGGGTTAGATTCTCTCAAAAGTTAAATGTCATATTCCATAAAAAATTAGGATTAACTTAATCAAAAAATTAGTGTGTGAAATCTCAAGTGCCTCGTGTCCCAGAAAGTGCCGTCCAAGCATAGTAGCACTAGAAAAACGTGGCTAATTTATAACCTCACGCGGTTCAACGTTTGTCTCTTTCACACTTTTAGCACGTGACTTTTCTAGCACTACACCTTATATCAATTCTTAACTCAAATTAACAATAGGCTACAAATCAACTGTAGCCAATTAGCAAGTTATTTGTGTTAACTAGTTGTATATGGTTCATAAGGTCTTCATTATGCTAATCATTTTGGTAAAAATTAGTTACTCCAAATGATATCCATAGCAGTTCATGGTAGAAATTAAGGTTTGGTCCTTTTTAATATAAGCAGATTTGTTAAGAGTTATTATTTTGTGTTTTTACTCTAAAAAATACAAATTCATTTCATTATCTCTATCTATTTGATTTGTTTATCATCATCATATACTAGGACTTTGGTGTAAACAATCTAATTACAAAAATGCTAGTTTCGTGAACTAACGTTCTATTTTTTTTGAAAAAGGTAATTATATTATAAGCTGTAGGTTGGAAATTTTTGATGACAACAAATACGAGTATTTCTTGCCTCACAAATGAATATAATATTATGTTGGTTTTCTTTGACAAAAAAGAATTATGCACCTTTATAACATTTTCTTGATAAAAGATAATATAATCAGACGCTAAAATTACAGTGAGGTATAGACCAGTGGAGTCATTGAGAGTTGGTGAAATCATACTCCAATCATTTATCAAATAAAAAGTCGATCATTTCATTTCAAACCTGTCCTTATCCGTCCTTTTAAAGATTATACAAAAACATTAAACAATGATTTATCCACCAATCTCATTTTCCACGGGAAATAATTATAGTAGTAATGCGTGCAGGTGTATATACACAAATTTATCAGTTCTAATTTTCTTTTTACGTGCTGCCAAAAAAAAAGAAGTTTTTTTTGTCTGATTCGTGTAAAACCTAAACACCCCTAATTTTAATAATCTATACTGACGTTGGACTTCCTAGAATCCTAATTTACTTCAAAATTCTGTAAAGATATCGTATGATTGAAATAATATAGGACTGTTTTAGTTTATATTGTGATAGATGTATTAATTATAGTAAATCGTTGAATTTGCAGGCGGATGAAGAAGAAAGCAGTGCAGTAGAGGCCAAGATACAGATGGCCATCGCAGCTTATAATGATCCAAATTGTCTTATCAACTTCTAATTTACTTCTGGTTTTTTACTTAAATCCGTTTTATGCAATATATGTGAAGAGCTACTATTGTGAGGGTTTATTTGTTTGAGCTACAAAACATCCGATGTTTTCTAATAAAATAAAACAAAAATATGCATGTTCCTTCTTATAATCTTAAAAATTATACTTCTAAAAAAATCATTTGAATTAATTGCAATCATAACCGAGTATAAGAAGAAAAAAACATAAAGAAATATGGTTAAACTAAAAAAGCAAATATGACTTTATAAAAGATTTTGTGGATACTTTGTCTTTGAATTGATGAACATGAATCAAATGCATATTGTAAGTTGCAAAATAGAGAGACTTGCCATTTGTTTCAATTTGATCTGTAAAGTTAGGCAACAAATGTTTAGTAAACTCATAAAAGTGACAGTAGGCTTTGTTAAGGAGTTATGTTCAGATAATTGCAGATTTGTAAACAATTTATTCTTACCGCTATATACACTCGGTCTAAAAGCTTTCTCTATAACCATCATCTTTCTATGATTATTACTTGGTTGAAACTAAAAATATAGTTGCCAATCTTACTCTATCTGTAAGAACCTAAATCTTTCAGCTTTATTATTTTTTAAACTAAAATTAAAAGCCAAAGTTATTTGGAAAAAGGGAATTAAAAAAAAAAAGAGAATAAAAAACGAAATGTACATAATTCAAAAAAGAGAGCTAAAAAGTTCCATTAAAAAAAAAATCCCAGTTTTATTTTTTTCTGGGGGATTTTATCTGAAGTTTAAATGACACATACAAACTGAATAATACACAAAACTACATTAGGTACTCTCTTAGACTACGTTCCAAAAGAATCTAACAATACCAAAACTTCTGCAAAGGACTTTTTTCTTTTCTTGATATATATATATATATTGTTACCTTTTCTCCTTGATCTCTGCTATTGGAACATACACTACTGAGTCTTCTTCAAGTAAAGGAGAAGAAGAATTGCCTAACTTTTTTCGGCCTTTTGGTGTTTTAAATCTATCAAGCCTCTGCGTCACGTCCAGTAACTTGTTTTCTGTTCTACAAAGCATCTCCATTACTGCTTCCAATTCTTCCTCTTCCGTCATCTTTCTCCCCGTCTCCTTCTCTTCTAAGCTCATTTCGTTGCTTAGCTCTTCATGTGACTGAACACAATAAGAACAAATAAACTTTAAAAATCTACAATTGTCTAAAACCACTTGTCAAACCAAATTCATGGAAGCGATACTTGATCATGGTTTCTTTAATATAGATATGTTCAATAAACTCATTTTGGCGAACCAGCTAATTTCATTTTACCTCTTCCGTCATCTTGCTCCCTGTCTCCTTCTCCTCTACCGCTGTACTTAAGCTCATTTCGCTGTTTAGCTCATCATGTGGCTGAACATAATAAGAAAAATAACTTTTAAAATCTGAAATTGTTTAGAATCACTGGTCAAGGCAAGTTCATGGAAGCAGTACTTAACCATGGTTGTTAAATATCAGATATATATGTTCTATCAACTTATTTTGGCAAATCGGCTAATTCATATCTTACCTCTTCCATCATCTTGCTCTCTGTCTCCTTCTCCTCTACAGCCGTCTTTAAGCTCATTTCTCTGCTTAGCTCTTCATGTGGCTGAACACAATAAGAAAAAAATTATTTAAAAAATTTAAAACTGTTTAAAACCACTGGTCAAGAGCTCAAGGCAAGTTCATGGAAGCAGTACTTAATCATGGTTTTTAGTAATAGATATGTTCAATGAACTCATTTGGCGAAACGGCTCATTTGTATCTTACCTCTTCTATCATCTTGCTCTCTGTCTCCTTCTCCTCAGCAGCCGTCTTTAGGCTCATTTCACTGCTTAGCTCTTCATGTGGCTGAACACAAAAAGAAAAGTAACTTTGAAAATCTAAAATTGTTTAAAACAACTGGTCAGCCAAGTTCATGGAAGCAGTACTTAATCATGGTTTTTTATTAATGGATATGTTCTAGAAACTCATTTTGGCGAAACAGCTAATTTATATTTTACCTCTTTCATCATCTTGCTTTCTGTCTCATTCTCCTCTACAGCCGTCTTTAAGCTAATTTCGCTGCTTTGCTTTTCATGTGGCTGAACACAATAAGAACAAATCACTTTTAAAAATCTAAAATTGTCCAAAACCACTGGTCAAGGCGAGTTCATGGAAGCAGTACTTAATCATTTCTATCTTACCACTAGAACGAAAGAAGAATCGTTTTGTTCCAGATACTGTTGACTTTCATCTGTGGGTGAAGGAAAAGAGACATTTTCCTGTTGAAATTCCTCCTGGTTGTTATTACATGGGGAGAGTATGTTTTGATTTGTAGCGTCAAATCCGGGTGGAACAGTGTCATCCAAAGTATCTTGAACTTCATTTGTTTCAGTGTTGTTCTCCATGACTGCTTCTGGTCCAGAATCTCCTCCAGAGACTGTCTTAGAATCCCCAGGTTGTTTCACGCTCTCAGTCTATCATATATAAACAATGGCAGCCAAATGATCAATCTCCTTGTAAGAAGTTTAGTCTCTGTAGGCATCCAGACAATGTTCATATGTGTGAATGAAGCAAGTAATAGCGATTTACCTTCCTATTCCGCAGTGCCATATACCGAGTATTTTTAAACCATTTATTGACCTGTAAAAAAACGATATTGAAGCACACGTAGAACCAAAAAAAAAAACTAAGAAACCCAAATGTTCATTAGCTGTATGAATGAGTTTCATAAGCCTCGATTGATCTAAGAAACATTCGCAAGATAACTTTTTTTTGGCTGCACTGTTACCTTCTCTGGATCAAGACTCAGCTCTTTTGCAAGACGATCCCTCACAGCTTTTGAGGGAAGCTCAGTCTCTGCAAATACTTGACGTAGCTTCTGGTACATTCATGCAAAAAAATTAAAACTTAGTAATAGGTGTTTTCTCTTCTTTTTTTTCTTTCCCTTATGGTAAACTACACATATATAAGACACTAAAACCGGGACGAAGCAATTGCAAACCTCAACTGCATTTCTTGGGAGTCTGAACATCCGCCTTCGACCTCCTTTATTTTCCACAGAGACAGAATCTCTCTCACTCTGTTCTAGCGTTTCTACAACATCTTGATCTTTCTTACTGCTTTCACACATAGTTACAAGTGTGCTTCCTGCATCAGATTCCCTTTTTCTCTTCCTTCTGTCATTCGGACCCCAGTCTTCATCTTCACTACCTTGCTCTTGCAAAACTGCATCCTTTCCAAACATTTCCTGAGACAAAAATATAGCCGAAAATTTCACCACCAAAACAACATCATTAACGAATTGTAGCAGATCAACATTTCAGGGATTTTGAAATCCATGGATGTGGTACGTACATAGTACAACTGTGTATAGTCAACAGTCCTTCGCTGTCTTGGCCCACATACAGTTTCTTCATTACTTGTTTCGCACTGCTCCACCATATTGCTGAGTCTATGGCCTTCCCATGATCCCGTTGAAAGGGCAACACCATCAGATGATAAGCTCAAGCTAGTTGAAATGCTTTCTTCATCGTTATCACCACCACCATCACCACTAACGTTGCTGCTGTTTCCTCCACCGTTTTCCCTCATTTCAGGGTCATAATCATCATCCTTGGAGTCATCCGAAGGCCAATCTGCTTCATTGTTAACTGTAGCTTCAGATCCAATAGGAAGACTAGCTTCTTCATTGAAGATATCCTTATCCATACAAAACAAAAGCAAGAAAAGTTTAACTAGAAGAGTAAAGCAGAGTTCAGATAGGGAAGTGTCTCTATCTTGCGTTCAAACAAAATGAAACACAATGGTACTTGCCAAGGGTTTACCTGCCAGTTGCTGTCCACAGGGAAATGAGTTCCAATTTGTGCATTCATTGTGTCGATAATTTCAATTTTGCAATCACAAAATTTGCAAAACCAGCCCTGATCTCCGGGAGGTACTGTTCAGATTTTTAAAAGCAATATGATTGAATGAAAAAACTCAGGTGGAGAAGCCACACTGTATAAACTCTTTAAGACTATATAAGTATATGCAACAGATGGCTAGAGCTTACTGCTTTCTGTTTCCAAAGGAGGGTCAAGGCATTTCTGGTGAAATGCTCGATTACACGTTCCATCACAAAGTATTATATCATTGTCTGGAAAAGCTTCTCGAGAATTGCATTCTGCACAAAATATCTGCAGAAGGTAAAAACCATCAGGCAATTCTCCAGTGTAGTTTCCAGTATGAACTATAAAGACATGAATAAATAAAAAGAGTTGCTTACATGATCATGATGAATAGATCCATCTGAAGCTATCACTTTCTCTTCCATGCTTCCCACAGAACTAAGCAGATCCAGTTGGCGAATGGCGTCGCGTAGTCCAAGCTTGCAGTTTAAGATCTCTTTCCGGGCTCTCTCAAGCTCCTTGTCTGGTCTTATCTTTTCCCGGCTGAAGAAGACATGGAAATACAAGAGTCAAACCACATAATTGTTTGCAACTAAATATGGCCAAGATTGTTTCTTCGCGTTCGCGGTTGCATTTGTATTTATATTTCCACTTTGAACTTTACAAATGATAATTAGAATACTATAAGCAAGTAAACGTAAATGCAAAGTTCGTTTTTTTACATTTGAAACAATCCTGGCCTATGGAGAACAGAGGAAACTACAAATTCAATTTGGAAACAGAAAAAAGGTTGAATACGCGTAAAACAAATCTGTGGACCGAAGCATTGACCGCTATAAACTTAAGAAAACTCGTTCGTAACGCACAATCATCATTCTTTTGGTAATATATCCGAGGAAATGGTAAAATTGTAACATTTTTTCCATATAAGAAACAGTGAGTCTATAGGGAAGAAATTCAAATTTTGTACCTCTGACCTTTCCAACCTTCAGTTGCGTATGCATCGATAAGATTCTGCTGCATCTTCATCTTAATGAGCAAATACCTTGTCCTCCTTTGCAACCTTAAAGAATCATCAACCTCAACCTTATTATCCTTTTGCTGTCTCTTACTTTTCCTCTTTCTTGTTTTCTTAACCTTCTCCTCCTCCATTTCCTCACAACGGACCCATCCCCGAGAGTACTTCTTGGTTCTTGATTTCGAACAGAGTTCTTCTTCCGCTTTTCGCTTATTCTGCTTAGAATTTCTCTTATTTGATACTTCTTTACCTTTCTTCACAAATGATGAGAGTAAAGTAGACCCAATTCTCTCAACTGAAACACAAGCCTTATCAGTTTCTTGACTGATTCTCCCCTTTGTTTCACTCTCCTCCATATCGAATTCCCCGATCACCGAGACTTATAGTCCTCTTAGCAAATCATTTCATATAAGATCTTACCCTGAAATATTCAAGAACCCTCCCCTAAATCAGTTTCCTCACATTTACACAACCAAACCAACAAACTGGAACTAATGATTCTTAATTCCCCATTAAATGATATCCCACGGAGAAAAGGACTGAGTCTAGTCTTGCACAATTTAAGAAACAACACACACATTAAAGGCACTGCCAAATTCAGACATGTTTTGACTTTTAATTCAAAAGATTACAGATTTGTGATTGAAGACGACACTATCAGACAAAACAAGGAAACAGATCGAACATTACACTAAACAAACACAACACTAATCTCTTCACATCTCAATCATGCTCCGTGACCCAAAACATAAACAAATTAATGGTAAGGTAGATTATGTAACTAATCTGAGCACAAGAATCGTAATTTTGATTCAACGGAAGAAGCCAACAACAGGAAATTGAGAAAGCTTAAGTTTTTAACAGAATAAAGCAAAACCTGGAAGAGAGTAAGGATTGAGGAATTGAGAAAGATGAAGGCAAAGTGAAGATCTTTCCGATGAGGGTTAATGGAGGGTACTGAAATATTGGTACGGCGGGTTTAGAGTTACCGGCGGCGACTTGAAAGAGTGCTTTCAACGGTCGGGTTTACGTCACTCTCCGTTCATCGTTTTAGGTACTTTACTTTGGCAATGGTAATGCTCCAGCAACTCTTACTTATTTTCATTTTAAGTCCCTGTATTTAGACATATTTTTCCATATTGTATCTAAGTTTTCCTTTTACATTCTTAGCCAAAAATAAGTTTCCATTTCGATCGCGAATTGAAATTCATGAATCTAATCTTTATGAATAGAGACGAGTCTTTTTGAAATATAATTAGACTTCTTGTATATATTGTTTACTCAGCCCAGTTAATATAGTTATTGGGCCGAATAACCAACTTAAGCCCATTATTAAAAATAAAATTTGAAGAAAAGTGATTTAAGTTGGGTCCAGAGAGATGAATGAAATTTAAGAGGTGGGTCGAGTATTTGTGGTCGGCAAAAAGCTATAGTGATTAGTGAGTAGGTTTCTTGGATATTTTAACTTGTTAAAGAATCGATTTAGGTCGGTTTGGTCCATATGTAAATGAGTCTGTCGTCGGCCGGGATTGCCGAACTCGTCAAGTAAAAATGGTCGGTAAATATATTCTATAACCTAAAGTTGAAAATTGTTTTTGTTCTTACATTTTTTTTTTTTGTATGCGACTTGCCTATCTAATTTTGTTTGTCACTATTCATAAAATAGGAATGTTTAATAGCTTTCACATGATTAAGGAAGAGATCAAGATATGGCAATGAATCATGCACCACATGGGTGAAGTGAGATAAGAACAAAAGCTAGCCCATAAATATTTTTCACATGTTATTCACATTAAATTTGAAATAATCACCGACTATAAATTCTGTGGTGTCGAACTTGTTGATTGCAAGAAAACAAAATTATAATTTATGTCTATATATATAATGGGATGCATTACTCGGAAATGCCATCTTATATATTGACATGTGGGGTTAAGTTCATTATTCTATTTTTGATATGGCCATATCAAAAATAAAAGGGTCCAAATATATTGACATGGGAGGGTCCTAAGAATATATGAAAGTCATGTAGCTTTGTAAAATTATTGTTATCTATTTTATATCTTAAAATCAAAATGATGGGATATAGAGACAAACCGCCAAAAGATTGTCTTCTAATGAAATAATTTTTCAAAGCTATAATGATTTCGATTATTATGTTTTAAGACTATGTGTTACTTACAGATGTTGTGACATGTTCGATGGGCTAGTTTGATCTAATTCTACCACGATTAGTTTTAGTTTTACATGAATCGGTTTTAAAGAATTTTGATTTTGTTTGCCTTGTCGAAAACATAGCCTCGTTGTTCACTCACAGATGAGTTTATTGTGAATGACGGATCAAAGCTATTGTGATTATACAAAATTGTAAGCTTTTTCTTATGGTCATTTTTATATGTTATATATGGTGCATATACTTATATACATAACATAGACGTATTAGTTAATTAATATGTGATTGGTAATGGATTAAGTTTGTAATTGCTTCCAATTAGCTACAACCAAAACTTAGATTATAAACAAACATGAGTATTGAGTACACGAGGAGATAAGGGATTTGTGGTTTCATAAGTTGCTTACTCCTAAATGTCGGATATTGTTATATAATAACTTAGTGTATTAATTCCAGCTGTCATATATAAATTTGTAATAAAATAAGTCATATGATTGCGATTGTAAGTTGTAACTATAGTTTTTCTTTTCTTTTCTCGACAGGTATAGAGTTATAAATATTAAAATGTATTTTGAAATCATTTACCTTATCTTAAACTTAAAACTTTGGACTAATTCCTTTTGAAAAATTAAAAAAAACTTGAAAATAAAAGGTTTTAGGGGTTTTGGATTTGATCTATAATCTAGAGTAACATTTTATTGGAGGTGAAAGACTGAAAGTGATTTGTATTATACTGTTCTTTTTGTCTATCGGGAAAATGGAGGTGATGTAGAGGGATCCACGTGTAAGATTTCATGTGGCGTAGAAGATTAGGATCGACGTTGAAAAAAATAAAATATCATACTTATACGATAATATAGAATACCAAACTAGTATAATTTTCAAATGGGAAAATCAATTTGAGGACCGACTCTTACCAACAACTATTTTGGCTTTTTTTAGATGCATCTAATTTACCAATCATTCACGCATTGCCTCAAAGATAATATGACTTTTCGTGTCCACGAAAATATATAATTCCTCTAAAAGAAAATTATAGTAAGTATTAATTTGGTCGTGGTCGTCGTCTTTTATCGTTTTTACAAGTAAACGTAGTATATTGATAAAGACTACTATTTAAAGGTCCACACATAGATTCAGTAATTGGGTCGAGTTTTGTAGACTCGTGTAGGATCGAGTTTAATAGTTCTAAAACCAGATTAAGGTAAACTGCGATTCATATGGAACTAATCCAGAGAATGATAAGCCATGTTAGATTCATGAAACATGAATTGTTTTGTTCGTAGCAGTTACATGCAAATTGATCCGCATAAGTCATAACCACCTACGACAAAAAAAAAAAAAAAAAA
>Ga0041059_1003112_pt1 | contig 11669 bp, 14 predicted proteins | sample AraColnosormetaG_FD_56232 | JGI IMG/M metagenome (GOLD analysis project Ga0041059, IMG submission 56232) | Arabidopsis roots microbial communities from North Carolina, USA - Col MF nosort | ecosystem: Host-associated > Plants > Roots > Unclassified | place: USA: North Carolina | collected... | reverse complement strand
TATATATATATATATATGAAGAGAAAAAAATACAAAACTTTGCTTTTTCAGTTCTCTTTTCTAGTAAAAATGATTTTGCTCGCTTAAGTAACGTAGAGCCATTTTTTTGCCCATTTTTGTACGCAATTATTTTCCGTAACTGAAATATTGTACTCCGGTTTTTCTTTTCAAAGCGATCCCAATTAATTAGCTAATGCAAAACTATATTTTATTCAAGATGGGCTGTATAATGAATTTTAAAACTGTTAAGATGTCCATGAATCGAGATGGCCCAGTGGGCCCGACAAGAGGTATTTATTCTGTGCGTTGCGTCTGTGCGCCTAATAAACGACTGAGCTTTAAGTTTACTTATTTTCTATGAAATGTGAGAAGCCCACTAGAGTCCAGCAAGCCAGCGACGTTCCAATTCCCATTTTTACCCTTGTTCCACCTCCAGTCAGACGAACCGCTTCTCCCCGGCTTGACCCTTGTCGTACTCGTCGATGGCTCCGGTGAAGCAGAAGAAGAAGAATAAGAAGAAGCCTCTGGATAAGGCGAAGAAGTTGGCGAAGAATAAAGAGAAGAAGAGAGTCAACGCAGTGCCATTGGATCCGGAGGCTATCGACTGCGACTGGTGGGATACTTTCTGGCTCCGAAACTCTTCTCCCTCAGGTTCTCCTCTCTCTCCTTCCCCGCTTTTCAGCCTGATTTCAGTTTAATTCCTCTTCTCCCCCATCAGTTACCACTAGTCAATGTCGTTTTGCTATTGCTTGACTAGATTGTTCCATCCTTTTGATTCCATGCTTTTGTAGCTCCTCTAGGGTTCTTTGAATTGAACCGAGAGATTGTTGTTGTTTTCAGTCCCCTCAGACGAAGACTATGCGTTCAAGCACTTCTTTAGGGCTTCTAAGACAACTTTTAGCTACATTTGCTCGCTCGTCAGGGAGGACCTTATCTCTAGACCTCCCTCTGGTCTCATCAACATCGAGGGAAGGCTTCTTAGTGTTGAGAAACAAGTCGCCATTGCTCTTCGAAGGTTAGCTTCCGGTGATTCTCAGGTCTCCGTTGGTGCTGCCTTTGGTGTTGGCCAGTCCACTGTTTCTCAGGTACCAATCAACCTCTACTCAGCTCCCTATTTCCCTGATTTCAATATATATATGCTGTATCCTGACACCATCCATTTGTTTCCCCAGGTTACATGGAGATTCATCGAGGCACTCGAAGAACGTGCCAAGCATCATCTTAGATGGCCAGATTCTGACCGAATTGAAGAGATCAAGTCAAAGTTCGAGGAGATGTACGGTCTCCCCAATTGCTGCGGAGCCATTGACACTACGCACATCATCATGACTCTCCCGGCTGTGCAAGCATCAGATGACTGGTGTGACCAGGAGAAGAACTACAGCATGTTCTTACAAGGAGTCTTTGATCACGAGATGAGATTTCTCAACATGGTTACCGGCTGGCCTGGCGGCATGACCGTCTCCAAGCTTCTCAAGTTCTCTGGCTTCTTCAAACTCTGTGAAAACGCTCAGATTTTAGACGGCAATCCTAAAACTCTATCCCAAGGAGCCCAGATTAGAGAATACGTTGTTGGAGGGATCAGTTACCCGCTTCTTCCCTGGCTTATAACTCCTCACGACAGCGATCATCCCTCTGATTCCATGGTGGCGTTCAACGAAAGGCATGAGAAGGTGAGGTCAGTCGCAGCTACTGCCTTTCAACAGCTTAAAGGAAGCTGGAGGATTCTGAGCAAAGTTATGTGGAGACCAGACAGGAGGAAGCTACCTAGTATAATACTGGTGTGTTGTTTGTTGCATAACATCATTATCGACTGTGGGGATTATCTTCAAGAAGATGTTCCTTTGTCTGGTCATCACGACTCCGGTTATGCAGACCGGTACTGCAAGCAGACCGAGCCGCTTGGTAGTGAGCTCAGAGGATGTCTGACTGAGCATTTGCTTAGGTGAGGATCTTAACCTTGGGAATTGGACATCTTCATCTCTTCTCTAAGGCCGTACTAAGCCCGTTAGACCATTCAGCATCAGTTTAGTGGTAGCCCGAGACATATCGGACAAAAGCAATGTTATGAAACTTTTCTTCAGGTATCAACACCAGATTAACATCATGCCAGTTGGACCTACAAAAATAGATTCATCCTTAAGTGTGATTACCATACTTTGTGAACTACTAATCTTTTGAGAGGAGTGGACTATATCCCCAACGGAACTGTTTGTTTTGGCAATGTAAATGTTATTTTTTTAATAATAATTGGTGTTTTCTTTTAGTATTGAGTTGTTGGGTTCCATTATATTCGCTCTCTGCGTTGAAAAGTTTGTGATTCTACGGAAAGGAATATGCTCTGGTGGATGCGTCTCGGTTTTGGTTCTTTGTGCTCACAAGTAACGACGGACGAAGATTCCCAACAAATTCACATGACAAACTATAAACTATAGTCTATAACAAATTACGTAATCTGATTTATTTCTTTATTATGAATTACACAATTAAATACAGTAGTCATCTTAAAGAGAGATTATTACAGTGGACCTTTTGGTTTCGATAGATTGCGTCACAAACCAAAAAGGTTATTCATTTCTCGATGTACAAATATTATTAAAGTCGAATGTAAATTTACAAGAAATTTGGGGGAAACGAATAAACGGCGACGGAAGGGCTGCCACTAGACCGAGAAGAAGCAAAGACAGACGAGCTCTGTTTTTGCAAGAGAGAGTTTTTTATAATAAAAACTGGAAAAGGGCAACAAAACGACTCTTTGGCCGGTGAAACTGTCAAAAAGACATTAAGACTTGGTCTCTCTCCCACTGCACCGCCGATCCTTCTCTACTTGTCAAACTATAAAAGAAAAAGAGTATTTTTTTTTGTGGAGACCACCACCACCACCTTCGATCGATTTCTACTAACTTGTTCTTCTTCTTCTTTCTCAACTCTCTTGTCTTTTGTCTCTCCACCAATTTTTTCTTGTTCTTTCTCTCTCCACCACATAAAAAAAAAAAACCTAGCTTTGTCCCCTCAACTCACTGATTGAACTGCTTGATTTTCGATTGATCATCTGGGTGGTTTTGAATCGAAGAGTATTGTTGTATTAGTGGCTGGTGGCTCTCCAAAAGAGTAAGGCCGGAGAGAGAAATCAATGGCCTCTGGCGGCGGAGAGGCGGATAAATCACTTGAAATCGGGTCCGGGACCGCGGATCCCAAAATAGGCGGTACTGGGAGCAGGAGCGCCGGAGAAGAACGATACTTCAGGGCAGATACACTGGATTTCAGTAAATGGGATTTGCATATGGGTCAAACCTCTACTAGCAGCGTCCTCACCAATTCCGCTTCCACGAGCGCTCCCGCACCGGCGATGCAGGAATGGGAGATTGACCTCTCCAAACTCGATATGAAGCACGTCCTCGCTCACGGTACTTACGGCACTGTCTACCGCGGTGTCTACGCCGGCCAAGAAGTCGCAGGTCCGTCTTTTCTCCTAGACTAAGATATATATGATTCATTAGGATAGACACTGGTGGTCTTTTTTGGGGATCTCCCGTCTGATGGATGTTATGGTTTGCTGCAGTGAAAGTGTTAGATTGGGGAGAAGATGGTTACGCCACACCAGCTGAAACTACAGCTCTCCGTGCTTCCTTCGAGCAAGAGGTCGCCGTCTGGCAGAAGCTCGATCATCCCAACGTTACCAAGGTATTCTTTTTACATTCACCGATTAAGGTAGAAGAAGAACCTTTTGATCAAAGGACTTATTCATTTGACCTCTCTCTCTCTGTGGCAGTTTATAGGAGCATCCATGGGAACCTCTGATCTGCGGATCCCTCCTGCTGGTGATACTGGCGGACGTGGTAACGGTGCACATCCTGCGAGGGCCTGTTGTGTTGTGGTTGAATATGTTGCCGGAGGCACGCTTAAGAAGTTCCTCATCAAGAAATATAGGGCCAAACTACCCATCAAGGATGTCATTCAGCTCGCTTTGGATCTCGCTAGAGGGTAATCTCTCCTTTACTTTATGTTTCCTGATTTGCCATTCATTTCTGAAACTATTCAGACAAAGATGCTTCCTTTATCAACAAAACTCTTCCTACCTTTTTTCTTTGTCTCAGGCTTAGTTACCTCCACTCCAAGGCGATTGTACATAGGGACGTGAAGTCAGAGAACATGCTGTTACAGCCTAACAAGACGCTGAAGATCGCTGATTTCGGGGTAGCTAGAGTTGAAGCTCAGAACCCTCAAGACATGACGGGTGAAACTGGAACACTTGGATACATGGCACCAGAGGTATGTAATGTTGTTCCTGTAGAGTCAAAATCCTTGTGTTTCGTAATAGGAAAGATGAGAATGTTAGCTTTTGTTGCATAGGTTCTTGAAGGAAAGCCTTACAACAGGAAATGCGATGTCTATAGCTTTGGGGTATGCCTCTGGGAAATATACTGCTGTGACATGCCCTATGCTGACTGTAGTTTTGCTGAGATCTCTCACGCCGTTGTTCATAGGGTTCCTCTCTCTCTCTCTGTCTATACATACAATCTCTCCTATGTTAAAGCTAATCAGGAAATCTAATGAAGTCACTGTTTGGTGCATCTTGCTCAGAATCTGAGACCAGAGATTCCGAAATGCTGCCCGCATGCGGTGGCAAACATCATGAAGAGATGCTGGGACCCGAATCCAGACAGGCGTCCGGAGATGGAGGAGGTGGTGAAGCTGCTTGAAGCCATAGACACAAGCAAAGGTGGTGGAATGATAGCTCCGGACCAGTTTCAGGGGTGCCTCTGTTTCTTCAAACCTCGAGGCCCCTGAATCTCTCTCCCTCTCTTTCCTTTTTGCTCCGTGTCTGATATATTCTTGAGAGCTGCGTGATTCTTTGGATTTTGTATTTACTTTGAGCTATGGGAGTTGGATTGGTGTGGGTTTTGTCATAAGAATCTTTCTGCGCTCTATGTATTTATATACTTAACACAGTCGTGTATAATTCGATTAAGCTTTATTTTATTTTTTGATGTTGATTCGAATTTCATATATACACGACGCACACATGCAAATTGATCATCAAAATCTGATAAGAAAAAAACAGAGAGTTAAAACTTACTTACAAGAGGGGTCTGAAGGAAACATAGAAAAGGATTGGGCCGATACTGTTATTAGTATTCAAGATAAAGGTCTAAACCTACAATTTGTAAACAAAATTAGTACTAAAGATTTTGAGTGTTTCTCTCTACAGTTTTTTGTGTTTATCGTATGTTTCACACAGTACACGCTTCAGTGGGAGTTGTTGGGTGATCGGTCCGAGGCGACATACAAGATGACCGGAAACTCTTTTAACTCGATGAAAGATTTCCTGAAGCAGACAGGCGGCTATGCGGTAATAGACGGAGGGCTTGCAACGGAGTTCGAGAGACATGGAGCAGATCTCAACGATCCTCTCTGGAGCGCCAAATGCCTTGTCACCTCTCCTCACCTCATTCACACCGTAAGCAGTAAATCCTTTTCTTCTGTTGTCAGTGAAATCTGAATCCAACGTCCAGCTGCGGGACAAGGCCTTGTGCTTTTCTTATTTTGGGTGTGAATAAACCCTAGGATTTTTAGGTTTACTTTGATTGATTGAGTAAATGCCATGGGTACTCTAAAGGTGGATGAAGTAAAGCATTCTCATTTCCATCAATGGTTGGTTGCTCCTTGGACGTTTCAAGCAGATTTAGAAGATTACTGATTCAACTGTTGTTATTGACAATATTTAAAGCTGTAAACTTGTGAACCCTAAACCCCTTTCTAGTGTTCATGTTGCTCCATTGTGTGGTAATATCTACTCATTATTTGCTATTTCCAGATTCAGTTCCATGGTTTCTTTTGCATTCTGAGTCGGGAAACAGGGTTAAGATTTTGTTTCCTACTCAGTGATCGCTTTGCTATTAGATATGATTGATTGTAGCTTACTTAGCTGCTTGTATTTCCTGATGGAGCAGGTGCATCTCGATTACCTTGAAGCTGGTGCTGATATCATCTCCAGCGCTTCTTATCAGGTTCTTTACCTCCATCATTCTATGTTTCTTTGTTTATCTATCTCTTTTTTGGACACTAACAACTTGGATTGATGATAATTCTGAACAGGCCACGATTCAGGGGTTTGAAGCAAAGGGATTTTCTAGAGAAGAGAGCGAATCTTTGCTTAAAAAGAGCGTAGAAATAGCGACTGAAGCTCGGAACTCGTATTATGACAAATGCGGAACTAGCTCTTCCATGGATGATAAGATTCTCAAAAAGCGCCCTATATTAGTTGCAGCATCAGTTGGTAGCTACGGTGCATACTTGGCTGATGGGTCTGAATACAGGTTATTGCTTCATTTTTCTCTTATCTATGTAGATGATATGAGTTTGGGTTGGAACAAGTTTCTAAAGCTCTTACCACTTGCCCTATTCAGATTTTGATTTTTGTGGATTTCGTGTATTTTTGCACTATCTCCTTAAAATTATCTTTTAACTGTTGGTGGTTATTATATCAGTGGAATCTATGGTGATTCGATCACGCTGGAAAAGCTGAAGGATTTTCACCGCAGACGACTCCAAGTTCTGGCGGAATCTGGTGCTGATTTAATAGCATTTGAGACCATTCCAAACAAGATAGAGGCTCAGGTACTGATGATGATATTTGACATATTGTAGTAGATTTATCCTTTCATATCGAGCGTCCCAATTTTGATGTTGTTAGCTTCCTGTGGGTGTTTCTTTCTGTGATATGCAAGGCATTTGCTGATCTATTAGAAGAGGGAGATGTGAAGATTCCTGGGTGGTTTTCATTCAACTCAAAGGATGGCGTAAACGTGGTTAGCGGGGATTCCATCAAGGAGTGTATCTCCATAGCTGAAAATTGTGAGAAAGTAGTGGCGGTTGGAATCAACTGTACCCCTCCAAGATTCATAGAGGGGCTAGTTTTGGAGATAGAAAAGGTGCGGCTTGGATCCACACTCATTAGGTATTTGTATTTGTAGAGACCCTAAAAGGTATATGAATAACTTGTAGGTGACAAGCAAGCCCATACTAGTGTACCCAAACAGCGGAGAAAGCTATGATGCTGATCGGAAGGAGTGGGTGGTAAGTCATCGTATATACAGTATTTGCTTTGAGAGGAAGGAGCACAGTTGTCTGAGTTGCTCAAAAACTGTTGCAGGAAAACACCGGAGTTGGGGATGAAGACTTTGTATCATACGTAGAGAAATGGATGGATGCAGGAGTGTCTCTCCTGGGAGGTTGCTGCCGCACAACACCAACCACCATCAGAGCCATCCACAAGAGACTCGTCAACCGCAGATCTCTTTAGCATTCAACTTCACTCTCTTCTATGAATCTCTAGAACCTTGGCAATAGATTTCTACCAAAAACATGAATGTTTGTCTTCCCTTTGCCAATTACAAATCTAATTTCAAGGATAGGCGTGACTGCATTTAAGCTTGGATGTTAATTTGAAAGTTTTCATCTTGCATGAGAAGAAATCTTGGATGTTTTACATCAACCTCGCCTGGATACAAGGCTGTTGATTTATATGTGCTTGAGAGATCTCTGCTCTTAATGCATTCTATATGCGGAAATGTGGTGAGAGCGATTGTAAAATACCCTTCATTATTTGGCTATCTCGTATCTCCTGTGTCAAAGCTTTGCTTGTCTCAGATGGTGTAATTTGCTTTCAAATGTAGATACTGACAGCGTATAGAAAGTCCTCGAAGCAATGGTCAGGCACGTTTAACAATCCTTTGAGTACCTCTTTTGATCCTCTTAAAACCCCAACATTGGGTTCAAATCTTTACACAAGTTGTTGCTTTGGTGTGCAGGGAGACAACGAGTATGATTGGATGAGCCGATGATACATCTAATGGCTCTGTTTCTTGAAGAATCAAACACAGGTACAAATTTAAGGTTTTAAATGTTTAAAGACGTACACGGCCCTGTTTCAGGGAGCGTTGGGCTTGTAGTTGTACCGTACGGTTGTGGGAATTATGAGTTTAGATGAATAAGACCACACAATATTATTTGATGTATGATCGAATTTTTGCAACTATAGCAGATAACAATGCAGAAAGAGATAAAAACAGTAACATCATCCTTTAACCTTTTTACCCCTAAACCCTAAAATCTCTCCATGTTCATGAAAGTGATGTTTTTACCCACACACGCTCAAAGGACCTCTTTCTTCTTCCAAGTTAAAAATCTTTCACATCACCACCCATCCTTCCTTCCATAAAAACCCGAAAACGTCTTTATTTCATTGCATCTATCACTATAGTTTCTTTTGCATCATGACTCATGAGAGTATATGAATTTATATCTACCTTGACATCAGATTAACATAATGCTGAAAAAAAATTCCCAGGCAACAAAGATTGGAGGATAATAATTAAGTACTAATCTGTCTACTCATTGAGATAAATTATTATAATCAAGAAAACAGGCTTACCAAAACATATCTTAATGTTCTTCTAGCTAGGTGTTATCATGAATCTTTATAAATACCCAACATGTGCCCGATATTCTACAAAGTCGTCTTCATTAACAGATTGTATTATTACTATTCAATATAGTACTATTTTGTTTATATACAAATATAATTCACAACAGAGTACAAAGCCTTGAAAGTTATTTTCTGATCAGTTTAATAAATGATTCGTTTTATTCGAATAAATAGGTCGTTTTTCAAGTATCTTTAATTGCAATGTTCGAATTCTTTATTGTTTGGTGAACTTGTGTTGACGTGACAGAATAAAGTATATGCTATTACCATCAAGTATTTAACTCTTTAAGGCTTTAACTAATCAGTACGTTTCTCTAATCAGAGAGAGGAGTCATACGCATTTAACAAAATAAAAAACAACTAAAGCGTAATTATATATACACTTATTACAACTGGCACAGGGTTTCGTAGAGCCAGATAAAGTTATTGAGCCTTCAAAATCTTTATTTTTTTTAAAGCTTTTTAATTACAAAATAAAAAGAAGATGGCTGTTGAAATGTACAAATGTACATTTTGGAAAGATAAAAAAAATAAAATCACTATTTACTAAACCTAAGTATTGGACTGAACAAACACAGACACGGTCTCCCACATGCAGCATGTGTCATTTTAACTTTACCTTACAAAACTATATCGCATAAATTCATCAAACAATGTCTTAAAAGTGAACACTCGATTTTATAATCTTGAAAAGTTAGATAAAGCAAAATCTTAGAGCATTGCCCCCATAAGTTAACCCCACAAGATCATATATTTTTCTGTCTTGTGTTTAAACAAATAGGGTTATTTTCAGTTTGAAAGTTGACTCTGCCCAAACCCTAAGGCACAGTAATTCAAACCCATCTTATGTTCGTATAAATCGTACCATATGTTACTCTCATATGCTATATATAAGCTAGCATTCACATCACATGGATGGATATAATATATATGCAATGTCACATTGTCACATTGTATCGTTGCAATAATAAAGTTGGGGGTCTTATACGTTTGAAATTAAAAGTTTGATAAAGTAATAGATGGTCCAAGAGGACGAGGCAGAGTCTCGCATTAGTCTAGATTTTGGGTCAAAAGCATTTCCTCCTCTTTCCACACAACAGAACTCAAATTTTATAAAACTCACATTTTACTAAAAAGTGCCTTGCAAATAAATATTGGTAAACGTGTTAATTCCCTTTTTCCTATGATAAAAATATAAATACGAATCCAAAAACATAAAGTGACAATTGTTGTTGTTGGTGGTCTCCCGAAACCTCAAACTTCACCCATTAAACATGCATACATGCATCTACCTTAGCTAACCAATCCACTCTCTCGTTTTGCTTTTAATAATAACTAGTAGTAGTATTGTTTCTTGGCGACATATTCCCAAGAATTGAGATTTCGTTTTTTGTTTATTGGGTTTGTTCCAATTGCAAAAATCCGGGATTTGTATTGCAATATATGGAATGGAATAAACCAAAAGTGTCTCTTTTTTATATATATAAAATGGATTGGATTGTACCTCTTATGAATGATTAATGTGATTTATCATATTTCCGCTTCATAATATACACATGCATATCCTTGGTTTGTTAGTTTCTATAAGAGTATATTTTGATTATTTAACAATCTACAAGAATTACATTGCGGCAACAAATTAAATGCTATAAATCGTGTTGAACATATAGGGAAATTAACATTTGGTCAGTAATTAACGACACGCAAGTATTAATAGGAAGGAAAATGAGATACGTCAAAATCAATGAGATATGAAAACAAAGTTTGAGGGAAAGTGCAATAACTCTCTCTCTATATATGCACAGATGCACTGCTGCAACTAGCAATTTTTGTTGGTGATAATTAGAAAATGCAAATTGAGAAAGTTACCGGGTCGTCTGTACCGACCCGATACAGGAAAAAACGGGTACAAATCGGATTTAATATTACATTTCTTTAAAAACGGGTCGGACCCACAGTTTTATAAGCAAGAAAGAGAGAGAGAGAGAGATGCAGAAGAAGAAGAAGAAGAAGAAGAAGCTGTGGAGAGAGAGAGAGAGAGAGTCATATGATCCGTTTCTTCTTTAAAGACACAGAAAGAGAGAGAGAGCGAGAGTACGGATACATTTCAGAAAACAAGAAGCAAGAAGAAGAAGAAGAAAGGAAGAGGAAAATCCGGGCTGTACCCGAATACCCATCTCTCTGAACTCGGGTTCCAAAGTTGTTGTCTTTCTTTTGCCCCTTCTTGGATTTGGCGTTCAAAGAAACAAACAAACAGCAAAGCAACAACAAGCACTTTGGTCTGAAACGAGGTTCCTTGTTCCTGCATAGGAATATAGGATAGGAAGAGTGAGAATCCCTTAACCTCCTCCTCTGTTTATAAGAAGAAGTGGTCTCACATTGACCTCTTCTAAATTCGTCAACCATCCTCTTGGGTCTTCTTCGGTTCAGGGGAGGCTTATATTGACTTTTTTTGCAAAAAGATTGAATTGTGAATCAGAGATCTATCCATCTCTGTATGAAGCTGAAGAACAATGGGTGATGGTAACCTCAAGAAAAGCAAGGTTTTGTTTTCTCTATCTCTCTCAATTGATTATGATGTTATCTCCTAAGATGATCTCTATCTAAATCTCCTTAAGTTGTTTCTGCTGCAGCTGTCATGGCCCAAAACGTTGGTCAAGAAATGGCTCAACATCAAGAGCAAATCAGAAGATTTTCACGCAGACGACTTGGACAGAGGTAAGAAAGAAAAAAACTCAAGACATTTATATTTTTAGGCTTAGCTTTAATTATAAGTTTGTTAAATCTCTAGTAAGTACTAATAGGGATGTCCATGTAGGGAATGTGAGAAGAGAACAGCTTTTAACGAACTTCTCTTTATGTTGTTGCAGGTGAAGGTGGTGGAGATTGGAGGAACAATGTCATTGAAAGAGAGGAAGCATGCTCTGTCCGTAAAAGCAAAACTGGTCAGTCTGCAATCACTCATAAACCATGCCTTGTCTTCTTTTTTTCATTCCCTTTTTTTGATTAAAAAAAATGGAGTGCAGAGACTCGGAGCAAAAGGAACAGCGGAAGAGCCAGACGAAACAAACTCGATGTCGATCCACCGCTTGATCATCTTAGGTATTTTTCTATTTCTCTTGATTCTTGTTTCTTTTTTTTTTTTTATCTAACTCACGCTTTATACACACACATAAAG
>Ga0041059_1003111_pt1 | contig 11669 bp, 4 predicted proteins | sample AraColnosormetaG_FD_56232 | JGI IMG/M metagenome (GOLD analysis project Ga0041059, IMG submission 56232) | Arabidopsis roots microbial communities from North Carolina, USA - Col MF nosort | ecosystem: Host-associated > Plants > Roots > Unclassified | place: USA: North Carolina | collected 2013-09-02 | reverse complement strand
TTTTTTTTTTTTTTTTNTTTATTTTTCAATAAATAATTTCACGTCCATTTGATAATTTAAAAAAGAAAAAAAAAATCACGACTCTATCTAGTCTCTTCCTCTACTCGAAAAAGCCAATGCGCATGCGTATTTATACCAACCAAACAATAGATACCTTTCTTTTATATAAAGATTTTAAAAGAACACACAAAAAAAGCAAACACCTTCTTTATTTCCATAAATAAATACATTCTTGAATCTTTGATAATATTCCCCCAAAAGAGAAAAAATAATACTACAATACTTTCCGCCACACGAAAAAAAAAAATTCCATTTTCTCTTATTTTCGTAAAATTGTGAAAATAGTAAACAAAACATTTTTATAGAAAATAAACGTTTTATTTATTCTTTCTTTATCCAGACAGACACCAACGTCGGCTAAAGGTGTGGGGACTCGTAAATATGAACCAATGAGAGTTCGACACGAATTAACTAAAAACGAGGATCAGAATGTTTCTGTGAATGGATAAGTGTTTCGAGGGATATGATATTTTTTTGCAAAATGCGTTTCCACTTACGTAAGTAAAAAGTCAAAACATGTTTTACCAATGGAAAAATTACACGTCAGAATTATCAAAGTTTTTACATGGGAAAGGATCTGTGCACGTCTGTATCAAAGCCAAAGCCCACCTTCGAAGCTTCCCTTTTTTTTTTCTTCTTTATCTTAGTAGTTGTCTCATAGCTGTAACATCCAAGTACATTTTCATTTTTGGATATTTAATAACCGACATATTTTATACATAAAAATTCTTTTGTATTACACTGTTTTGTGTTTTGTATTTTTGTTTACAGTTAGCTGTCATTGAGTGTCTAATGTATTACTGTGAAATATTTTTTTTTTCCTTCTTGAAAATTGTGTTTTTGCTAATTCGTAATCACCAAAACATTGATGCTTATATAGTTTTAAGTCGGACGACAAAAATATTAGCTTAGATCGAATTGTACGGTATCAACTACATTGACTACGACATCAATCGTACATACATAACAAGGCTTATACCAACCAGACTACATTTGTATAAGTTGTTAAGTCTGAATACTTAAATTGAAAATTTTAAATTAACGAAATTGATAGGATATTTATACAGACAAATATTTTGTTTCAAGAACTTTTTCGATAATAATTGTTAGGTATCACAAGTCACAACCACAAGTAATAAGTAAATTATCAAAACTGTATATTCTTGTATAAGACTTCTGAGTTTACGTTTCGAACACAATGTCTGCAAATTATAATATTTCATACACGACAAGAAAATTCATGACGTAAAGAAGATAACTAGGGACACATAAAAAAGAATATACTACTTATTAGATAAATCATACAAAAACTCATACAATGAGATTGCTTAAATAGTTTCATTTATAAAAAAAAAGCAAGACTGAATTTGAGTCAGAAAAATTAATAATATAAACGAAAGAGAAAGGATAACTAAAATTTAGAGAAGCACGTGGTTTCAGTTTTAAAACATTTGAGCTGTTATTTGAGTAATATTATCCAAAGTCAGATCGCTTTCAGACAAATTAATACCAGTCCAACATTGACAGCTCGACGAATGGATTTTCATCTTCGGATTTGGTCCGGTCTGGCTAAATCTGATTAGCTTAACCGGTTTTAACTTTTTCGAAATTTTGTTTTGATGGCCCATTAGTAGCCCACCATGCTCCATACAACCTCATGGACTATTTTTTGCTTTAAAATGGGACAATGTAATCACAAACATATTGTAAACATGATTCACATATATCATTTGTACACAAGTTTGAACTCTATATTTGGCTCTAAGGGAGGATTCTTGAGCTATAAACTCTAACAACCTTTAGCAAAACCTCCACAGAACAAAATTTCTTTAGCTATATCTAATTCATTTTTTTTTTTTTGGCAAATTAAACCACAACAAAAGCATTTACAAAAAGACCAAAATACCCCCCTTTAGACATTATAGATCATACCGACTTCTAAAGTAGAAGCGTGAGGCGAGGTAAGCATGTTTCTAGGACCTCTAGTGTTCCTCCTAAGAAACTCGTAGCCAATGTTAATGGCGAGTCTCTTGAGTAATCCTGATCCTGGCTTCGCTTTCATATAAGCGTTTCCCATTATATAAGCCACGCCTCCCTCTCGTGCCTCTGTTAGCTCCATTAACTCTTGCCTAGTTTCCTTTTCTATCTTTGGAGTCTCCGGGACAACAAACCTCACTCTCTTTTTGACCTTACTCTTACTCTTTTTCTTTGGTTTTGGTGATCGAATCTCTGACGTCCCTGGTTTATCAGGGTCATCAATATCGCTTTCGTAGTGATCCTCAATTCCTTGCATGTATGTGGAACAAGTACCTACTACTGACATTCTATCATCATCCTCTCCGTTGGTCTCTGCAGCGGTGGCGGCGGTTTCAGCTTCAGTACGGATAAACTCGGCAATGCTACATACAAGATCGCCTTCAAACTCGAAATCGTCTTTGTGGACATCACGGTACCCGAACCGGACAATGCAACGGTATATGCGGAACTCTTTTGGCCCGATGCGTCCTACTAGAAACCGTTCCTGAGGACGAACATGCGGAACCGGAACAGATTTGACACAGAGGAAGACGAGAACCTGGTGGAAGGCAGGGAGGTTGGTGACAAAATGAGAGAATATCGCGGGGACACCAGAGACGAGCTCGGTGTGGATGAGTCCAAGGCCACGGACACGTGCGATCCCGAGGGTTTGACTAAGACTGAGGAGCCAGTTGACCGAGACTTTGTTTTGCACATCGTACTCATAGCGCTTGAGTGTTCCGTAGTGCCAAGTACACATCGCGAGAAGGAAGCAAAAAGCGAGGGCGATTGGAACCCATGCGCCTTCGAGGAATTTGATTAAGGAAGCAGAGAAGTAGAGAGATTCGATTGTGCCGAAGAATACAACGAATACGATTGCAAAGATGACACTCTTGTGCCAGCAAAGTACAATCACTAGTGACATTAAGCATGTTGTCACCAGCATAACAGTTATAACCGCCAATCCTATTAAAAAAACATTATCAACGGTTAGTTAGTTAGCAACGGTACCTGAAGTAGTAACCAAACTAAAATGAAATGATTTCAGTTATAAATACCTGAAGCATTACCCAACCGCTTGGTGTCTCTGAAGCCAATGGTGACAGCTAAACAGAGAACCATCAAGATCCAATTGATCTCAGGGATGTAAATCTGACCGTGGATTTTGGATGACGTATGAACAATCTTCACTTTAGGGAAGCATCCCAATGCAGAGCATTGTTTGATGATCGAGAATGTTCCTGTGATGATTGCTTGACTTCCAACTACAGCAGCGAGTATAGCGATCACAAGAACTGGCCATCTTAATCTTTCTGGTACCGATACATAAAACCCGATATTGTATTCGCTTTCAATAATATGATGCTGAGAGAGATAAGCTGCTTGTCCCATGTAGGCGAGTATCAAGGACGGGTAAACAAGTGACGTAAAAGCAATCTGTAACAAGAGGACAATAGAGAATGTTAAGAAGGAAAATGGAGAACAAATGTTAAGAAGAAATAGAGAAGAGAAGAAGTCTATAAGACCTTGATTGAGAGTTGAGAAAAATGTCCTAGATCCGCAAACATTGCTTCGGAACCTGTAATGCAGAGTAAGATACCACCAAGAGACATCCAGCCTCTACTTTGAGTTTTCTTGAGGAACTTGTACATGTAATAAGGAGAAAGTGCTTGGTACACATGCGGGTTCCAATGGAAAATGTTGTAAACACCGATGGCGCTGATACACATTAGCCACAACAGAATCACCGGGGCGAACAAGAACCCGACCCTGTGTGTACCGTAGTGCTGAAGTGCAAACAAACCTATCAGAATTACACAAGCAGCAGGGAGTTCTATATCTGCATAAACAAAACAAAAAGCCAAAGAAAAAAGTTTCAGACACAATCACAATAACCTTATTATGAGGCAAAAGGTCAAAACTTTAACATCTACGAGACTTGTTGAACATGACAGTTGCAGATTGAAACTCAATAATAAAGTAAAATGTTACACAAAGATCCAATAATGAACTACTAGTTTTGGTATAGATATCCACTTGATGTCTAGAGAAGACTCCAAACACCTATTCAATAACGTGGGCCATCAAATTAAGGAACCGAAAGCGATATAGATAATCCTGATATCGTGATGGCGCCACGATATTTAATTCGTGTTACGTGCAAACTCTATCAAGCAATCAAATAAACAGATGGTGGGAACAACGGGCTCCACAGTTAAGAAAAAAAACCCGACGACTTCAGGATGATTCTAGGACCCAAGCTTGTGAGAAAACTAGACTCAATCTATGACCACAATCACCATGAACTAGGCCTAGGAAACTAATCAAGAATAGTGAGAAAAAACTCACACTTGTGATGCTCCTTAGACATTGAAAGCTCAACACCAGATACTGCAGAAAAAACTGTAATAGACAAAAGAAATGAACAGTGATAAGTAAAACAAATCAATGATCTTGTCTTTGACATGAAACAAAGAGAAAAGTCAAAGATATTTTTGTTGACTAAACCTGAAATAGCAGGCGTGAGAACACCATCACCAATAACCATACAAGTCCCAATCAAAGCAAGAACAAGCAAAATCTTCTGCAAAACTCCATGTTTCTCAAGAGTAGATTTCAAACTCGCTGCAAAACCAGATTGAGGCATCGAAGACGAACCAATTGAATCAGTCTTATACTCAATAAGCTGCTCATCAGCCAATTGACAACTCGGTAACGAGTTGACTCGTGCGTGTCGACATAAAAGCGAGTAAAGAGCAAAAGTGCCTCCTTCACCATTATCATCTGCTCTAAGAACTATGAAAACGTATTTAAGAAGAGGGACAAGAGTGATTGTCCAAAAGATGAAAGACAAAACACCAAAGATCTCTTCGTTGGATTCAGAGTGATGAATGTCTTCAGCGAATGTGCTTTTGTATACATATAGAGGTGAAATACTCAAGTCTCCGTATACAACACCTAAGCTTTGATACGCTAATGTTAATACTGTTCTCCATGATTCCTTCTGCAATCAACAAAATCAGATATCGATGATTACGAGGAAAGAGAAGAGAGTTTTCGTAAAGGTAAGAACTTTGTGATCAAATCTGATGATGACTTACCTTGGCGTTTTGATAACTTCCTGATTCGATTTCCATGGTGGGCTTTTGTGAAAAGTTAAGAATTTGAGAAACCCATGATTCAAATCTTACCACTGGAAAGTGAAGAGTTGAGAAACAGAGAATGGTTTGAGAAAGAAAGAAAAAGTTTGGAACTTTAGAATCTGTTTGATTGGTAAATGCGAGAAGATTCGAGAAAAACGTGAAAGGAGCAAACACGTAGAAGGATATTTGCGTATGGGTTTCTGGATTTGGAGTTTTGGACGACAAAGTTGAGATTTTTAAGAAGAAAGAGAGCGACTTTTTATTTTTTTGTTTTTTTTGTAATTTGGGTTAACCAGATTTTGAAGTTGCTTACTTGTGAGAAAGAGAGGTTTTGTTTCGGCTTTTGAGGAGATACAAAGAGACGTTTTTTGTTTTTTTGTTTTTAATTTATAATCAGAGATATAATTTAATTTACATATATAGAGTTTACTGAAACAGATTAGGTCTGAGATTAGTCAACTAAATCTTCAGATGCTAAGAATTTTCTTAATTTTAGTAATTACTATTTAATACAATATTTTTTTGTAATTATGAGGAAAGTTAAAATGTCAAAGTGAGAGTGAAAAAGGAAATGAAAAGTGTGGCTTTTGATAAGTGGGATGTTGATTCATATAATTCAAGCTTTCTATAAAGTGATTATCAAAATACTATACTAATTATGTTCATATTTGAAGACAAATTCTAAAGCTAGAGAAAAGATGAAGGACTGTAATTATATTTGCCTATTTGGCTATATTTAGTCAAAGCAATCTTTACCTTTGTTTTTCTTTACCTTTTTTTATATCCCCATCTTTATTCATTTACTTGCATTATATTGTTTGAATTTAATGTAACTAAATTGTTTAAGATATGTGGTTTAAAGTGATACTAAAATAAACTTAATATTTGGCATCTATGTTTTAAAAGGAAAACAATATGGTTAAGGAAAACAAAAGCGAAAGTACATAATCTACATATTTAAACAAGGTAATTCGAATGTAAAAATAAAAAATGCAGTAAAATCTGGAGATTTTATGATTACTGAAAAATTTTGAGTTCAAGCTATTAGAGTTCGACAAATGTTTTTTGATTCACTTTTCAAAAATAAAGTGATTTACGATATCATAAAGATTGAAAATTGAAAATTTTGTCCTTTGATCGAAGTCAAAGTTTTCAACATCCATGATTCAAAAAAAAAATCTTTCTTAAATGCTTCAAATATTGGTTTATGTTTTCAATGGTTCAAAAATTGTTGGCGACTTGTTTTAACAATTAAACTTATTTTCTTCTGATTGCTCCATTCAAAACAAAAGCAATTGAGCGAATGAAAAAGCATGAAACTTTTGAGTTAACATTCAAGCTACCTAATCTCAACAACTATAATTTTTGTTTAGTTTATCTTATGACATTTCTTTAAATGAGAAATGTAAACCCTTGACCAAATTTTAAAAACAAATGTAAGTCTCACTTATTTAATATACCAAGTTACTAATATTTATGCTCCACGGCATTTATTCGTTTCTTAGCACGAGTTGGTTTTAAATATGAACTTAATACAATAAGTTATCGAAAATGTAATATTATATTTACCAAACATATATTATAGGATTATCCAAAACACCCATGCGTTTCTATTTCTAGCAGCCATCCTTATTTTATTTTATCAATAATATATCTATTTGCTTTTAGCTTCGATGGTGGAATCTATAACAGAATAATTCCTCTTGGTGACCACTTTTTTGGGTAATGGGTATTACTCCATTTAAGAAATATATAAATGAAAAAAATATGGCCATTTGAGGTTTTATGTGGAGAGGGTGATCGAAAGGCCGACACATATATGATGTTATGGGTCCTCTCTTATTTGATCATTTACATTTGTTCCATTTTCGTGTAACGAAAACTGCCAAAATTAAGCTGACGGCATTTATATGCGGCACAATTATGCGTCTACATAGAGCTCCACATATTCGTGGATAATTTAAAGTTTTCTAGAGAGTTTCATCAAAAGTAAAGAAAAACGTCTACAAAATATCATCAAAACTTACTAAGAGAGATGATTGATCCACGCGTGCATGATTATTACGATCATGACAGAAACCGATAAGCGTTTATGACGATTCCGGTTTTCCACAAACCGGTTTCCACGTGGTTCATCTCTGGACACATTCTGATGCAACTGGAACCGCGGTTAATATGGCGTGCGATATTGGACATACACGTGTGCAAAGAACGTGAAGTGCTCTTCAGTTTCTGCAGAATCACAAACAATAATTGTCAATGATTCGATTCTTTCTTATCTCCTCATAGGTCGTATCTGAAGACACCAAAACGGTCCATATGTATGAATTTGTAAATAATCTATATGGTTGAAAAATAGTTAAAAATAGAGTTAGTAATCATTTTAATAGAGTTTTTCGTAATATCGGATGTGATTCATAATGTTGAGACCTGGTCCATGTAGAAAAATTAGAAATATGTTCGATTCTTGAATAAAATAGTACAAAAAAAAAACAAATATAATGGACAAACTATTGGAAGATTGTTCAAATTACAAGAGAGTTTCCTACTTTTGTTAGGTAATGGTTCTTTTGTCGCTGCATCCCCGAGTTTGCGTCATTACAGAATATTACGAATGTGATTACGTTAACATCTACTACTATTTTGCTATTTAATTAGTTAGATATTGACTTTACTTAGCTACCGATGGCGTCATTGTTTGTTGTGGAACTCTATCTTTTTCAACTTAGTTTTGTCTTTATTAATTTTTATACGTTTTACTAGTTACTATTCTGCGATAACCAGAATTATTTCCTTTTTTTTTGTTTTTTTTTGAATACTTAATGCTAGCACGAGTCATTAGACCCTAAAAGGCTAAAACATTTTATCAACATTCCTTTGAATTTTCATTTTAGAAGACGTGGGAAGCATTTAAAGCCACAAAAATGATCACACATCTAATAATAATGCTTCAAATAATATAATATTGCAATCCTCGAAGCCGACAAATCTTATGATGTAATTACATCCAAGAACAATATTTCGGATCAATACTCATTAGTCATTAGCATCATGTCAACAAGACATCTTCTCCATTTTATTTGAAAGGTAAAATTGGTTTTATTTTTTATTTTGTTTTAAAAAAAAATAAAAAAAATCTATTAACCAATTGTTTCAAATATTATAAAATATATATGATAAACTATCTTCTCAACATATAATATGCTATAAAATCAACACATACGTTATACGTAATAGTTCAAAGTCTTTGATACTATAGCATAAATATTTCAGTTTAGTTTAAAATATATACAATTTAAATCATAAAATTGGTTTAACTATTTTAAAATTAAATGGGCATGAATCAACCATCTACTGTACATAAGCACTACTCATCGGTATCTTTTGCTACTTTCTTTTCTACATATAATATAAATGTAACCTAACAAATCATATACTATAGTTAGTTTTTTCTTCGTCTTAAGAACATGTACAAGGTCTTTAACTAAAAAAAAGGAACATGTACAAGGTTATATGCTGGTTAAAGTTGCAAGTGGCAATCCAACTACTTCAAGAAGGACCTATTAAGTGGTATTATTAGGAATTGAGAGCGACAGAAAATTAAACATAATTGATGACGATCAAGTAAAATTATCATTAGATTTAAAAGTCATAAATTAGGTAATGTTTGTAATATTGTGATGTCATGATAGATGTGAACCCATACACACGTGAATAACGATGGTCAACCTCTTGTTATAATTATAACGTCAACGTCGACAATACCAGTGAACACGTATACAAGTTCTGTTGGACAAACCAACTGTTTTGGACGGCTGATGATGTAAGCCCAAAACATTTAATTTTTATTAAGGCCCATAAAACAGTTTTGCCTCTCCATTTTTTCTATTTTTGGTCCAAATCACACCTATTAAAATATTTGTTTTATTTGCCCTTATTTTTATAATTTAGAGGAAACATGTCAAAATGATAAAAAATTAGTCTACAAATTTTTGGGTTTTAAATCATATTATGTGATCACATTAAATCGAAAGTTAGTCAATTATAGATGCATAACGTTAAAAAAAGGATATGAAATATGTGTAATGCTTATAAAAAGAGATTGATAGCTCAGTGCAGTCACATAACATTGCAGGTGAAAGAACATTACATTCTAAAAATTAAAACTTCTTTATTTTTTTCCAAAGGATCATTGTATCATCATATTATCACTTCCACATGAAGTTTCTCTAAAGCAAATGATTTCTCTTCTCTTTTCTAGTTGGCTTTCGAATCAATCACCTTCTTAGCAAAAGAGGGCAAGCAGAAAGCAGCTGAGTGAATCTGCAACACAAAAAGATTCAATCACAATTCTTAACAATGATTCACACATTTCGAAAATGATTGTTACACTAACTACTTTTTATGTACCTCAGCGTTGTAATACTTCAAGGGACAGTGTGATTTGATAGAGCTTTCATCAGTATCGATTAGACTCACTGGCTTCTTGAAATCGACTTGTGGTCCTTCAGATGAACAAAGCATGAATCCAATGACTCCACTGCAAATGAATCACATACAAACTCAGACGTTTGAGATCAATGCAAACAAAAAAAGCATAAATGTTTTCAAGATCAATTTCAAAGACCTCGGGTAAGTTGGAACACTGGTCCAAGCGTAGTTAACAGATCCTTTAAAGATGTCACGGCAATTAGAAACAATGTCTTCAATGATATCCATGTGAAGCCACAAGCTTTCAGCTTGTGTGCACACAACTCCACCAGGACGAAGAGCTCTATTCACTGACTCAAAGAAAGGTTTCTCAAATAGCTCTTTTGCTGGACCGATTGGATCAGATGAATCAACAATAACTGCATCATAGGTTCCTTCAGCAGCGTTCTTCAAGAAAGCAACACCTACAAAAAAATGGCCACAACATTGTTTATAAAAACTGATCTCAAAAGAGAGAGATGAAAGCAGAGAGCATTGTGTACCATCGCCAATGATGAGGTTGACACGAGGATCCTCGTATCCAACTGCTACATTAGGGAAATACTGCTTAGCCACCTGAAGAAAGATCCCATAAGGTGGAAGAAAACATATTAAACTTAAGTAAAGGTTCATCACAATGCACTTGCAAGATGCATAATAATAAATGAAAGAAATCTGACAAGTACTCACATCAACCACCATTTTATCTATTTCACAAATGTCAATCTGCTCAACAGAACTATGACGTGCCACTTCCCTCAGGACTCCTCCATCTCCTCCTCCAATCACCAGTACCTGAAGAAGAAACATTTCCATAAGAAACCCACTTGGTTACTTTACAGTTATACCATCCAATAGCAAGAGGGAAAAGACTCAAAACACTTCAATTATAGACCTTTCTCAAACACAAACTCAAAACTAAAACTCCCTTAAAGGATCATCCTTTTGATGTATTTCTAGCTCAAACAAGTTATATGGTCATAACTGATAGACAATTCACCTTCTTTCTTGCAGTTTTCCATTTGAAAGCAAGAGACTTTGATTATCTAGAGATTAAGATTGTTGATAAAGGATTTACCTTTTTGGGGTTGGAGATAGAGCACAAAGGAAGATGAGTGATCATTTCTTGATACGCACATTCATCTCTCTCAGTGAGTTGAATCACTCCATCCAAAACCAAAACCTTTCCATATGTTGCAGACTAACAAAATACACCAAAGTTGACAACTTTATATAAAAGTGAACCAAACTTAGAGAGACAGACTAACCAAGAAACTGTCCTTATTACCTGGAAAACAATAACATCCTGGTAATCTGATTTCCCTTGGAATAGAATCTTCTCTACCTTGAGAGAATGTGCTTCTCCTACAAACTCAGATAGAGATATTCAAAATCAGCTTCACAGAGAATTAACATGAGGAATTAGACGGACCTCAATTGGGGAAAACAGAGGAATCTATACCTGGCCACATAGGACTAATCTCAGAGAACCATCCAGGAATAATAGAGGACATACAAGAAGGCTCCTTTATCTCTCCTCCACCGTTCTCTGTTTCCATGGCGCCGCCGTTATTGTCCTCCTCTGCTTCTCTAGGTCTCTTCACGGGCAAATCAGTAACAGACGCTTCTTGTGTTGAAGACATGGATTGAAGAAGAGAGACAGTGAGTAAGAGATTAGGGTTTTAGTGTCTCTCTCTCTCTGTGGCTTTGTTCTCTTGTTGACTATGATATCATATAAGAGGAGGGGCCAACAAATATCTGCCGTACGATTCGACTGTTATAAAATCATTTTCTTTTTGTTATTACGTGAATAAGGCAATTTTCATTATTTTGTGATGATGAATATCAATCATGACAGCTCTTTTTTTTTTGGTTGCTTTTTAAAGCCGATCCAATGCATTGTTTCATTTTGATAAACGTCCCAATTAAATACTTTTATCGTTTAAATTTTAACTTTAATTTTTAGATTCTGTTATTGAC
>Ga0041059_1003110_pt1 | contig 11669 bp, 7 predicted proteins | sample AraColnosormetaG_FD_56232 | JGI IMG/M metagenome (GOLD analysis project Ga0041059, IMG submission 56232) | Arabidopsis roots microbial communities from North Carolina, USA - Col MF nosort | ecosystem: Host-associated > Plants > Roots > Unclassified | place: USA: North Carolina | collected 2013-09-02 | reverse complement strand
AAAAAAAAAAAAAAAAAAAAAAAAAAAAAAAAAAAAAAGAGGCAGTGGTTTCCTTTTGACGATTAGGGTTTCGCTGGTTCCAGTTTGCCCGGTTTTCTTCCTTGACCCAGATCCGATTTACTAGATTGTATTACAAATGTAATCATCTTTCAGGATATTTGTAACAAAAAGATACAACTGTTATCCAATAAAACTGTTATTTTTTTTATGTATTAATATAATCTTGTAATCCTAGTAAGAATTTATAAAACTTAAAAACCTGTAAGGCTGTAACTGATGTTTGCATCTCCATTCTCCAAAGATCTTTTCTATTGAACAAAAATCAAAACTATTTTTGTTTCTCTTGTTCAAGAGAAATCTCCTTTTAAAGATAATTTCCTGAAGACATTTATTCCATAGTATGAAGATCGAGGTCTAGAAGTTGATAGTATTGAAAATTGTCTATTGGATCAACTGGATTGTTTTCTCAAACAAATGAAAGTCAATATTGAAAAACACAAGTGCTTTTTCTTCCAAGCAGGAGATTGATAATTTTGCATTTGGAGCTTGTGCAGATCATTTATATATTAATTTAAGTTCGTGAAGATTTAGGTTTATGGTTGTAGATACCTCACACAAAGCTTACATAGTAGTTACATAGGAATAATACCGAACATCGTCGCTTCATTTGAGATGTTGGGTTGATAGACCCAACAATAAAATCATCCTAAAAGAAGTAAGCTACGTACTTATTATTTATAAAGGCTTGTCCTCCTCCCTTCCTTAAAGCCAAAGCCAACTCTTTAAGTCTCGCTCTCACTGCTTCTGGCGAAAGCTCAAGTTGAGGATGACCTCTCAGAAAATCATCGCTTCCATTTCCATATTCCTCAGATTCAATCTTCTTAAAGCACATATACAATAGCAAAACGGAATCTAGAATTTTATATTATAAAAATGTTGCCACGATTTTTACCAATATCTTATTCAATGTCGACCAAATTAACTATTGAAACCCTAATATCACTGCTTTTATGGAAGTTTGTTTTTCTTGTTCAATCATCGTGGTCTAGAAGTTGATAGCATTGAGAGTTGCTATATGATGAAACTTTATAGTTTTTGCTAGACAATGAGAGTCAATATTGAATACATGAGGAATATGAATACTTCTCAACTTGCAAATTTGTATTTTTACTTCGCAAATTAACAATCTTTTATGAAATTTTAAACAAGTTTTTTGAAAACATCAACATAGATGGAAAATCTGACTAGGAATTTCACAGAAATATGTAAAATCGATTTCTAAGTTCTTGTTGTTAGTTTTAGATGTTATATATTAATGTTCAGGAGATAACGTCATCAAGCGGGGATAGCTCAGTTGGGAGAGCGTCAGACTGAAGATCTGAAGGTCGCGTGTTCGATCCACGCTCACCGCATTTTTCTTTTTGTTTTTGAAATTTTATTTCTCGTTGCAAAACCAAACGACGCCGTATAAATATAAAAGAACAAATTGACTTGGAGCGACGTTGCTTCGTTAGAACGTTAGGTCGCACGTGTAATTGACTTCTCTAAGAATCAAATTCATTGGGTTTCAGAAAAAAAAAGTTATAAACTTTCCATAGAGAATAATACAAGGTCGAAAAATGACAAATTCTTAATTCTTTACATGAAATTTAATATTTCTGAAATTATAATACTTGGTTCACGTATAAAATCATCCATAGATAAGTAATAACACCGTCCATGCATGAACCAATATTATAAGATTCTAACAGGTAACAGATTACATATAACACATGCTCAACAAAATGGCATAGTCATATTTATGAGGACCGAGAAATGTGGATCACTCTGCTTTCTTTGTAACAATTTAGAACTTCGTTCATACATGATACATATCGAAATCTACAATGTCTATAATTTTTTTTTTCTTGACATATATATGTATTTACCGTTGTATAAAACATTAAATATCTGGATTTATGATACAGTTTGTTGTCATTACAAAATTAATCTTAAAACGATACCTTAAACTGGAGAAATAGTCATACTTTAATTTTACTTTGAAACGAAGTCAACGAAGGTTAAGTAAAATTGTTAATGGTGTCACCGCGAAGTTCGTCCAAAGGCACACAGTCTCCAACATGTATCTCAATAATTAATTAACATAATAGCCCCTTTATTAAGCAAGGATTTGACTTTTCACCACTATAAATTCACAATCAACAATTCTCATTATCATCAAAACAAACCAACTTTCCTTCTCTAATCAAAACAAGAAAGACACAAAGATGGAGATCTCAAAAACCCTTTTGCTAGTGATTTCTCTGGTGGCTGCAACTTGTTTCTTGCAAGCCAAGGCAGCTGGAGTTTATTGTAGTAACCCTTACACTCGATGTTACCGCAAGTACATTAGGTGTCCAGAGGAATGTCCAAGCAAAACCGCTATGAACTCCAAGAACAAAGTGTGCTACGCCGATTGCGATAGACCCACTTGCAAATCCCAATGCCGCAGTAAGAATTTTTTCGATTCCTATAATCATAAAGCTTTCACATATGTTTTGTGCATTTTCAAGTAAAGATGATGTTATTGTACAGTGAGGAAACCAAACTGCAACAGACCTGGATCAGCTTGTTATGACCCGAGGTTCATTGGAGGAGACGGCATTGTGTTCTACTTCCATGGAAAGAGCAATGAAGAGTTTAGCCTCGTCTCTGACTCTGACCTTCAGATCAATGGTAGGTTCATTGGTCACAGACCCGCTGGTCGTGCCAGAGACTTCACATGGATCCAAGCTCTAGGATTCCTTTTCAACTCCAACAAATTCTCCCTCGAAGCCGCGAAAACCGCCTCATGGGACAACGAAATCGACCATCTCAAATTCAGTTACGATGGCCAAGATTTATCTGTTCCAGAAGAAACTCTCTCCACCTGGTAAGTATTTAATCTCTATGTCAACAACATGTGAGCTTGAATCCGGATGACACTAAAACAATCCATTAGACTACATGTCATGGTTGATATTTTCGTCTGTTTTCTTGAAACGTATATATGTTTGTTTTATAAACAGGTACTCACCAAACAAGGACATCAAGATCGAGAGAGTGAGTATGAGAAACAGCGTGATCGTGACAATCAAAGACAAAGCCGAGATCATGATCAATGTGGTTCCAGTGACAAAAGAAGACGACAGAATCCATAGCTACAAAGTACCATCAGATGATTGTTTTGCACATCTTGAGGTTCAATTCAGATTCTTTAACCTTTCACCTAAGGTTGATGGAATCTTGGGACGAACCTACAGGCCCGATTTCCAAAATCCGGCTAAGCCTGGAGTCGCAATGCCAGTTGTTGGTGGTGAAGACAGCTTCAAGACTTCTTCTCTACTCTCCAATGACTGTAAAACTTGCATTTTCTCTGAGTCACAAGCAGAGATTGATTCTGTTAAGTCAGAGATTGAATATGCAACTTTGGATTGTACCCGTGGAGCGTCTTCTGGTTACGGTATCGTGTGCAGGAAGTAAAAAAAGAATCATATAAACTTGGCTTAAAAGAAGAATAATGCCAGAGAGCTTTAGCTTCTACTGGAGATTTTCCAAAGTATAATATAAGTGAAGGAATAATATGTAAACTTGCAATGTATTTGTATTGTATCATCCACCATGTATTCTAATTTGTATTAACCTAATCATTGTTATTGATATATAATACCAATAAACACTGCTTAATCTACCAATCCAAAATCAACAAGTTTATGAACAAAAGCAGAAGAAAAACACCTCTGTACTTTAAATATTTTTTCTGAATGTATATCAAAAGCGGGGATAGCTCAGTTGGGAGAGCGTCAGACTGAAGATCTGAAGGTCGCGTGTTCGATCCACGCTCACCGCATTTTGAAATTTTTAGTTTTAATCTTTTTGCAAAAACACTTAAACGACGTCGTAATCACTAAAGTCTGCAAATGCAAGCAAAAGAATGAGTTTCTTAATCTGGAATCAACATTTTAACAAAACAAATGTACATAAAGAATTTTAAGAACTTGAAGCAGTTAAGATATATAATCACATTCTGATTCATGATTTGCTTTAAAACATCAGTACTCACTATATTACAAAACAAATACACCGTAAAAAATCGAAAATAAATGCTGAATGAATCATTTTGTTGTTTGTTCCCAAAAGTCTTCAATAAATAACTTTCTTTCTATAAATTTTTCAAAAACAAACAATGTCTGTCTCTGCTGTTGTTTTCACCAAATGTGTTCTTCTTCTACCTTCCACGAGGATGAACAAGCTGCGAAAACACCGCACTAGTAGTCGCGTCTTCCGCATCATCATCAGTCCCGGTCCCCGAATTTACTCCTCCTCTATCGATTATACTCATACTGTTATCAAACGGTTCCATTGGCGCCATTGGAATCCCTGGAATGTGGTTTGTACTATTGTCATCAGGCTCCATCAAAGCCGAAGATGTTTCTTCTAGCTGTAACGCGTACTCCAAATTCCACAATACATCTCCCATAGAAGGCCGGTCCACACCGTATTCCGCTAAACATTTCTCTGCGGTTTCTCCAAATTTCTTCAACGAGGCAGGGTTCACCTTCCCGGTTAAGTTACTGTCCATGATTTGATCTAGCAGACCCTTTTTCTGCCACGCCATTGCCCATTCCGCTATGTTCACTTGTTCTCTAGGTAATACCGGGTTTAAAGCCGGTCTACAACAGAGTACTTCCATTAGTACAACACCAAACGAATAAACGTCTGATTTCTCTGTTAACTGCTGTCTCCTGAAGTATTCCGGGTCTAGATAACCAAAGCTTCCTTTAACCGCCGTGCTCACGTGTGTTTGATCGAGCGAAGGGCCGGTTTTGGATAGTCCAAAGTCTGCAACTTTGGCGACTAGATTCTCGTCGAGTAAGATATTCGTGGTTTTAACATCACGGTGTATAATGCTCTGCGATGCACCGGTGTGTAGATAATGTAATCCTCTCGCTGCACCGATGCAAATCTCGAGTCTTTGTTTCCAAGACAATGGAGGAAGATCAGCTCCATATAGATGACTCCTCAACGGTCCATTCGCCATGTACTCATAGACCAGTATCATTTCAGACCTCTCGTCGCAGTAACCGATAAGAGAGACGAGATGTCGATGTCTGAGTTTTGACAGCATTTCAATCTCTGTTCTGAACTCAGCCATACCTTGTTCTGATCTCGGGTTACCTCTTTTAACCGCGACTTTAGTCCCGTCTTCTAAAGTTCCTTTATAAACGCGGCCAAATCCACCAACCCCAAGCAACGAACTCTCATCGAACTTATTAGTAGCGTCCATGATTTCTTGAAACATAAAGCAACGTCCAAGATGAGTAGAAGCTAATGAAATGCAACTAGCTGTGGCACTCTTGTGAGAAGCGGTTGATTTAGTAAGAGTCTGAGAGAGTCCATATAAAGGTAATGGCAACCACGGATGTCCATTACCGCCTTCTTGAGGACTCGTCGACCTCTGCTTCCTTGAAGCAACCAAACAGCAATAGCAACAAACAGCAATCAGCAGAATCAATGTAACCGCACCAACCAAAGAACCAATGATCACTGCCTTCTTCTTGCTCTTAGAACCTGATCCTCCCGGAAGTAACGACTTAACCGAAGAAACACCACTTAAGCTCTTAGCTTCGTTACTAATCTTCAAAACCTCTAACCCATTCATAGTCGCATTAGTGATATCAGCTTGTGAATCAGGTCCAACGCTAACGGTTAAAACACCGGAAGATTCAACAGAACCATTGGAGATAAAATCCTTAAAGTAAGGAACTTTAAGACCATTAGTCAACGTAGAGAGATCAAGACTTCCAAGAGCAAGATCATCATTCACATAAAGATTGAAAACAAGCGTGTTCAAAGCTTGACTCACAATATCACAGAAATGAACACGAACAAAGTACCTGAAGTCTGGATCAACAGGAAGAACCCAAGTAACATTAAAACTTGGACTCGCAACATTAGCATCACCCATTGTATCAGCAGTTGCATAAACCATGTTAGGAGCTGTTTCTTGAGTCACAGAAGGAGAGTACTTAATCGAAGAAGGATTCGCCGTTACAACAAGAACAGAGCTGTTCACATGAAGATACTCTGCATCATTATCCCATTGTCTCCCCAATGTATCGTTTTGAGAAGTCAACAATGGTCCTCCCATATTTAATCTGTAGACTGTTTCAAATGCAAGCAGAGAGAGACCACTAAATGGTGTTGAAGGGTTTAACGCCAAAGCTTGATCAGGGATAAGATTATCCGGAACAGAGACAACTTCAATAGCGTTGACAAAGACCACCGAATTGTTTGAAGGAATGAAACTTAAAGTCAAGAACTCTGAAGTGACATTGACTGTGTACTCTTTGAAGATGTAAGAACCGTTGAAGTTGTTGAAGGAGAAGTTGTTCAAGAGCACGAAGTCTTCTGTTACGACAGTGATTGAAGCAGAGGTTAAGTTCCAAGTAGAGTTGTTGATAGGTGAGAAATGAAGACGGATCCAATGTCGACCTAAAGAAGTGATTTTGAATCTGTAAGAAGCTAAACTGGAGAAAACACGAGCGGTTTGGTAGATGGAATTGGTTGAATTGTTGGAAGTAGTTGATGTTGCAACAGAAGAGTTTCCGATTTTGAGTACAAGAGAAGAGTGGAGTGAATCTGGAACAAAGATTCTGTTTTGGAAAGTTATGTTTTGTGATGAGCCACAAGAGATCAAGTAATTGTCTGGCGGATTAAACAAAGCTGATGAAGTAGTAGTAGTGTAACAAGAGAGGAACCAAAGAAGAACAAGTAATGATTTTGTGAACACCATTTTGGATTTTTAGTAAGAACCCTAAAACCCAAATTGGAAAACGAAGAAAACCCAAAAGCTCAATGCTAAAAAGGATTAAACTTTTGTGTTTTGGAGATTGTTCTTGAAGATGGTTGAAGAAAGAATGGGGATGTTGAGTTTGGTGTAGAGAAGAGGAAAGTTTGAAGCTTTTGGGTTTGGATTCACATGGCGAGAAGAGGAAGACCCAATTGGAGAAGAATGTGTGTGTTTTTGGGAAGAACAAAGAATCAATCAAAGACAAGAGGAGAGCAAAGGAAGAAGGAGAAAAGGTAGAGACTTTTTGAAGTGTTACTTTCTGCAAAACTTGTTTGCTTTAGATAGATAGCTCTTTCCAGGCTGGTTTGATTAGGCTGTCATATTATTACAGAGGAGAAGCAACTCAATGGAAGCCTTCACAAAGGCCCTACACAAAGAGAAAGAGAGAGAGAAAGAGAGAGAGAAAGAGAGAGAGAAAGAAAATAGGATTAAAGAATAATAATAAGATTAGTTTAATTTAATTAGTTTTAAGTGTTTAATTTGTCTCTTGTACTAATGAGGATGCATAAAATTAGCGGCGGGTATTAGCTGTTAATTTGAGTATGTTTGTAAGGTCTTTTTCAAAAGGATAAGAAGAATAAGAAAACGTTTATGTCTTTTGGCTATTGTTGTAATATTGTGGGTCACTGTTTATCAATAACCTTTTGTTTCAATAACATTTTGTGTGTCTCTATGGAACTATCTTAATCAATTCATTTTGTTCATTTGGATTTCTCTACTAATAAATTTCTACATACTGTATGTATATACTATGTAGTGAAATTTGAGATGCATCAAATATTATTATTGTAAAGGTTCACATATTTATGATGTATTTTTAACAAAAACAACTTAGAATATTACTAGACCTAACAACAATAAATATGCGAAAAAAATTACTGTGATAAAGCATGTACATCTGATAGTAACTGGCTCATGGTCATAATTAAAATGAAGATAAAATGACAAAACAAGGATCTTAAAGTGAGAAAAATAACCAGTTGATTTCTGTAGACACTTGTTATAGTATCATATAGTCATAATTCTTTGATATCAATCAAGTAGGGAATATTATTAGTAAGATGGATTTCGTAGACCAAAAATATGATTTCAATGTTTTTTTGTCAATAAAGTGGTAGCCGGTGGAAACCTAACAAATATTGTGATCGTGTTGCATTAATGGTGAAAAGAAGTTGTCTCTTAATTAAATATGTTTCAACCACTAAGTTTAATTGCATTTGTTAGCATATACTAAAACAATACTACAAGAGTTTTTGATTATTTGGTAGCAAGAGGTACATCGATGTATAACTTATAATAACTGTTGAAAAATAGGTTAAACCAGCCAAGTTCCCAACTAATTTATTATGGGATGAGTGAATCAATTAATTCAACTCATCTATTTATGGTTTCGGATTTTTAATTCCAAACCAATCTAGCTACATTAGTTTTGGCATAGAAAAATTAAATCGATATTTACCAAGTGGAACTTTTCGAGCACCACTGCGTCAACGTCCGACTTCTCATGTCTCTTGCGAAGAAAACACATGAAAAGATGATCCGCAGTGATTTTTACATAATTCATTAGGTGAATGATGATAAGAAAATTGGTTTAAGTTCTAAATTATATTATCGGTAGACTTAGATGCTCTAAATAATGTTAATCTATGTTATTTTATTTTTAGTAAAGTATTATGCTAATGTATAATACAGTGAAACATCTAGGACTTATATGAAACTCGAAATTGAATATTATTTCCCAAAAACTCGAAAAATAAAGAAATAGTGGTGAATCAATTTCAGGTGGAACCTACAAACGCGGCTTTTGGAAGACGGGTGTGGTGGACAAAGATGACGGCGCCGTAACAGACGGTGCTTCGTTTGCATTTTCTGCTTACGCATGATACGAAACCAAAACTGTGACGTTGTCTTAACGGAAAACACACACACAAACACACACATAGAAGAGAGCAAATATACAACGTAACAACACGATTTAATTTGTCATACATTCATAGATTGTTATTATAAAAGGTTATCATGTTCATGTCAATTCGAAAAAAAGTTAAGAAAACCTCATTTTTAAAAAAAATTAGACTATTGAAATATCTCTTCTTTTTTTGTGTTAAAGAAAAAAATCTCTGTTAGACTTAAATCTTACAAACCGAAACTTATATTTTTCATCGGTTATCCTTTGGAACGGTGAAATCATATTGACGATTGTAGAATTTTCATCAACAACACAATTTATCTTAGATTGTTCTATCATATATAGTATAAGAATAATGTTAATTATATAGTAGTTTGCAGCTAAATAAGGTTTTATTATGGTTATGTTTATGATTTTCGTTCTTTCACAAAAAAATGCTTCTTATTTCGTTAGTATAGTTTTCTATTTTTAGCTTTTAATTTGTATATAATAGAAAACAACAATTTTTTTATAAAAATGTGTATATTTATGGTGAGGTAAGCTTTTTGTTTGATTACGTAGTATTTTGTTAGACCTCATATATATTTCAAACATGAAATAAACTATGGTATTTAACGTGTTAATATATGTTCTCGTTACATGGTGGATTAAATAAGGTCTATATAGATAGGGGAATTTGTCAATCATAAAACGACAGGAAATTTTCATTTCGTTCCCGTAAGCAAAAACATAATTTTAGAGCAGCAAAAAAGAGAGGAAAATGCAATATTCTAAGAAAAATAGTGGAGGATGAAGTCGTTAGGTCACACCATGTGCTTGCACATGTGTTCGTATATCAAATCACATGATTCCTACAGCTGAACCTTTATCATTTACTTTAAAAAATTTAACTCATTAATTATTATTCGAATGCTGGAATTAGAAGACGAGTACGTACTAACTTATAAGACTTTTTAGATTTGTTACTTAAATTAATCATTTATGGGACCTTAAAGGCACAAAAAAGTTCATATCAAATTCAGATTAACGCGTTGAAATTATTTTAGGGTCTGATTAAAATAATCCATCTTTTATAATATTCGCTAATTATGTATCAACTCGATAATCAAACAATGGTCCAACGACTTCTCGTAGGATAGATTGATTGAAATTTTCTGTGACACATTTCTTGCTTTTAGTGTAACTCGTAGATAATTTAGTATTTATATAAACACTATTCTGTATCAACTAAAAATAAATTTGTTATGGACTACAACTTTCTATGATATGTTCTATCTCTTTTATGTGGTTGTTAGATTTTATAAAACAGTACTAGCTATTGACAAATTAACATCATAATGTGTCATTTTCAGGGAAAAGACATTACATAACATATCCAAATTGTTTAATTAACAATAATTCGCTTACTCACCTAAGATTAGAACATGTTGGACCCACTACCAAATATCATTAACCTCATCTAATCTTTGTTCTAAATGTCAGTATGATATAAATCAGTTTGTCTTGTTCTTCCAAACAAATAACTGTTGAAACGTGAGAAAAAAAAAATTACCAACGAACTATTCGTAATCGTGGAAATAATTATTATCGCGTTGATAATGTTATCTTGATAGCATGCATATTTAACATATTATATATTATACAAATAATATATTCGATGTATAGATTGGAATACATATATCTACAGTTGTATACACATAAATTGGAATTCATATACAGCACAGTGATAAACATAAACACACACACATAAATATGCAGAATCATGATTTAATTGATTGTGCAAGGAACTATTCACATAGGAGTCGGAGTTATTGTGTCAATTTAAAAATAATTGGTGTTTTATCAGGTGATAGATAAAACATTTTGAGAAGTTAATTATATGTAAGTTTTTTGCGTAAAGGGGCTGTTATTGGAGGATTTTTCTTAAAGCTATTTTAAATATAAGTTTCTCTTACAAATTTGTGACTCTTAAATGTGGATGAGATTCGAGAAAAAGAGAGATTATTCCACTTACAGAAATGAAATGAAAAACGTTGGTCACGACGAGACCGTCAATCACGTCGACGCCGTGAATCCAGCCGAGAGACGCGTTTCGTTCTTTAGCCTTTTTCTGTCTTTCTTGTTTTGGTAAATAATAAGACGAAAAATATGAAACCAAAAAAATGAAGAAATTTATATGTCTAACGACTCTTTTCTTTGACTATAATCATCTTTTCTTTTTAGGTCCCAACCATTTCTTCTTGTATTATCTATCACATATCATCAGATCCAAAATCAACTTGATTAACTTCCTTACTGAATTAGATGTAATCAACGAACAACTTGGAATTATCTTAATCAATTCGTGTTGTTAGTTTGCATTTCTCTACTAATAATTGTCTACATAGATACTAACTTACCAAGTATCAAAGGATCCTAAGAAGTCCAAAATGATATCTCATTAGAAGTCAATTAATCCATATAATTAAGATTTTTAGTAAGAAATACATAGATGAACAATGATGTTAACATGTAAAGTTGCCTCAAAAAACATTCTCCTCCAATACCTTATATGAAATCAAATTAAGAATCATTTGAGAGCTTGGTTACACAATTTAAGTTTTTTCTTTACTTTGCTTTAGAATAAAAACAGTCTCATCCAGCTCCTGATAAGAGGTTTTAATATGCCTCTATGTTATTAACCAGCGTAAGTCCACAACTGATTTCAGTGGCTTATCATGATTCATGGATAGAGTTTGAGGGAGATTTTGGGACTTAGGAGACTGCTATACGCATAAGTTGTAGCACATATGGCTCAGTCTCTCATCATCCGTGTTGAAAACATACAATGGTCAGCACCTATTATGGATCGGGCCTATATGAAAAAAAAAAAAAAAAAAAAAAAAAAAA
>Ga0041059_1003109_pt1 | contig 11670 bp, 9 predicted proteins | sample AraColnosormetaG_FD_56232 | JGI IMG/M metagenome (GOLD analysis project Ga0041059, IMG submission 56232) | Arabidopsis roots microbial communities from North Carolina, USA - Col MF nosort | ecosystem: Host-associated > Plants > Roots > Unclassified | place: USA: North Carolina | collected 2013-09-02 | reverse complement strand
AAAAAAAAAAAAAAAAAAAAGCGAAGAACGTCTTCTGATTTGCTCGTATGAATTTTCCGACGATCCCTCATGAATCGAACGTTGTCTCCATCAACGTCGGAGGCCGAATCTTTCAAACAACGAAGCAAACCTTAAGCCTAGCCGGAACCGATTCTCTCCTATCTCAACTCGCTACTGAGACAACTCGTTTCGTCGATCGTGATCCCGATTTGTTCTCCGTTCTTCTCTATATCCTCCGTACCGGAAACCTACCTGCTAGATCACGCGCCTTCGATGTTCGTGATCTCATCGATGAATCTAGATACTATGGAATCGAGTCTTTCTTAATCGATTCTCTCTCGAATTCGTCGCAGTTCGAGCCGTTCGATCTCCGTAGATCTAGGATTCTTCAATTGAACGGTCGAGATTCTCCGTCGAGTATCTCACCGACTGTAATCGGCGGAGGTCTCCACGTGGCGCACGGTAGCAAAATCACTTCGTTTGATTGGTCGTTGAGGCAAAAGTCGACTGTGTTGACTAATTTCTCCGCCGTGGATTCGCTTCTAGAGATATCTCCGGGAGTTTTAGCTGCCGGAGCTACCGATTTCCCTGGTTTGCAAATCATCGATCTCGATAACGGCGGATTCGTTCGTACGACTCTGAATTGGGAAAACGTTACTAGGTCTAGCTCAACGGTTCAAGCCATAGGTTCTTCTCATGAGTTTTTGTTCACTAGCTTTGAATCTAGTAGAAGGAACTCGAATTCGATTATGGTGTATGACCTTTCTAGCTTGTTACCTGTGTCTGAGATTGATCATTGTGAGATCTATGGCGCTGATATTGATTCTGCGATTCCATCGACTAAGTTGAAATGGATTCAGAGTTGTAATTTGTTGATGGTTTCTGGTTCTCATACTAGTCCTTCTGGTGTCAATGGTCACATAAGGTTTTGGGATGTTAGGTCAAGGAATATGGTTTGGGAGATTAAGGAGGCACAAGATTGTTTCTCTGATGTTACTGTCTCGGATAATCTCTCGGCGGTGTTCAAGGTCGGTGTGACTTCAGGGGAAGTTTTCTACGCCGATTTGAGGAGTTTAGGAACTAAGGATCCATGGGTTTGTCTTGGGGAAGAGAAGAAGAGAAACTTGAATGAAAGAAGAGGAGTTGGGTCTAAGATAGAGAGCTATGGGAATCATGTGTTTTGCAGTAGTAAAGGAAGTGGGATAGAGCTTTGGTCTGAAGTGATCACGGGTTTGGTGGGGAATGCAAGCCGGGATGTATTGGAAGAGAGGGTTTTTAGGAAGAATTCGTTGGGAAAATTAGCGGATTCAGGAGAAAACAAGATAACAGGATTGGCGTTTGGAGGAAATAGAATGTTTGTGACCCGAAAGGATCAGCAGTCTGTTCAGGTTTGGCAAAGTCCTAGTCGTGGAATATCTATCTAATGAGCAAGTATTAAGCTTTGGTTCGAGGTGATCACGAGTTGCTTAAAGCCGAATCCAACAAAAACTAGTTAGCGACTTACATTGTGTTAAAGAAGAATGAATGATCTTAATCCCAATACTTGATGAAGCTATTCCAACCATGAATTTCTTATCTCTGATAATCTTATAAAAAGGACTTACATCGTTCGTCAGACGAGGCTGTGAAGGATGTTTGCATTCTAACGACATGACCTTATACAAGTACTGCAGAGAGAAGCAAATGACGATGCTTGGCAAAATATCAAATTGCGGAAACACCTTTCGGGTTCAAACGGTGAGTTACAAAAGACACATCTATAATTCCACTAAAATTAGCGAGGATAGAGACATTTGTATTTTATTGGAAGAAAATCTGGTCAAATTTTTCGATCTAATTAAGGAACAAATAGATCACACTGTTGCTGTTGTCTCTGGAACAGGCCTTTATCTACCAGGGCTAGTTCTGTAATCGGAGAGGCCGTTATTACAGTTGCTTACTTCAGCTTCAGGAAATCTGTTACCGGAAAATCTTATGGCTCCACCTGCCATCATCAGACCTCCGAACATATTGTTGTCGTCTCTCTGCTGTGAAGAAGTCGCAGAATTCAGTTGTGCTGGAAAATTATAACCACCTGCCATCAGATTAGACTGAAAAGCTGCCGGAAAACCAGAAAAGTAACCATTGTTGTGCAACAGAGAATTCTCAAATCCTTGTCCTCCTGTGACTCCTGTCTGAAATTCAGAAAGATCAGGAGTCTGAGCTACTGGTTGTCTCATTTGAAAGTTGGTGTTACTTGCTGAAGGAGTAATCCCTTGGCTTGAAGAAGGAAACAACGAAGAAGGTACTGGAAAACTCTGCAATAGTGATGATGAAGACAGTTTTGGAAACAACGAAGAATGTACCGGAAAACTCTGCAACGATGATGATGACAGTTGTGACGCAAAAGGTGTCCCAAAGTTATGATCTTTCTGCATTTCAGGTCCTGTTATCTCCACTATTGATGATCTGTTCTTGTTGGTATTAGCTTCGCTTGTCTTCTTTAGTTTCTTACTCAGATTTGGAGCTTGAATGGCCAAAACAATACTTTTCTGACCCTTCACGGTCTCGTTCTTCGAATTATCCATCTCAGTTTGCGCAACAAGCGCTTCTTGACTCTCTTGTTGTTGCTGAAAGTAGTTTCTGCCTAAACCACTTTGACCGCTATGAAGAAACCTATCCAACGGTCCACCATTACAATCAAAACTTCCACCGTTTTGTGCAATCTCTGGACTTTTCTCTTTAGGTGTGTTCATCTCTTGACCGCTCGCTATTAACCTATCCAACGACCCAGCATTACATTCACGATCTCGACCGTTGTGAGCAATCTCTGAACTTTTCTCTTCAGGTATATACATCTCTAGACCACTCTCACCCGGTTTGCTCTGTTTTTCACTCTCCTTCGTCTCCTCTTCTTCCTTCTTCTTCATCTTCTCCTCCTCTTCCTTCTTCTTCTTTGTCATCCTCTTCTTCACAGGTCTCTTTGCTGCTACCGCAGCAACTCCTCTCTTATTAGGAGGCGGACGGGAAGCTACATTTTCATTGGGTGCTCCACACAATTCAGTCTTCACCCAATCCATTAAACGCTCTCTAGAAGCCGTAAGCTCATCAAGCAACGTCTCCATAAACGTTCCAACACCGTCCGTCCCCATAACTGTTTCATCTTTCTTCTTATTGTCCTCCACACAAACAGTTTTCGGTTTCCTTTTCCTTACTTGCTTAACTTTCTCAGGCTTAGTCTCATCTTTCTTGCTCCTCCTCTTCCGGGTTTTCACAGGTTGTTCTCTAGTCACAGTTTTTGTTCCATTATCAATCTGATTCGACTCAAGATTTGGGTTATGAATGATAGGATGCTGGGTCGAGTTTGAATCTGGATCATCGCTTGAAGAATCTTCAAAGTCGTTCTCTTTCCTTCTGAAATCCCATTTCTCACTGAATCTTGGCTCATCTCCCATTCTTAAAGATTCAGTCTAATTTCACTCTGTTCTTACAGATTGCACCTTTCTTTCAAAGATTTTTCATACAGCTGCAAGAATAAAAAAACACAACATGGATAACTATAAACAACACAAGTCTGTTGTAGATCGAAATGGATTACGGATCAGCACATCATCAACTTTGTAAAAAGATGGGAGTGTTCTTCTAAACAATGGAATATTAGGCGAGGAGATAACAAATATAAACCAATATTAATTGGAAAACTGTTTAAAGCATATCCATAAATACAAGATTAAGGATTCATCTCTGTAACACAGGTAAATAGAGAATGCATCTAGTAAAACCCGAGTAGTATTGCGATTATCTCGACTTAATTCAAAAGAGAAACTATTGTAAACTACATTTTCGAGAACTAAGAAGTACACACATAGTTAAGAAAAATATCCGAGATATATATAAAAACATGTAAATGCAAGTTCTTACCGGAGAGAAGAATTTTCAGGCCATCTTCACCATTCTCGATCTCTCCCTTGAGTCTTGTCTGATCGCACACTTTGTGTGTAAAATCGACATGTATCTTTGAATTTATGTTTTCGGTTTTGCTGTTAAAAAGGAAAGGAGTTATGTTTTTGTCTGAAAAAATATTTTCCATATGAGGTATATTTTATTCAAAGAAAAATATTTTTAGTCATTAATTTTGGTTCTACCTTCTAAATAACAATATTTTAGCTTTCCAATTTGGATCTTTTTCTTGATAATCAAGTTTACCCATTTTTCTATATTTTATATTTTTACACAAATTAGAAAGTAAATTAGAATTCACCTTAGAATTTAAAGGAATAAGATTCATGTTTTTATACTATTGTTTAAGATTTTTTTGTCAACACAAAGATTTTAAATGATAAGATAAGAGTACTCTGGTTTTCCATTAATATATGAAGATTATTTTCAGTTTGGGTTTGAAATATCCTTGATATTAAACGAAAAGAATAACATGAGTTGGTAAGTAAAACATAATAAGACATGACTAGATAGGTAAAATTACATAAAGCAAATTAGAAAGTAATTTGGTCAACACCTCTAAATTTGTAAAAATAAGATATTACAGCATTTATTTTTGTTGATTTTCACTATGTTATTTCAATGAAATCATTTATGACCCAGTTAAGGAAATTAATCTGGATTTCTTATCATAAACTTTACCTCTTTGTTATCCATGAAAATGCCAAAATGCAGAATCTTCTCCCGTTTCGTGTGAAGCTTTTTGACCACTAATTTTCATTTACACATTAATGTTTTTTTCCCCGTAATTTCACATCAACCTTGTGCTTAAACAACAAAAGAACACAAAATCATCTAAACTGGCTATTACTATTACTAATACCCTTAAAATAATCTACCTCAAACAAAATACGCATAGTGTATGTTCCTCTTCACCTACGTTAAGCAACGGAAAAAAAGACACAAAAAAAAAACAAAAAACAAATGATAAACATAACATTAATTCCTAAAACCCGGTTAGAAGAAAACCAAAGAATAGAAACCAAACCGGGAATGTTTTTTCTTTGCTGTCAATTTTAACTAAGTAGTCTTCAACAGATCCATGCAACCCTTTGAAGTGCTTCTTTGATCATTCCTGGTGTCGCTATTTTTGACCCCTTGTGCTGAAACCAACACATTTCATGTCAATCTAGGTTAACCAAATCCTGGTTAAGCCAAAAGTAGGTTAGAGAGTATACCTTGCAATTGACGGTTAAGCAGAGCAAACCGTCTCCGGTCGAGGATTGAACCGAATGAGAATCCAAATGGAGATCACTAATCACATCCATTATCTCAAGCAATACTCCTTCTCTCCAAGCACATCTAAGCTCAATAACCACCTCATTACCAAACGAACCGATCCTTAAATTATCGGTTAAACCAGTAAAACCGGTATCTGCTGGCTCGGCTTCACCAACATTGTTAACCGACACCTTCTTCCCATTTCCTGTTTCATTATTTGCGCAATTAGCTGATGTTCTTTCTCCTGCGTCGCATGGTTTCTTCCTCTTCATCGTCATCGTCCCACGAGTCTCTGTATCGGTTGATTCTCTGCAAGATTCTAGTTCTTGAACCCGTCTCTCGAGTTCTTGAAGATACTCTATCGTATCGTCAAGAATCGATACTTTATCGATCTATCGAAAATGTTAAACATAAGATTAGTTACCTCGCGATATATATGGATTTGAAATTTTGAAGAATCGATTATATAAATATACCTTGTTGATTGACGGAATGATTTTTCTCAAGGTCATGAACCGTTCGTTCAATTTCTCGCGGCGCTTCTTCTCTAAAACCGCATGGTTCCCAGTTTCATCTCTGGCTTCTGGTGAGTCCAACATTAACTTCTCTTTCTGGTGCACTCGCGGAACATCGAAAATAATTTTCTTTAACATTCCTTGTGATGGTGCCGTGACCGTGGCGGTTCCTGATGATGATGACGATGATTTCTTCCACCTAGTGAAGCTTGACTGTTTATCGCAGTTTCGAAACTGCGGTCCGAGAATTAACTGATGGTTGGTCTTAAAAATCGTTGAGATCACACTTTGGTAATGAACGTCGTCGTTTCTTGGATCAAATGACAATGTCTTCACATTTCTCTGTTGCTCTTGAATTTGCCCTAGTCTTTGAACTCTACTCTTTCTTGCACCGTAAGCAACCCGTCCAGCCGCCCCTTCAACAAACGTTTGAGAGACGCAATCGCTGGAATTTAGCGACTGGTGAACGCAGTTACTAAGCTCGTCGTCCATGAGCTGCCAGCTTTGCACCTGAGAAGCTCCTCCAGTGATTCTTTCGGTCATGAAAGAATCATGATCATCTGCTACTTGTTCATGTTCTTGATCGAAACCGTTGGTAGTTCTGCTCGGAGAAGCTGTTGGAAAAGGCTCCGTACTGAACATAGGCGCGTAAATCTCGTCGCCTAGAATCTGTTGCGGATCAAGAACGTTGTCGATGTGATAATCGGATCTTGCTGGTAATATTGTAGCGTACGGATCAGGGGCTTCGAGGAATGATGTCTTCACGCATTGTATTACATTCATGTCTTCCGTAATCTACGAGACGAAACACACCAAGAAAAAGCCTTGAAAAAGTTTTCAATTATAACTATACCAACGAGCTAGTAAAAAGTACAAAAGCCGTATTTTCGCGTTTTGTCATAACCAAACCGTGGAAATCTTTAAAAATCGAGACTACTAAAATATTAGTTTGTGTGTTCTTGGTGTCTATACCGTTATTCGACAGATTGAAGGGTCAAATTGAAATGTTAGAATACATTGTGGTAATTTTATAATTATTCTTTTTTTCTTAATAAAGGATTTTCATAATAATTATTCTAAAACATTGGAAGCAGAAAACACAAATATTGGCTTACATGTTCTGTGGTACCAATCTCAACGACTCCTCCAAGGAACGGGAAGCAAACCACTGTCTTAACCGCAGCACTCTAAACCACCACAAAACGCAAACAAAAACGAACGATTTTAGTGTTTTCAAATCGCAAAAAAGTGTTACATAGCAACTACATCAATACTACAACTTACTTTTGCTAGAAGAGAACGGCTAAACACTTTACTATCCGCCGTATGAGCGTTGCACAACCATATCGGTTCACCGTTTGCAAACGTCCGTCCAGGCATTCTGCAAAAAGACAGGTTCATTTAGAAAGCAGCAATGCATTCTAAGCTTAATTTTTCCACATTTTTTCTTCCTAACATATTCATAATTATTGAAAGTTAATTAGCCGTGTTCATAAAGACCAAAATGAAACGAATTTTTTAATTAATCCGGACAGAAACAAACTTTTGTGATGATAAATAAACCGAACTAAACTCGAATCGAACACAAATATACTGCAACCAAACCGAATTAATAAAATTTATTAGATGTAGAATAGAGTTAAACATACTAATGCATATATATACACATTATTATTTAAAATTAATTATGTTTTAACTTTTTCTTTTGTAATCTGAAACCGACCAAATCCGGACATTAAATTTTGAAACCAAACTGAAACTAAAAAATTGGTTCTAGCTCATACTTTTTTCCTGCAGAACCCTGAAATCTAACAAACCTAAACTGAACCATAAAAGTCGAAATCCTTGGACCTACTAGTATTAAAAGTATATTTTGGCACGTTGTTTAAAACTGGCAAAGATCAACACGATCATGACACATAATAAATGTCAATGCTGATAGAGGAAAAGACGGAATTACCCTTCACCAATGTTGAAGACGAAAGACATACAAACCAAATAGTACCACTCGGTGTCGGCGAGATCTTCCGGTGAAAGTGCGGCGGCGGAAGCTCGTCTGGTGACTTGAGATCCGGCAGCAACGCCTGAAGAAGAAGATTCAGCGACGGAGAGAGACTCGTAAAGCTCGCTAAGCTGCTCGCTCCTCCGTAGACCAAGCTGATCAGCTTTGATCTCCGAAGCTTGAATCGTCTTCCTCGTTTTGATATCTCCATTATAGTATCCATCTCCCCATTCTAAAACTCTTTTTATATATAGAAAAACAAAAACAAATATCAAATCGAATAAAGAAAACAAACAAAACATTTTCTTGAACTAATCAAGAACTTCAAGAAGAAGAGAAAAAAAATTGAACTTTTAAAGAAGATCAAGAAACCTTATATGAGTTTATAAGAAAAAATCAATGGAATCAAGAAAAACCTAGAGAACCTTGTCTTGAGTTGTAGAACTAAACACTAGTTTTGATTTGAAGTGAACACATAAGTTTTATCTAATTTTCCAATTAAAATCAAGAAATTTACTTCATCAATATCTTTCAAAATCTCCAATATCTAGTGTTCAATGAATATGATTTAAGAAACTTACCCAGACTGAGAAGCAGAGACAGACCAAAAGATACCATAACTCCATTGAATGTTTCGAACTGAAACTGCGAGGTGTTTCTTCAGATTCTCTGGCACAGTTGTTCTGTTTTGTCCGGTAGCCATTGTTTCTTCATCCCTATATCCCATGAAACCACACACAGGGAAAAAGAAAAGAAAAGAAAAAAATCAAACTTTTTGTCCTGATTTAGAAAGAAATAAGATACTATGTTAAATTTATAGCCTAAAAAAGAAAGAAAAAGGGAAACTTGTAACTCTTTACATTTTTTTTGAAGTATCAGAGAGGATACAAACTAGATGTTAAGGTTTTTGTGTTTGTCATTTGATGAAACAGTTGCCGTTTTCGCCGGAACAAACAGAGAAATGTTTGAGAGTTTTTTTTTTCTTTGGTCACTCCATACTTTTTTTTTATTAATGTTGTTTTGAATATTAATTTTGTTGTTGTTTGAGCTTGAACTCGAAAGACTAGAAGAACTGTCTACGAATCCTTTTTTTCTTTGAATATGACGATATCATCTTTGTTGTGTACAGAACAAAACACAAGACATTTATGACGAAAATAAAAAGTACTTATAATTTTTTAATGATTTATGAGAAAAAAAAAGGATACAAAAGTAGAGGAAAAAAGCAAAACGCTGATGTTGATTGATTGTTCCTCTTTTTATCTTGAAGTTGATTGATTAGTTCCTCATTTGGGAAGAACAACCTTTTTTTAAGACAATGAACTACAATGTCCATTGTTGTGGTCTTGTCTTCAATAAATTCTCTATTCAGTCTCTTTGTGGTTCTAGAGATCTCTTTTTTTTGGGAATATTGAATCATTGTGTGTCTCTTCCAACACTGATTTTAAAGTTAAAATGTTATCACGTCAAGGCTGAACTTTTCACCCATCTATTCTTGAAAAAAAATGTTTCCCTCACTTAATATCCCCACTGATACCAAAAAAAAAAAATTTGTTTCCTTGACTATTAGATCTTTGAAGCAATGTTGACTAGAATACCATTAGCATGTGATCCAAGTCCAATCTAACCAGCATCGTATGATTTCTTTCATTTTGTATAATCTAATCAGTCTTATTACTATTTGAGTGATCGAAATATATTATTGTCGGTGAGTAACATCGTTTTATGAATTTTCCAAAAGTACACAAAACGACCAAAAGTATAATGTCTCAAATCAGAGTATATGATTAACATATATAATAATAGTAAAATCATCAGCTTTTTACTTGGTGTCAAAACGAAGCTAATCGCTATGAATCTAAATTATAGTCACAAACACAATAATAGATAAATTGAGGAGGAAAGAGATAATATAAGAACAGTCTTTACTAAAATTGGGAAACACAAAGAAAGACACGAAATTAATGTTTGGCCTCGAGGAGTTCCCCCAATACGTACAGACACAATCTTAATTTTTGCAATCACATCTTTAAAATGAATAAAAATGTTATGGACATTTTCGACGTTGATTCTCCCTATAGTCATATACTTACAATATTATTATATTTCAAAATTCTCTTATACTATTAAACCTATATTTTCGAAGTATTTATGCAACTATTTAAAATATAACTTTAAATAAAACCCTGCTAAATGGACCATTAGTACTTATTATTTTCCTTTTCTGACATCTAGAAAAGAGAGAGACGTTGACGTCAGAAAACATTAAAATATATATACACGTTCGGTCCCCTACAAGATCAAAGTCTAAACATTCGTAGTGCTGTTGATCGGAGGTTTCGGTAAATTAATCGGATGTGTTGATGTTTGAGGGTAATATTTAGGAAATTTGGTATAGCTTTCGATACAACAATATAAAATTTGTCTGATCCAAACTTATGTAACACTAATATATATTGTTATTTTCAATCAGAATACTAACTCAAGTTAAATGGGGAATTCAACTCCTAATCCGATGAAGCCTTGCTGGTTTGGATCAAGACGTCATCTTCACTTCAACAACTCCATCTCCTGACTCCTATCTTTCGCTATGGTTTGCTAATTTCCAACAAAATTAGACCACATCTTTACTGATCTTACTAGAACACTCGTCTCTATATGTTTATCTTATTTGATTGTATCTGAGCATTAAGGCTCCTCTGTAAGACCTCTTTCATATATATAAACGGAACTAATTAAAAAAAGAAGTAATATATATATATATATAGGGTATATACTATGTTGTTATTTTCTTGACATAGACGGCACAGAAGAAATAATGTTGTAAACACGGCCATTAAAATCATAAACTTTTGGGCATGTACGAGAAGATGTGAGAGATTCAATGCTATGTATAGGACAATGGAAGCATGACACTATTTTGCTATTAACTGGTTTGTATCCTCTCTTCTATGTTAAAAAACTGTATGTTTTCCCATATACTAAATGACATATGGATATAGCTGAGAAAATAATATTTTAATTTGGATATACTATATTGGTTTAACAATGAAACATAAGTGGTTCCACTTTCCACCTCATAAGGCATATTATCATCATCTTATATGTATCTCAATTCTCAAGGTTCAGAAAAAGGTAAGATAGTTCATCTAAGTCAATGGAAGTCAAACTATGTAAATAATGGGCTTTTGATTTGCTTCTTGTTTATGATTTGATTCAAAGATCATGGTGGATCTTAGGAGGTAGAGAATCACATGAATTTGGATGGGAATTCAAAAAATTATACTTAATTTGGCTTAATGAAACAATTAATAAAGAAGAGACCAAGAGTCAATATTGTCACTGGCGACGTTAATTAAGCCATCAACTATATAATTTTGTCATTTCCCAAAATTGTCGTTATTACTTGTTGCGTCTCCATGAGAATCATAATGAACATTAGACCTCGTTTATTTAATTATATCATTAAGCCCGTATCCTCTTTTGTTTTATCCTGCTTTTTATAGCATTATTTTACTTAGACTCTACTAATATTAAAGTAAAATTTAGCTACCTATTTGTATCTACCATTGTGAAGTTATTTAAATACTACACTATAAATTTGTACAATCTTCGTTTAAGTTTCCTCAATCTCTATATTTTTCTTTTCTCTTAGCAATCAATAAAATAATATTTTTAAAAACAAAATATTTTATAAATTAATATTCGATAAATTAATAATTACTATAAATATTTATAGTCTTAAATTAGATTAGTGTACAAAATTGATGCAATTAATTCGATAAAACATTAATATATTATTTTAGTTTAGTTATATATAGACATATAATTCCATTATTTTGATAAATTAATACTTATATAAATTTATCATATATATATATATATATATATTACATACAAGAAAATTTAGTGGAATATGATATATATATATATATATATATATATATTTATTTT
>Ga0041059_1003108_pt1 | contig 11672 bp, 7 predicted proteins | sample AraColnosormetaG_FD_56232 | JGI IMG/M metagenome (GOLD analysis project Ga0041059, IMG submission 56232) | Arabidopsis roots microbial communities from North Carolina, USA - Col MF nosort | ecosystem: Host-associated > Plants > Roots > Unclassified | place: USA: North Carolina | collected 2013-09-02 | reverse complement strand
TGTAGATGAGAAGTTGATATCGCGTTTCATGAACGTTGTATCAATCTGTCATTTTCATTAATCGAAGCATTCTATTTCGTTACTCTGTTTTCCGTTATCACAATCATCCTCTTCCTCTAAATTCTCTTCTTCTCTTTGCTGCTACAGAAAAAGAATCAAGCTTTAGAGGCAAGCAAGGACTCACTCACCCACAAGTATCCTCACCCCATCTACTCATGGACACAGCATTGACCTCAGAATCAGGCTGTGCCGTTATAGCCGATAAGGGATTCAATGTGGATCCTTTTTTGGTCGAGGCTCTTCAAAACCCTCGACATCGTCTAACGAGTAAGCCTTTTTCTTTTGCCGGTTTATTTTTGTCTCCGATTCGTGTCATCCCCTAGTTTCCTGAAGTTACAATCTGTGTAGAATTGGAACTTTTGTTTATCTGATTATCGTAATTTAGCTTAGAATCAACTGGTATTGAGGATTGTTTATTCTCTGCCTATCTGTATAGGCCTAGGTTGATTTAGATCTTGACTAGTGTTATTGAAGTTGGAAGCTTACTTAGCAGAAGATGAATGACAAACTCCATAACTAGTAAAGTGGTTTTGCAATAGCAATGTTTTTAATCTGATGTTCTGATTGTTAAATGTGAGATTGTTTAGATTTGGAGTTATCTCTCCTTGATGTGTACAAATGCTTCTTTCTTTTCTTAATCGTTTTCTAAGCCATTTTTGCTCTTGTTATGTCAGTTTTGCGGATGGAACTTGATGTTCAGAGGTTCTTGCAGAGCCCTGATCAGCAGCAATTCGAGTTCCAGCATTTCCCTACATCATACCTCCGTTTTGCGGCTCATCGTGTTGCTAATCACTATGGACTAATTACATCAGTTCGAGATGGTGGTGCAGATGGTAATGAGAGCAGAATTGTCGTGACTAAATCTAGTGATAGCAGATTTCCTGCTGCTCGACTATCTGAAATCCCTGTGAAACAGTCAGAAACTGGCAAGTTTGAGCATATGAAAGTTGTTATAAAGCCAAGACCTACTAAAGGATCTGGAATGGAAGGTGATGAACTGAAAGGTGGTCTTCTGAAAAGTGTTGAAGAGAGGAAAGAAGATTACGACAGGGCTCGAGCACGCATATTTAACGGTCTTGTGAACATTGATTGTAACGATTCTTCATCTGAAACTAATCCTTGGAGGGTGAATTGTAGTTCTAGCAGAGATGAAAATCAAGTGTTGAAGAATGGTAATATCGAAGCAGACAAGAACAATATCTCTAGGAAGAGCAATCCTGCATCTCGTATTGCAATTCTCAGAGACAGAGAGAAAGATCGATATGACCCTGACTATGACCGCAGCAATTACAGGTATGTAAAGCATTGCTAAACCATTATAATTGTTTGTGGATAAAAATGAATAGTTGAAACTTGTTCTGTATCTTTAAAAACCTTTTGGCTTTCAGGTACATTAGTAACCTCCCAGTCGATCAAAATTTATGCGTGGCACACTTCAACATTCAGACAATGGGGACACCAATCTATGATATGGGATTTAGAGGGTATAGTCCAACTGCTCCTCCATCTCTTAACTTGGGTCAACATTCTGTCATGAGCCCCTGCGTCACCACAGGTTTAAACCAGCCTTCAAGAGATGCTGCTATGTACATGCAATGGCCAAATGCAGCAGCTGTGATGTATACTCATTCATATGACCACTTCAGAAACTCCCCTTTTCAGGTAAACAAATTTTTTCCCTTTTTCCTCTCTTTTCTTTAGCCTTTTTGTTAATTGTGTAAATGTTGGTTGTCGACCTTCCTAGATCACAATGTCACACTTAAGAGTGAATGTGGATTTTATATCACATCTGAATTAGTGAATATCAAGTTTTAAAAGTGATTGTTGTCTCTGCAGGCGCAGTTCTATCCGCAGCCCCTTAGTTTCGATTACATGCAGAACCGGTAATTACTTTTCTCATCATGGCTAAGGATTTGTGTAATCCAGATTTTGAGACAGTTTGATGTCAAAAATAGACAAACTTAACCTTTTGATTAGTGTCATTGCCTTGTCTTTTTGTTTACTACTATTTATGCTTCAGCTTTGACGTGACTTCAAATTAGGCGCAACAAATGATAATCAAACTTGTCCAGGGAAACTAATGAATAGACGAAAGAAATAAAAACAAGCTACTGTGTTGTAGTGAATTCAAATGATAACATCATACAAAGGTTAAATTGTTCGCGTAACAAATAATATACACTAACAATAGATTATTGATCCTGACGACAAATGCAAATTACAGAGATAATCCACATACCTTAAACATTATTACTTCCATAAAAATGAAGTTAAGAATTCAAATATTTCATTAATTTCCGGCAGGGAAGAGCTTAAGCATCTTCATACTACCATGACCATATTCCGAATCTTCATACCTCAGATTACGAACCACTTGGTTTTGCTGCGTAATCACATGTTTCCCCATATACGAATGCTCTAATGGCGGCATCAAGTAATCCGGGCTCAAGAAATGAGCTGGAACCGGTGAGCTAGCAAATAGCCGATCAGTAGCCGAATCAGAGACGATGACGTGTCCTCCAGTGATTCCGTTACCGTTCCCGCCTTGCATTCTCCTAAGGTAAAGACGATATTTCTGAAGATGACTCGCAACGTTCTCTCTAGTCAATCCTTCAACGCTCATAAGCTGCATTATAGTCTTTGGAACTGCGTTTTTGATCCCTAAGTGTCCAACCGCATCCACGAAACGTTTGTGTAGCTGAGGCGTCCACACTAGACGCGGCCGTTTCAACGTTCTTGCTGGCTCTCCTCCTATTGATCCTGAACCAAGATCCGTGGAATCGCCACCGCCGAAATCAGAATTCATCATCATCGGTGGAGGAGTTGGAGTTGGAGTTGTTGGAGTGGTGGAGGATTGAAGCTTCTGGTGATAAATCGCGGTGGTTCTCTTTGATCCGAGATGATGATTAGGACTTCCGATTTGGAAAGCGAGAGCTAGATGAGGAGTGATTAAGGTTTGAGAGATAGGGATGAGTTCTTCTGGAGATGGAAGCTCTTCTTCCCATCTAAGGAACCAATTTGGATTATCTTCTCTCATTCTAGCTGCGGTGATAGTGACGGCGGCTGCGGAGGAAGACGGAGGAGAGAGGTTCGAGGTGGATCTTTTGGTAAGGAAAAGAACGAAGGAAGTAGTTATTATTTGTGAATATTGGCTAGATTTTATATATGGAGGAAAGAGAGTGATTGGCTGATTCCATTTCTCTCGAATAATGTGTTCATGGGGTTATGGAACACGGAATAAATTGTTGAGTCTTTATTAAAAATACAAAGAGGATAATTGAGAAATCATAACTCAAAAGTAGTAAGAAAATAGTAATAATGTGAGCATATGAACTGTCATTGTCATTCACGGTTCGGTTCATGGCATCCAAATTGCCAGTTTTTGTTTTCCATGCGAATTGTTTGCCTCTAGTTTTTTTAATTTATTTGTAGTGACTAAATTGCAATAATTCTTAGGTAGAAAACAATAATCGATAGTGTGTGAGTATCAATTTTGATCAATAAATTAGTAACATAAGAATTGATCGCATAAGAATGCGCCAATAGTTGAGCCGACATCATTTGAATAAAAAGTATATGATTAGATTACACCGAAGGCAGAGAACCTTATGAGTTATGACAGAAAGAAGAAATCTCAATCTTACATTAAAATAATAATCATTGTGTCCTCATTAAGACGAAAACCATAAATCCCGAATATTTCTCTAAGTTTAAAGAGAGATGATTATTAATTAAGGATATCTCAAGCTGAAAGTGTGATAAGAAAGAAAAAGGAAGACGACAAAAACAGTTAAAGTTGATAATTGAAGGGGATTGGTTTTACTTTTTGTTTGTTTGGATCTGTCATTGTCTTATGTGTTTCGGAGTTATGGTCCGAACCATCAGAAAGATTCTTGGTTTTCCACGTGGCGCGTGGTTTTTCACGCGTTCATTTTGCGGGTGGAGTAATTGGAAACAGCACCCTGTCGTACAATTGGTCTGAAGTACGCATGAGATTCCACGCGCAGACATGGATTAGGTTAGGCAACTTTTTAAATGATTTTAAATTAACTTCATTTAGTGGGTTAGTTGTCCGTAAACCATGCGTGTTAGTACTTTTTTCCATTTTTCTTTTTTTCTTACTAGTATGAACTATAATAATTTTTATTTTATTTTTTGTAATATCCATATTGTTACTTATTTTAGATATCACAAGCTTCAAAATAAATTAAACACATTTTGTTTTAGGTATTTTGTAGTATTGGTTTTTCATAAATTGTGCAAAATAACTTACAGTAAAATTTCGAGATGCATGAAAATTTAATTGTATAAATGAACTATCATATACAGATATTATAATACAAAGGTATGGGCAGAGAGTGGGACTTGTGCTGCCATAACATATAAATCAGAGACCTTTTTAGGTATGAACTATGTACAAGTAGTAGAGTGTTGTGAAATGATTAATATTCCAAATTTAGGTTCGGCGTGTGATGTGAATAAGGAAGCTAAATCTGATAGCTAAAATGTCAAATTGATTTCTTTAACTACAATGATCCATTCGCAATAAAAAAGGTCAAATTGTCTTTGTTTAATTAAAATGATTTTTGTTAAAGAAACTATCCGTTCTATGTGAAAAACAACGTTCCAATTTTATCTAGGAACTCGCACACCATATTTGATTAGAATTTCTCAAAACATTATTTTTATTTTTACTTAAATCAATTTCTCAAAAACTTTATATATGCCAAATGAATAGAGCATAAAGTTTTATTTTTATTGGTTTTAGTGTTATGGATAGAGCATATTTTATACATTATTTTTGAGTGAAAGTAAATCTAGAACCCAAAATCCTAAATGGTCGAATGGTCGGCTGATCATCGGAGAGTCACTTTTCAATAAGCGAACTAGCAACTTGTCGACTTGGTAAATTGACCTAATTTTTCTTTTAAAACAACTTGGTTTTCTAACCTAAATATTTTTCCATTCATAACATTAAAATTTTAGAAAGAAGGCCAAATTTAAATAGACTAAAATTGTCTAGTGGCCAACCCCTCAGCACCATCTCGTATACTTTAGAAAATAAGAAAATTGAGATAAGGAATCTTCTTCCGAAGTCACGAAGACAATAAGTGAAAGCAGACAAGAACTGTCCCCCTGATTTCTTTTGCACCAAATTATTATGGATTTGTATAAGGGAACCTCACTTAAGGCCAGTTAAGCACAAAAGAAGGTTTTTATGCACTATCCTTTTTGAACTAATAATGTTAGCTTTTTAAAACAACAACTTGAAAACTTTTTTAATTCTTGAAAATACATTGCGAAAAGCAGAATGATTTTTAAAGCGGGGAATCTTTTTTTTCTTTTTAATTGTGGGAAAGATTAAGATAATTCATGAACCATGTGATGGCCATGTTTTATTACAACTGCATGGGCTCGGGGCTTTCTTTTTTCTTTATTTGTTAAGGGTCCAATTTCGAGAGTAGTGTAAATCCATGTTTATGTCCTCGATCAGTGACAATAAAATGTGTGTAGTTTCACAGACATATAAATAGTCAGAGAATTCATTGTTTCTGTTTTGTTTTGTAGTATATATTGTATGGAAAAAGGGTGAATTGTGTAGTCTAGTCTCATTAATATAGTAAGTATAGACTGTATAGTTGTTTTTAATTCATTGTTGTTGTTTCTAAGAAAGTAGAAACATATTATTGCATTAATCAATAACAATAATTATATCAACAAAACAAAAATAGTCAATTGTATCATTGTATGATACATATATGTATATAGAGTATTACGAATATGGAATTTCTTGTAAAGCCAGATGAAAGAACATCCATGAAGAATTCTCTTCCATATGTTTACAAACAAACCTTTAAATGCCATCACATCATCTCTTTGACCCAATAAATATGACCTTAAAGATCTTCGGTTAGGAAAAAAAAATATCAGTTCGAGTTGGAGATCTTGATCAGCTGAATCCTGATGTGGGACAAGACAAGTAAAGGAGAAGCTGCACAATTAATTCCATAAATTTGGAGCATAAGTGGGCCGTCATTGGGTAAGATCTGGGCCCATAATCTCTGAAAATTGTCTAAAGTATTTAACTAGGATCTCAAATGATTTGATGATTCTCAATCATTTTATAATGTTGTTTATATTTTGGTGTTAATGTTTTCCTTTACAAATGAAATGAAATGTTAAAACAATGAGAAAACATGATTGGGATTTATTCATAAAATGTTTCAGATTCTGCAAACGACGATTCAATGCCTAATTTCATATTACAATAAAGTTGGAGAATGAATGAATGAATATACAGTAAGAACGAACTAAGAAGACCGCAGTCTTTCATCGGCCCCTACTAATTTTATTATTGGTTTTTTAATAATTGTTATTGTTAGTGTTTCGTACTTTTGACCTGTCTTGTAATTAAAATATATTTATTTATTCCCCAAACAAACTACCCAAATAATTTATTTATATAAAAAAAGGTAAGAACACAGGTCAGCGAGTTGGACTCATCAAGCTTAGGGAGAGAAGAATCGTAGAAGAAAACTCGAAGACGAAGCAATTGGTAAAGACTATCAGCAGAAGAAGCTTGCGGATTGGGGTTTTCATTTTCTGTAATGGAAGGTTTGTTGCTCTTTGTTCATATCTCTTCCCAGATTTCCTTTTTCCCCGTCTGAGAAAACCCTAGATTTGGCTTCTTCAGAATTGGATTCCTCACTAATCTATTAATACACACTTGTGTTTCTTCTTACTGTCAGCATTATTGTCTCTACCCTAAATCTGATTTCGTTGGTCAATCTCATACTTTTAAGAGACACCCGAATTAAGGGGAGATTTGAATGTTGAGATTGCCACTAACTTCAGTTTGAAATCTTGCTTGTTCATGCTCATTGCCTGATTTAGATCTGATGAGACTAAAGTAGTCTTCTTTAGAACCATTATAGTAACAATTATGCAAAGAAGATTAAAGTTTTTTTTGTTCTTACAGGTAAATCTCCAGACCTGGAATCGATAGGGTCTGGTACAACAACAAAGAGGTCAAGTGTTTCATCAGGAAGTCGATCTCGTACTCGTAGAGATTTCCTTAGCAGATTCACTGACTCTGCACATTTCACTGAAAAGCTTGAAGATTGGTTTGCTTCAACATTAGAAAACTCGGCGAGCGAAGGACCGGTCTTTGATGTTCCTTTTGAGTTGGTTGAGCTTCAAAAGTTTGATTATGCATTAGAAGGGATTTCTTTCCAGCAGCTTACTCGGATGCCAAGTCCTGTTTACGCTTCTTCGTCTAATGCTCTGGAGGCTAAGGCTTATCTAGCTATTGAGGATTTTCTACACGCCACTGTTAAGAGCTTGTGGGAGGCGTTTTGGAGTCAGGAAGAGCCTGTTCCTTTCTCTGTTGGTTGTTTATACAATCAGAATCTTAAGTTTTATCAGGCTGAGAGAGCTTTAGCTCTTGGGAAGCTTGAAGGTCTTTCCGCCACAGGTATTTTGCTTAAAAATCCTCGGCATCCTCACGGGAAATGGGATCACATTCTTGAACTTGCTCTTCTAAGGTCTGACATTGGAAGCTTTGCACAGGATAGTGATCGTCTGCCTTCTTTACCTGTCTTAGGCGAGGCTCTTTTCTATGCTGTTCGTATACTCATCGCAAGGAGTGTGAGCCGTTTAGATTTTTCTCAAAGCTCAAACTGTGTCTTCATTCTTCTAGTTGATTCGCAGTATGGAGGTGTTGTAAAAGTTGAAGGGGACGTAAATAAATTGGATTTTGACTTGAACAATGTTTATGAGTGCGCAGCAGATTGGATAAAGAAGCATTCTAAGATAGCAGTGTCACCAGTTGACAGAATATGGAACAAGCTGGGAAATGCCAACTGGGGAGACATTGGTGCTTTGCAAGTGGTGTTTGCCACTTACCATAGTATAATGCAGTACTTTGGGGCACCCAGACATTCCATTGAAGACTTAGCTGCTGACCATAGTTCTCGCCTTCACTCAAGACGACAGGAGAGGCAGTTGGGAGATACTAGTCTCAGTGAAAATGGTATGTTTAGGTTCCAGCAGAGTACCATGTCTCCTGAAATTGTCGAAGTTCAAGAAGAATCAACCAAAATCGAGCCTGAACCTTCGATGAAACTGGAAGTTGGATCGGTTCTATGGTTGGAGGAGTCAAACTATCAAAAAGGTTATCAGATTAACGAAATATTGACTAATGGTACACTTCCTTATCATATTGCATCGCCAGTGGATGATGCAGGGAAGTCTGTGTTTCTGTATGTTGGTTCTCCTCCTTCACAGCTTGAGCCAGCTTGGGAAGACATGAACTTATGGTATCAGGTTCAGAGACAGACTAAGATATTAAGTATAATGAAACAGAGAGGACTCTCTAGCAAATACCTGCCGCAGCTCCATGGGTCTGGTCGGATCATTCATCCAGGCCAATGTCAAAAACCAAGTTCAGGTGGACGATGTGATCATCCTTGGTGTGGAACTCCCATTCTTGTGACTACTCCTGTTGGCGAGACAGTAGCTGATTTGGTGAACGAGGGTCGGTTTGGTCCAGAAGAAGCTATTCGATGTTGCCACGATTGCTTATCTGCACTTTCTTCATCCTCTTCAGCTGGAATTCGACACGGTGATATCCGCCCAGAAAATGTAGTTTATGTCACTTCTGGTGTAAGACATCCTTACTTTGTACTAATTGGTTGGGGTCACGCGGTGCTTGAGGATAGAGATCGACCCGCAATGAATCTTCACTTCTCCTCGACTTACGCACTCCAGGAAGGGAAACTCTGTGCTGCCTCAGATGCAGAGAGCTTGATATACATGCTTTATTTCTGTTCTGGAGACTTCCCTGAATTGGATTCAGTTGAAGGAGCTCTTCAATGGAGAGAGACCTCTTGGTCCAAAAGATTGATTCAGCAGAAGCTCGGCGATATCTCAACCGTTTTGAAAGCATTCTCTGACTATGTTGACAGTCTATGTGGGACACCTTATCCATTAGATTACGATATTTGGTTGAGAAGATTGAAGAGGAATCTTTCAGAAGACCATGGGAAAGAAATTGAATCTTCAGGCTAAGCTCTTATATAAACATCCGATTTCTTTTGAACATTCTTTCAGGTGCTCTCTGTCTGCTTAACCTGTCCGAGACTGGAAGCCTCACGATGAGATGTATCCTTCGGTTTTGCCAAGTCTGAAAAGTTTGGGACCTTGTTCTCTTCTTGTACAGGATCTTTGGAATGGATTAGATTCTGTGTTTTTCCCTTCGCTGTTAATGCTCTGGTCCTTTTTCTTCATTATTATTGTTATCTTGAGAGTGATTCTCTATTATTTTATTGTAAAGGTGAGAGCTTTTGTTCCCATTTTGACTTGTGTTAAACTTAACGAGTTTTTTAGTTTCTGTGCTTTCTTAACCTAAATGTAACATTGATTTTGTCTCGGCTCCGTTATATTATTTCACGTACTCAGGAAACCAAAAATGGGTGAAGGACAATGAAGATACTGTTTTGAATAACCCTGTAACGCAAGAAACTCACGCCACAATGACTACACTTGATTCTTTCTGCTATCTTTTTTTTGTCTGAGTCGAAAAAGTTTACTCGTTGAAGACAAAAAGTGAATCGCTTTAGAAACAAAGAGAGTATAGTTTACACAAGTCAGCAAGCATTGTTCACAGGCGCAAAGATTCTGTAACAGATCTATGTTCTTATCCAAGGGGTTTTTTGGTTGTCCTACCTCGATCTCACATCAATGCTCGAGTTTCTTGTTATATTCGCGGGTTCTTGAATCCCCGGGATGTAAAACGCGGCGGTTTCTTCGCTTACACCTTTCTTCTTGACAGTTTCTTCGCTGCTGTTGTTGTTGTCATACTCCAGTGTATGGAGTTGTAAACCGACCTTACTGTTTTTGCAACCGCCAATTTCCATTTCCATATCATATTTATCTCCTCGGGGTCCAAAAGTTCGGTCTAGCTCAGATGCAATGGATCCAACCTCCTCGTCAGGTTCCTCTGGAGCCCAGTCTCTGAAGTTGATCATGGGAGGTGGAATTCTGGCAAAGAACAACTCATATAGGTTCTTGAAGAGACCCTTTCCATAAGGGTTTTCTTTCTTGTCATACCGATACCGGAAATTCTCATAAGTTGTCTGCAAAATAGTAACAAAAGAGTCAAAAATTTGCAAAGTTATAGCACAAAACAGAGCAGCAATAGTCAAATAAAGGTTAAGGATCTTGCCTGATTGGTGCAGATGAGGTAGAGATGGAAAACAGTGAGCCCGCCGACAAACCAGACAACGACGAAGCAGTAGAGGATGAGAACAACAAATACTAAGTCGTTTGTGATGACCATTAACAACATCTTGCCGTGTACCTCAAGCATACTGACCCATGAGAAGACAAAGACGTACAAGCAGAGGAGTGTTGAAGTTGATATGAAACAGATGAAGTATGGATAGTTTCGCTGCAAAGAGCTATTATGTTAATCACAGTTTTTGTTGCATGAGATTCAAAAATAAACGTTTTGGAAGACTTACTAAGGCTATGCATTGGCCAACCCATGGACAATGATGATCAAACCTTTGAACACAGTTGTTACAGATTGAACAGTGAGAGGCGCGAGGAGGACGGTAAAGCAAACATGTATCACAAAATTTAACTTTGACAGTGTAGCCATTCACCAATATATCCTTCGTTCGAGGTATCTTTGTATTACCGAGTTTGTTGTTTACCCACTCTGAGGATTGAGTGATCATATCAAGCCCTTCTGCTTCAGGTGCTTCTTTGTTTCTAGGGATAATCCCGGGGTCTCTCGATGATGTTAAGAAGAGAAATGTAAAATCCTGTAAGGAAGAAGCATGAATATGATGCAGAAAGGGCAACGAAATCTCAGAAAGAAAGAAACATGTTTTTAGGGTTTTACCAGGACAGTGAGCAAAAGTGCACCCAACAATATAAGAGAGTGGAACAAAGGATAGCGTTTTCCGATCAAAAAAACCATTCGTATGCAGAAAGTGAGAGCAGGACCTCCAATCATAGCTGTTGTCAGAAGGAGAGACGATGCATCTGGACCAAAGACTAGTCTCCCTCCACAATAAAATCTCTGAACGAACAAAACAAGTCAAGCTAGTTCAGACATTGCAGAACATAATCTCAGCTTTCAATTGTTCAAATCTAATTCAGGCCATGATGCGTGGTTTGCAAGGCAAGTTATTATGTCACGCATTACAAAAACGCTTTCTTTTTGTCTGTAAAATTCAAAAACAAGAGAAAAACTTGCATTGGCAAAAGAAAAGGCATACATTGTTGCCGGGCCAGAGTTGGTAGATTCTCTTGGGTTTATGATCTTGAGAAAACATTATATCGTCATCGGAAGGAGCATTATGGACATGACAGCTTTTCTTCCTCCCCATCACCACCTTCTTCTTCCTCAAGCCTCAGACTCAACGACGAAACGCCCAAAGCGTAATCTCCATTGCCTGGTTTGTGTGTCGTCGTTGTCGCAGCCAGCGAACGAAACCGGAGATTTCAAATCGCTGCCGCCGGGCTTTTGGCTCGTTTCTTCCTCCTCGTCGCAAAATCTCTATCCTCTTTGGCTCCACTCTTCCCTCTCTCTCTCTCTCTCT
>Ga0041059_1003107_pt1 | contig 11674 bp, 10 predicted proteins | sample AraColnosormetaG_FD_56232 | JGI IMG/M metagenome (GOLD analysis project Ga0041059, IMG submission 56232) | Arabidopsis roots microbial communities from North Carolina, USA - Col MF nosort | ecosystem: Host-associated > Plants > Roots > Unclassified | place: USA: North Carolina | collected... | reverse complement strand
AAAAAAAAAAAAAAAAACTAATAATATTCACAAGTTGGACTTTTCAATTACGAGTTGGGCTTCTAAATTTAAATATTGGAGCCCAAATGAGTTTTTATTTGACCGGTATGTAGCGGGCATAACCAAGCACGGGTCAAATCTGTATTTAGTCGTGCGAATTCGATTTTTTGGTTCGGTTCGATCGGTTAATGGGCTATATGATACAAAGGGGCCCGCATTTAAAACTAAAGTTTAATTAGCTCGGTAGTCGGTATGGTTGTAATTTTGGTTCGGTTCAGATTTAGAAAGAGGATATCGAATTGATACCAAAATTCCTAAGTTCCTAAGTCAAGAGCCAGACCGTCTCTTTCTCGTGTACTTACTTTCTCGGTTTCTTCATCGTCCCTAGCTTGACTTCTTTAGAGAAAAGTCGAACAAAATCCGGACCATAACATACGTGAGATGACAATAAAGTTCAGAACTTTAAGAGAACCGGGTGATCAGAATCATACAAGCCAAGAATGAGCAACTCTTAGGATTTCGATTATTGAAGAACAAGTTTCTTGCTCAGAATCATGTCGTCAGTGGTGAAATCCGCTTCTTTCCGGAATGTTCCGCGACCGAAATCAAGGTTGTATGAGTCAGTGAGACCCTCCACTAAGTCGAACTCCGGTTTCCATCCGAGGACATGCTTTGCTTTCTCCACCGATGCAAAGAAATGCTGCAAGAGAATATACATATATCAAAATCTCAACTTCTAAATTGGAATCGTTCATGTTGCAGCCTCGATCATTAGAACGTTGTGGTTTTTACCTGATCACGGAAAGGGAATGCCTTCTTCTTCCCAAAGTCGAACTCTTTCGGGTTGTAATGAACAATCTCTGGCTCCGGAAACCCACCGGCCTGAGAGAGAGTTGAAAACATGAATAAGTTTACTCAAGCAATGATCCAAAAAGCTCAGAGTATGATATCTATTACAAACGGACCACACCAGGATGTACTTGAAACGATTTGGATTGATGAGACAACAATAAAGCCAATAGAAAAGAATGTACCTTTGCGCAAGCTTTTGCTAACCCATCAAAGGTAACATATTTCTCCCCCGAGATGTTGAATATCTCTCTGCTGGCTTTCTCGTTACCAAGCACGTTGAGAAAGGCTGTTGCCAAGTCCTGAAATTACAGAATGATTTGATGTTATTGATCAATACTCTTCAAGATTGATCAGAGCTGAGTTTCAGTCAGTGGGTCCCTATAACAATGAGTTTTCTGAACATGAAAGGAAGCTCAAGAATTAGAGAAAGTGTGACTGACCTTAACGTGACCGAGTTGTGAGATCTGTATCCCAGAGTTTGGAACCGGGATTGGGCGACCTGCCTTTAGACGGTGGAAAAACCATTCTTCGACGGGGTTGTAATTCAATGGACCGTAGATGTAGACAGGACGTATAGAAGTCCAGTTTACACCTTTTGATTGCAGTAAGCTCTCAGTCTCCAGCTTCCCCTTGTGCCTGCTCTTCGGATCAACTGCATCCTCCTGCATCAGTTATGTCCCAAATAAAAAGTTATTACAAATGGCCTTAGATAATAAACTTCTGGGTGACATCATATGATCAAATTACATAATCATACTATTCTATGGCTAATTCAAGAAAAGTACAAGCTCATATCTTCCAGGAATAAGAATAAGATATCTTTTACATACCTCACAATGTGGCAAGATATCAGATTTCAGATAAACACCAGCTGAAGAACAGTAGATGTACCTATAACATTAACGGAAGATTTAAATTTTGAAGGGCTATGTTTTGAAAGCTATAAACCAAATGAACAAGCTAGGCCTTGATAGATGTTATGTATTACTTACTGCTCTAGTTTGGGTAGTGCTTCTAGTATGGGCTCAACTTCTTCGGCCTCCCTCCCTGAGAAAAAAAGAGAGCATAAATTATACGAAATCTTAAAATCTTTGTTGTCAAAGGCAAAAGACTAGATATTCTTGAATTTACAGTAAGAACAAAGTGATTAGCTGTTACCGTTGATATCATAAACAACATCGAAGCCTTCTGCTGAAAGACTTGACTTCACAAAGTCATAGTCCTTTCTGTCTCCTTTCAAGTGAAGAATCTAGAAAAGGCCGAGAAAAATCATTTATTTTATTGGAATCCTAATCATCCAAGTTCCTATCATCTGAAATGTATATTATATTTGAGTGTGCATACTAGTTTTTTACAAGGATTCATGTAATACCTTAGAAGAGAAATCAGCAAAGTCTTGGTCAGATTCACCGGGCAATTGTTTGGCAATAGGAGATTTACCCCTTGTGAACAATGTAACCTGCAAAAGCAACCATTGGTCACTCAGAAACGGAAACTAAATTTTTAGCTGAAAAGAGAGTTTGATCGGTAGTGGAACCTGATGTCCCTCTTTGACAAGGATCCTGGACAAGAACAGACCAATGAATCGAGTACCACCCATTATCAGAATCTTCTTTTCGCTCGACGCTGAAACATAGAGTGCTCCTTTTGGCTGATGAACCTTCCTCTTGTACTGCAATTTTAACAACAAAGCCAACTCTATAAGAAAAATCTTATCCCCAAAATACAAACTGTAGTTTCAATTCTAAGACTAGTGATAGAATCTGAAGGCAGAGCGTCACAGAAACAAATCATACTTGACACAAATGAGGGGGGTATTCAGACAACTCAAACCAGAGCCAAACCACAAACCAGAAACTCTCACAATTATGACGAAGAAGCTCATAAAACTCTTTACTCATAATACAAAATCAGAGCTGAAACAAGAACCACACTAAGACTTTAGACACACATTCATTAATATAGACACAATGATCCATAGCTCAAGAAGTCGAACAAACAAGCTTAAACCCATTTTAAAAGGAATAGTTTTGAAATGTGCTGAACGGATTTTGGCTCATCAGACACACAAAAGCAGAACCCATCTGATAAAATTGATAATGATAGTCGTCAGAACGAAGGATGAAAAAGACCTGGACTTGTAAATGGAGCTTAGCGCCATTGAAGTCAGACAGAGAAGAAGTAAGGAGAGAGAAAGAAGGCTGATGCTGTTGCAACATCATCATCTTCGCCATGGTTGATTGGTTAAGTCTCTGAGCAACAACTGAAGAAAAGCTCTTATTTGAAATTGAAGTGTGTATGGTGGTTCGTGGGACCTCGTCATCTTGTTCCTTCCGATCATTAAAAGTCTTAAATTTTGAAGGGATAAGACAATTATCTCAGCCTCTCGCCATTTCATGGTCACATATTTACAGCCATTGTCGTCCTCTTCTTTCTTAACTCTTCTTTTGCCTTGTTGTGGATAGTGGATAATTTTGATCGAAACACAAGTTTTTGTGGTGAAATCGTAATTACCATTTTTTTTGAATAATTGGGCCTAACTTCTTTAAATATTATTGGGCCAGAGAAGAGTTATCGGGCTCGTTGAGAATTAAAAAACACATTTGAAAGAAATTATCAAAAATAGAAGAAATCACGTAGCAGACACGCGCAAGAGTTTTGAAGATCTGATACAGAAATTTTTTCTCGGGAAAATTCAGAGGGAAGATCGATACTTTCCACAACGGAGAAGGTGTTTCGTTTCTGCTGATCAGCAGATTACTTCTTCTTTTTCTCGGATTGATCCTTTTGGATTCTTCGAAAGATGGACCCTAATAATCAGGTGAATTTTCAGCTGCTTCCTCTCATTTTGTTCTGACTTAATTTCTGAGTTCGATTGCATATCAGATTCTTGATTAACCTGTATCTAGTTGTTCGATCTAGATGTTATTGTGTCAGATCTGTGTTTCGACGTTTTGGTCTCCGATAATCCGTAGAAATTATGCATTTGAGCTAAATAAACATTGCTAGGTTAGAGGATGTGTTGGCGGATAATAATCTTTATGTACTCTTTTGGGTAGCATCGTAATGGTTATTACAATGTAAAATTGCTACAGCTAATCTTACCAAAACTTTATGCTTTCTTAGATACAGGCACCAGTTGAAAATTATGCAAACCCAAGGACATGTCTTTTCCATGTTCTCTTCAAGGTATGATTTAGAGTATAAATCAGTTTAGTCAAAGGAAATGTTAGACATTGGACAAATGTTAAACCAGTTTGTATTTGTTCTTGGACCAGGGTGCTGCGTTGGCGTTTTACATTCTCTCTGCTCTCTTCTTCAACAGCTTTGTCATCATCTTTGTAGTCACTGTTCTTCTTGCTGCTCTTGACTTCTGGGTGGTTAAGAATGTCAGTGGGCGTATACTGGTTGGTCTCAGGTGGTGGAACGAGATCAATGACTTGGGAGAAAGTGTCTGGAAATTCGAGTCTCTTGATCAGGAGGTTAGCTTTTCTTCACTTATTCACAAGGATATGGGTTCAGCCTGTCGAGAAATGTGGGGTTGTGTTTCCCTTTCCGTTTTTTTTTTGTATACTCATGTGTTTTCATCATTTTTCTATACAGTCTTTGGCTCGGATGAACAAGAAAGACTCATGGCTTTTCTGGTGGACACTTTACCTTGCAGTAAGTATTTCATATCTAACACTTCAGTTGCAGCATAAGCTAATTACTTAAAACCCATTCACAATCATTGTGGAACTTTAGTGGATGACTAGGAATAAGAATAGGCAAGGATAAACATGTCCCTTATAGTGGAATAAGAATAGGCAAGAATAAACATGTCCCTTATATTGAAGCATATTGTGCAAAGGTGGTAGATAAGAATTGAGAGCAGTCTTTTAGAATCCCATGTAGACCCATATATAGATCGCTAGACACCTGAATATCTTCCCCCAAGAAGCTACCAGTTAAAGAAGTTTGCGACAAATGGTTTTTCCCTCTGCATGAGTGGGATATAGCATTTGACATTGGAGTCAAATCACATGCGAAGTCACATTACAATATATGTTGAGTAGGGAAAGATTATCTGCTGGAACCAAGTCGGCCATTTGGAGTATATCCTATGATCTTACACTGACTAAGTATAATATTAGTTAAAACTTGGTAGCTTACAAACTTATATGCTCAGTTACCTTACAAGCGACTATAAAGAGTGAGATGTAGCCATGAGATGGTAGCTATGGATTTGATGTCTATGGTACTGGAGCGTAGTAAACATTAAAAACATGTGGATTTGTTTGCTGTCTTTTTCTGTTGTCTTCACAGCTAAATCTTCTCCTTTTTTCACTCTTCAGGCAGCTGCATGGTTTATCCTTGGGGTATTTTCTCTGATTAGATTTCAAGCTGACTATCTGCTTGTTGTTGGCGTTTGCTTGTCCCTCAATGTGGCTAATATCATCGGCTTCACAAAGTGCAAGAAAGGTAAGATCCTCATTAGTCTTTCACAACTGACCTGATTTTGTGTAAAATCAAACCAGCTGTAGATCAATAGGTTGTTAGCTTTTTGTACAAAGAACATACGCATGTACATATATAGAGGTGACTCTAATCGGCATTCACCAATTCTTGTTGGCAGATGCAAAGAAACAATTTCAGCAGTTTGCTTCGCAGACAATCGCATCACGGTTCCAATCAACAGTACAATCTGCCTTCACCCTTGTCTGAAGAGAAGAAAGACGCTTTTTTTAAGGGCTGTGAGAGCAAAGACGGTGTACAAAGAAGATTGCCAAAACGACATGGTTGGTTTTTTGACTGATTGGTTTCAAATGTTTTGTAAGATTTAAGAGGTCCTATATTCGTCTTTCTATGTATTTTACATTTTCGACTTACCTATTAACATTTTGCATCTCGTATGGTCTTATTATACGTATATTAGCCCTAAAGAAAAATCAGAAATTTTAAAGTCTCTGATCCTTTCCAATTCTGCATATGCATCTTCTGTTCATGTTGCAGGCGATGCATCTTTTTGTTTTGGTGAGCTACTTATTAACACTAAGCTTCGTGGTGATTTACTAATGCAGAGCAGAGATCATGTAGATGATGTTGTTTCATGAGACATGAGAAGAGAGAAATGATTTGAAATTACTACTGAGTAAAGGACATTATTATGAAAATAATTTACGTTCTTTTAAGCCCAAATAAATTTGGTGGCCCAAGTTAAAAAAAGGTGAACTTGGGCTACAACCTCTTTTTAGCCCATGATCACTTTTTCACCAATCTCAGTATCTTACCACAAATCTATTGAGAATATTTTGGGTTTCTGTTTCTGACGTTAAAAGCTAAAAATCTAGAGACTTTTGATATCCCAAAAGCAAAGCTTTTTGAAATTGAGAAATCAAACCCCAAAACCCTAAAAAGCTGATTCCTTTCTTTGATTCTCACTACCAATTCTTCCCGCCAGTTTCCTTTCCCCGATTCATCCTTGACACTTGCAACGCCATGTTGCGGCCTCGCCGATCTCTTGGGGTTTCATCTCCGGCGAAGCAGAGGAAGAAAGCTGCTCCTAAGAATTCCATGGCTACGAGAGCGAATCGAAAGCGTCTCCCTTCTTACCTCAAACCTGGCTCCGCCGTAGAAATCAGCTCCGACGAGATTGGATTCCGCGGCTCGTGGTACATGGGAAAAGTAATCACCATCCCATCTTCCTCAGATAAGGATTCCGTTAAATGCCAAGTCGAGTATACGACGCTCTTCTTCGATAAAGAGGGGACGAAGCCACTGAAGGAAGTTGTCGACATGAGTCAGCTTCGTCCTCCGGCCCCGCCAATGTCTGAGATAGAGAAGAAGAAGAAGATCGTGGTTGGGGAAGAGGTCGACGCGTTTTACAATGACGGTTGGTGGGAAGGGGATGTGACTGAGGTTCTGGATGATGGGAAATTCAGTGTTTTCTTTAGGAGCTCTAAGGAACAGATTCGGTTTAGGAAAGATGAGTTACGGTTTCATAGGGAATGGGTTGATGGAGCTTGGAAGCCTCCATTAGAGGAAACAGAAGAAGAGGAAGATGAATCAGAGGAAGACAAATTAGACGACTCAGAAGACGAGGAGGTAGGTAACACATTCTCAATGATACTTGATAACCTTTCTGTGGAAGTTGTTTAGTGGAGACTTTTGCTTTAGTTCTTCTAGAGCAATTTATGAGAATGCACTTTAATCATGATAGTAATAAAATGCAGGATATTTTAGCCCGAGTGGATCTAGAAACTACCAGAGCAATCGCGAAACAAATGTTTTCCAGTGGCACTGTTGTCGAGGTTAGCAGCGATGAGGAAGGTTTCCAGGGGTGTTGGTTTGCAGCTAAAGTTGTTGAACCCGTTGGCGAAGACAAATTTCTTGTTGAGTACCGAGACTTGAGAGAAAAAGATGGTATAGAGCCTTTGAAAGAAGAAACCGATTTTCTGCACATAAGGCCGCCACCACCAAGGGATGAGGATATTGATTTTGCTGTTGGTGACAAGATTAATGCATTTTACAATGACGGCTGGTGGGTAGGTGTTGTCATAGATGGTATGAAGCATGGAACGGTTGGTATATATTTTAGGCAATCACAAGAGAAGATGCGGTTTGGAAGGCAGGGGCTTCGTCTGCATAAAGATTGGGTTGACGGGACCTGGCAGCTACCACTGAAAGGAGGGAAGATAAAGAGGGAAAAGGTTCTGTATGATTTCCATATTAATTATGAACTCTAGACAAGTTCACATAGATCATTCTTATCCCATTCTTCTTTATGTGCGACATATTCTTCCCCAAATATGTGTGTTTAAAGTTTTTATTTTGATGTGTAGACTGTTTCATGTAACCGGAACGTGAGACCCAAGAAAGCAACTGAGAAGCAAGCGTTCAGCATTGGAACTCCGATCGAGGTTAGCCCTGAGGAAGAAGGATTTGAAGATTCTTGGTTTCTTGCAAAACTTATTGAATACAGAGGAAAGGACAAATGCCTTGTAGAATATGATAATCTGAAAGCTGAAGATGGGAAAGAGCCTTTGAGAGAAGAGGTTAATGTTTCACGGATAAGGCCTCTGCCACTAGAGAGTGTCATGGTTAGTCCATTTGAGAGGCATGACAAAGTTAATGCTTTGTATAATGATGGATGGTGGGTTGGGGTGATTAGAAAGGTTCTTGCAAAGTCATCTTACCTGGTTCTCTTTAAAAATACTCAAGAGCTGCTAAAATTTCATCACTCTCAACTAAGGCTACATCAGGAATGGATTGATGGAAAGTGGATAACATCTTTTAAGGTATGGTTCTAAAACGATCAACTCATTTTATCACATATAACTTCGTTATTTCCCCTTATATCTAAGGTTTCAGCATCGTTCCTGCAATAGTCATTTTTCATCAAGCTTTTACTGATGAAGTTGCTGTCATTAATTTTGATTTCAGTCTCAGAAGGTGTAAATGGGCTGGATAACTCGTCAGGATTTTGGGATTTCAAGTTTTGTTTTTCTTTGAGGTACTTGTATCTCTTAGTCAGTTAGTCTTAACCCTGGTGTTCCCTTGCTATTGTAGATAATTGCAGTTATGATGAGTGACTAAGATGCAACAACCAGTTGATATTTTATTCTTGTTCCATGACATAGTGCGATTCTCATTGCTCCTGATTTCGGTTGATTATTTGATAGACAAGTTTTTGCTGTAACACTACTTCCTTGCCTTGTTGATTATCCATCCTATTGTCAAATATTTTTCGAAAGAGGTAGGCCATATTACCTACGAAGTTTAGCATCTTATGAATGTTAGGAGTGTATGCTCTCAGTTTTGCTTGCGAAGAGGTTTCCCATGTTTTTGAAGTGACATACAGAACCAGCTGTATTGTAGTTTATAGATAATTAAGGATAAGTTTTAGTGGAACAGGATGATATTGATATCTTATTACAGGTAAAACAAGCAGCAACAAGTGGTAGGTAGATAATACATGATAGTTAGAGCAGTGAGAAACACTAACTCTCCATGATTTGTTCAAATTCTTGAAGTACACTTAAAAATTCGGGTCTCTTTTATCTGCTGAAGCTGAGCTGATTAGGCCGCCTCTTTGACTGCGACAGCCTCCTTGATTGCAACAGCCTCCTTGGCCTCGGTGGCTTCGCTGCTCTTCTCCTTGGCAGGTTCCTCTTTGGCAGGTTCCTCCTTGGCAGGTTCTTCTGGGACTATAAAAGCTGTGACCGGGAAAGTCCTGGACAGTGTGGTCGGTGTCTTGAACGTGATCTTGGTAGGGGGTTCCTCGGTATAGATCTCATTGATAGTGACCCAAATAAGAAGTTCCTTGGCTTTGACTCCAGTGAGCTTCTTGATTTTCCCGGTCTCAACAATGGCTGTGACTTCGGTTCCATAGGAGACAAGCTTATCTATCTCTGTGAACTTGTGAGTGATGCTCTTCTTCTGCTTCAGCCATACAACACCTGACTCTCTGTCATACCCAACCTCTTCTATATCCTTCAATGGTAATAAACCATTGGGCATAGATATTTCCTTGAGGAAACACTTTGTCTTCTCTCTACATATCTCATCTCCGGTGTACATCTCTGCCTTAGCTCTCACCTCCTCTGTAACCAAACCCATCTCTGTTTCTTTGTATTTAGTTTTAGCTGTCTTAAAGCTGAAGTTGTGTTGTGGAGAGGTAAGGGACTTAGCCTAGTGATATATAGCTGACGTGTTGTGGGTTTGCCCTTGGTTTCCTGATCTTATTACGGAGAATGCCACCATGTTTAGAAATTAAATTGTATGTGAAATACACTCGGATTGAGAAGATACCTTTGACTTCATACAATTTTGGCAAATTTATTAGTTTTGGTATCAAATTGAGACCAACCCTATTATAAAATAACGGTAAAAAACATCACTATCGAAAACGACGTGATCGATTGTTCTTCTACTACAAGAAATTTGAAAAAACCGACAAGACCATAATGTAAAATCTAAACTCTTGATTCTTGAAGATGAGGTGCATGTAAAATCATTAATGGCCATGGTTGGGCAGGTTTATGGGTACGTCTTGTCAGCTCTGTGTTCCAGTTTCGGGTTAAACCATATATCTCTTACATGATCGTTCATATGGCTATCATCATCACAATATTAATGATGATGATTATTGTGATGTGGTGCATGGCCCCGTCCATATAAATGCAGTGCCTATCATTTCACATTCTCTCCACCTGCTAACCAGTAACCGACGGCCTCCTCAATTATTTTTTATATGATTTTAATCGAATAGAACATCTATTTCTTGGGCGTTTAGTGTTACGTGTTAAGGATGACATATACTATTTACTGTATAGTGCATTATTTATTTCTTCTATCATAAAAGCAACCATAACCAATAAAGACTAAAGTTCACATAACTATAAGTGTTCCAACTCCTAACTTATTGATTGTGATATGTGACCTTTCTCGTAGTAACTCGATGTCTTTTGGTTTTGCTATTTACAAATTCCACACTTCAGAATGCGTAAGATTTCTTCAAAATGCTTTGATACATTCTATGAGTCAAACGCAAGGAACAGGAGTTTACGTTTGAATTATTATCAATGATGTTTAATTCAAAACAATCTTCTTGGGTTACGGTTCGTATGCAAGCCTTTAACCTTGCAAAGAGAAACTGGCGAAGCTTCGCGCAGAGTTATCATGGCAGTGATTATTCAACAATGTCTCTATGTGTTTGATCTCCTTAGGCATTGACCCTGTGAGCACTTCGTAGCCCGTCTCAGTGATCAGTACGTCATCCTCGATCCTTATCCCAATCCCTTGGAATCTGCAATGAGAAATTTCAATAGTAAAGTCACTTAACCATGGTCGATAGATCAATGTCATATCCTGCGGTCGATTTGCAGTCAAACCACTCAGATCTACACAGTTTGATACTTGTTGGCTGCAAACTTTCCTACAAAACCACGCTTTTACATGAAGTTAGTCTAAAGAGAGCATGTGTACCTTTCAGGGCAGTCAAATGAAGATGGAATATAGACTCCTGGCTCAATCGTAATCACCTGTCCAAACAGCGATCATAAGTTGACATCGAGAGTCTGAAAGATCATTATCTAGCAAACACCAAAGCCAGTCATTTGATGTAATTTAGATTCTATTGATAGCACCATCAAACCATTTGTCTCAAACGTAAGGACCCCAATGGCATCACATGACAAATACATAAACTTCTACGATCAAGATTCTAAGGGCACATATCGGTTTTAATGGACTAGCATCAACAAGCAGAGTGTTTGAGGCAGGGGGTATGTAGAAAAGTGAAGATCTTATTAGCCTGAGTTTGGGTTGCTTATAAAAACTAAGACTCGAGAGAGTAGTATTACTTACAAAACCAGGTTGCAAAGGACGGTCATATCCCACAGCAGAAGAATCATGCACATCCATCCCAAGGTAGTGGCCTTTTTATTAACCAGAAGAGAGCTCTGTTAGATAAGTTTTTCCCCAACCATACAGTATATTTTGGTTATATTATAACTTTTATACAGCATAATGCGGGACAATAACAAGGATTTTACCATCTACACGTCAATCAGCCTTAGTTGATTGTATTTCATCGACAAAAATTGCAAATAAGTTAATGTGATCGAGGTTCAATAATGCATACCTATGGAGGTCGGATTCAGCTGGTGATACAGTCTACGACTTTTCAGGATGCCCATCTTCATCAGTCCATCACACAACAACTCGGTCTGCAAACCACAAAGCATCATCTGAGTCCAAACATAATTTTGTTTGCAAACAAAGCTTTTAAGTTTTCTGATGGTATTTATGAAATCTTTTTTTTTTTTTTTTTTTTTTTTTT
>Ga0041059_1003106_pt1 | contig 11676 bp, 15 predicted proteins | sample AraColnosormetaG_FD_56232 | JGI IMG/M metagenome (GOLD analysis project Ga0041059, IMG submission 56232) | Arabidopsis roots microbial communities from North Carolina, USA - Col MF nosort | ecosystem: Host-associated > Plants > Roots > Unclassified | place: USA: North Carolina | collected... | reverse complement strand
GTATGATATATATATATATATATATATATATATATATATATATATATATGTTGCAATAAACTTCTGAAGCTGTCTCTTTTGATGGTGTTTAGATTCATATATTAAAATTTGGTTTTGCAGCCAAGTGTACATGGCTAAAGAAATTAAAACTGGTGAAATCGTGGCTCTGAAAAAGATCCGTATGGACAATGAAAGAGAAGGGGTAAGCTACATTTGAACTACCAGTACTAGCTTTGACAAGTTGCAAATTTTTGTGAGTTTCGTATGACTTATATTTCCGTTTTCATTGTTTGCATGGAGTTTCCGATAACCGCTATCCGGGAGATCAAAATTCTGAAGAAGCTGCATCATGAAAATGTCATCCATTTGAAAGAGATTGTTACTTCTCCAGGTAATAAGGAACTCTTATCTTAGCTTGTAATTGCTTTAGAAATTTTGTCAAAAGGGGTGTTAAGTTTGATATGTAGAGTTTTGTGACTGTTTTTGTCTTTAAAAGGTCGAGATAGGGATGATCAAGGAAAGCCAGGTTAGTGAAACTTATTCAAGATCGAAATATTTTCTGTACAACTTAGATGCGACTATGAGAGATCTATTTAAACTGCTTACGGCCTAAAGCTTGTTGCTTTTCTTCAATTTTAGATAATAACAAATACAAGGGTGGAATCTACATGGTCTTTGAGTACATGGATCATGACTTGACTGGACTTGCTGATCGTCCTGGACTGAGATTTACGGTTCCTCAGATAAAGGTATTGCATGGCTAGACACCTTGTTGTAGTAGCCTTTGCAAAAACCCTTATTGTTCCGACTTTGTCTGACATTTGAACATATGTAAAAAAGTGTTACATGAAGCAACTGCTGACTGGGCTTCACTATTGTCATGTGAATCAAGTGCTTCACCGTGATATAAAAGGTGAATATATCCCAAAATACATTGTTGACCATTTTGTTCTCTTGTCTTTATTTGCTAGTTAACCTATAATATATTGGTGCAGGTTCGAATCTACTTATTGACAATGAGGGAAATTTAAAGCTAGCGGATTTTGGGCTTGCTCGGTCATATTCTCATGATCATACTGGAAACCTCACAAATCGTGTCATCACTTTGTGGTATAGGTATGTATGCCTACAAACTTTGAAGTTATATACAAAAAAGTGACAAAGAATAAGTATTGCTTATACGTGCAGCTTTTTCTCTACTTATGCATTGTTTATTGCTGTAGGCCCCCTGAATTGTTACTTGGTGCAACTAAATATGGACCAGCGATTGACATGTGGTCAGTTGGATGCATATTTGCTGAACTTTTGAATGGAAAACCAATCTTGCCTGGGAAAACTGAGGTCAGGATTTCATCTTATGATTATCGTGGTGTGTGTTATTACAGTGTTCTTTGATGATGTTTCCACTTAGCGTTTTAGTCATATTTTTTTCTTTCCAGAATGAACAATTGAATAAGATTTATGAGCTTTGTGGATCACCTGATGAAAGCAACTGGCCTGGAGTTTCCAAGATGCCTTGGTATAACCAAATGAAATCATCTCGGCCCTTAAAGAGACGCGTAAGGGAGATCTACAGACAGTAAGTATAAACCATTATGTAGTTGCGACTCTTTTATGCAACAGTTACTTTGATCCAGGAGATCTCATTTGGTCCTTTTCTCTTCTGCTATAGCTTTGATCGCCATGCCCTTGAACTACTTGAGAAAATGTTGGTACTTGACCCATCTCAGGTACCAAAGAATTTTTAATACAGAGAATTAAGAGCCTTGGTCTAGACATTTAAGTCCTTTCATTTTCCTGTCTGTTGGTACAGAGAATATGCGCAAAGGATGCTCTTGATGCTGAGTACTTTTGGACTGATCCGCTGCCATGTGATCCAAAGAGGTAATCAAATTCTCTTAACTTTCTTGTTATGAAAACCCATTTGGTTCATCATACATCACAAATGACGATCAAGAACAATTAGTGAGTGATTCAGCTTGTACTGAAACTGTGTTATGTCAACAGTCTACCGACATATGAATCATCACATGAGTTCCAGACAAAGAAAAAACGGCAACAGATGCGTCATAATGAGGAAGCAGCCAAAAAACAGAAACTGCAGCATCCACAGCAGCAACATTCTCGTTTACCTCCACAGCAACACGGTGTTGGCCAGTCTCATGCCGCTCCACTTTGGCCTGCTGGACCAAACCACCCTATGAACAACAACGCACCACCACCCCAAATACCTGCTGGTGGCCATTACTATGGAGGAAAGCCCCGTGGTGGTGCACCTGTTCCAAACCGGTACCCTCCTAGCGGAAACCAGACTGGTGGTTATAATAATCAGAGCCGTGGAGGTTACAGCAGCGGAGCATATCCTCCACAAGGTCGTGGTGCACCATATGGCGCCGGTCCTAGAGGACCTAGCGGTGGCTATGGTGTTGGACCACCCAACTACTCACAAGGTGGTGGTCAGTATGGTGGATCTGGTGGCTCTGGAAGAGGTCAGAACCCTATGGGTGGTGCTAGAAACCAACAATATGGATGGCAACCGTAAAGAGAACTCAAAGAGACTCGTATGGTGTGGTCTTGGCTTGATGTCTTTAAGGCAGTTGTGATTTTAGATATGAAGACTTATCTTCGCGAAAGAGAATCTATTTTCATTTGATTTCTTGTCTTAATGGCATTCTTCCAAACATTCTGTGATTGTTGTATGTTTAAATCAAGGTTTATATATCAGAACACAGGAAACCAAATTGGATTTTTACCCAAATCTTATTATTTCTTGCAAAAAAACGTTTCACAACCTCTTATCTGTTTTCGATGAAGTGTGGAAAAACTACACGAATCAGTGTAAACCCCAAAAAGAAAACGAAAAAACTCTCCTCTGAAGCAGCTCCAGCAGTAATTGTGTCATTTCTCATTGCTTATTGTCTTATGCGGATGATTCTACTTTCAGAACAACTTTCATGAACTCGTAAACAAAGTAACTGATTGCCGCGGAAGGCAAAACCTGCAATAGTGAGATAATTCACAAAGCTGTAAAACCTGCAATAAGCTGGTTCAAGAGATTAATTTATGACTAGTATTAAGGAATCAAACCTGCAATAAGCTGGGAATCAAGCCAGCATATAGAGCAGGAACACCTCCTTGTTCAATGATCTTCACACAAGTAGCCACTGCGCTTAACCTTTTAGCATGTGACTGCATTTGTAAACGCCTTCTCACAACTTCAAACGGATATGTTGCTGCTTCTGAGCAAGCCCCTGCGATTGCTCCATATAACAAAGTTCTCATGGGACCAAGCTCGAGTTGATCGAAAGCATTAAGTTCTTCACCTTCTTGCTTCATGTGTTCAAGCCGTTTCTTACCTTCCGGTGTATGAAGGTAAGCTGATTTTAAAATATCATAGACACCGTAGAACACAGCTCCCGATGGAGCCATACTAACAAGTGAAGGTACAAGACCTTTGTATAGGGAAAAGAAACCTTCAGTTTGAATCATGTGACGGAATGCACCAACTACACCACCTAATGCTTCTCCACCGGGTGCCACCATAACCGTTCTTATCTGCAATTCAAAACCAAAGTAATGCTAAAGAACCTCCAGAGAATGGTAAAAGAAGCTCAATGAAGTTTTTGTTGTGATTCCACTTACAGTATCAAGTGGTAGACAAAGCAAACTAGCTGTTACTCCGGCAGCTGCACCAGCAACAAACCTCTCGAAATTTGTCGTTTCTTCATTCCCGGACAATTTCAGAAGCTGACCTCTATATGTATCATATGCATAGAAGTTGATGGACTTAAAGGGAGCAGTTCTGAGAATATTAACCAAATTCCCTTTCCAAAATCCTCTAATCCCTTCATTTGTTGCAATCCTCTGAATGAGTTCAAGAAGATTCCCTTGCTCTCCGCGAACAATGTATTCTAGCTTCATCCGTTCAAGAGGTGCAATGCAAGTTCTGCTCAAACCAAAACCCAATGAGCCACCAAACTACAACAAACCAAATCAATACAAAATCTCAAATAAGCATATCAGTAAGTAACCCCAACACTTAAAGTCTACAACTTTATACTGACACTCAATCTCATTTGACCTCAAGAGTTTCGTAGAATAAGTAAAGAAGAAGGAGAGACCTTGAAACCATGGCTGCAAAAGCTCCAGCCCATAAATGCTTGGTTGTGTTGAGAGCTCCTGCTCCATTTTCCTTAACCCTACGCTTCTCCTTAGATTCTTGACCACCACCGATCAACACCGAACCTTTCTCCGATTTAAAGCCGTTTTGACCATTATACCCTTCACCTTCTTCTTCCTCACCATTACTCTCGTTAATCGATAAACTAACAGACAGAAACAGAGGTTCCCTGGTCCCGTTTCGTCTCCTAAACTTCAAAAAACTCGACTTTTGACTGAAGCGACACGAATTGACGGAACAATCCTTCGACGAAAGAAAAGAGACAGACGAGGAAGGAAGAGATTCTTCGAGAAACAACCCACCGCAGATGATTTGACCATTGTGATCTAATGACTCTGATCTGATTGCTTCAGCTATCCATCGATCAAGGCCACGCATTTTACTAAATTTTCGATGGCAAATTCGACAAATTGAGCAAAGTCGAAAACTTTTAACAAGACCCAAGAACAAATTGGATTCAATAGCTGTTGGGATCTTAAGGAAGACGAGAAGACTAATAATATTGATAGTTTATACACACAGTAGTTGCTCTTTCTCAAAGCTTTAAGCTTTCATATCTCTCGCTCTCTCTCTCACACTAAAACAGAGAATATTTTAGGTTGGTTTTGGTTAAAGTGTGTGACTTGGTGCTTTTTTTCTGCTGACGATGCCAATATTGGTTGACACGTCATCGTCTATATTTCGTTTATTTTGACAAAAATAATTCTTTCTTCATAGAATGCATACATTTCTTCATGATCAGACATTGGAAGAACTCACAAGATAAGAGTTTGATTAGACAAAATATTCCATCTCCTAGTTTGTTATACTAAACAGAAGAGTGGTCAAAAGTTTTTTTTTACTTTGTTTTTGATTCCATGTGTTTGAGATTGTGAGAGGAGTCAGCAGGAGCCTTGGACAGAGGACAAAGGCGTTAAGTAAAGGCCTTTGCTCTCCAACAAGTTAGCCGCAGCATCAAAGTCCTTTGTAAGCAGATCTTCCATTACTTCCTCCAGAGATTTTGCCATCGTCTGCTCGTGATGTATGTAGTGACCGTATCCCTATCACAAACAACACATTCACTCTAAGAAACAAACATATACTATATCGTGTATCTTTGCTTCAGATACATAAATGTATTACCTCAATGAATGCCATAGGATGAGATATTGGTTCTCCTCCCAACCTGCTTCGACTTAATTCCTATATACGTAATAACTTAGAATGTCAGGTTTTGGATTGGGAGCTTTTGGTTTGGATTTGGCTTTCTCTATCAAACCTATTTGTCCTCAATAAACAAGTTGAGAAAGAAGAAAAAAGATAGGAGAAGCAAGACAATACCTTCATCTGTAGATGCAGAAGCTTAACATGATCAACCATGGCATTCAGTGTCAATTCATGGTTATCCCCCTACAAGATCACATAAAATCAACAATTAAGATTCAATCTCTCATAAGCTATATGTGGACAAGCTCTGGTTGCAAAAATATGAAATATATAATTCTAACAATGTTACCTCAACTTTATGTGGGAGCAATTTCCCTAATGCCTTGATGTTATCGGCAATTCTCTGCTTGCGCTCCTATAAAACGTAGAACCAATGGTTCATATAACATCAAACAACAGATGGAATCATCATACGTGATACTTACACGCTCATTGGTATAACATTTGTTGGATCGTGTCGAGGGTACATCTATGTCATTGTCAAAGAGCTGTGAGAAGTCACGGTTGTTGTTGTTGCTCCGTTTTTTCCAACTTCTAAGCTTCTGATACAATAAACAGAAGTGTTAGCTCCTGAAAAGAGAGACTTTCCAGATCAGACATTACTTAAATAATGTGATGAAACTTGACCTCAGAGTAGTCTGGGGACCAAGGCTGCACAGACTTGCGAGAGGATCGTCTACGTCCAGGAACCTTACTGCTGCTTCCCTGATATAATATATGCAAGTAGATTATACTACTTTCAGATCCGCCAAAGGATGTAAAATCGAAAGAAAAGACAAAAAGTAGAGATGTTATGAGATACTTACAGAGAGTTCATTGTTGGTGCGGCTTTGTACACGAATAGAGGGTTTCACCAAGGAAGAACCACCAATGTTGTCAGAAGAGTACATGGTTCGGATCCCTCCTCCTAGACCAGTTGCAGGGCCACGACTTGGCAGAACAACTTTCTCCACGACGTAATCGAGAGGAGGTTTAACATCAGGTGTAGAATCTTCGTTGAGCAAAGCAAGGTAACTATGTGGAAGCTTAGATGGTTGAAGCCATTGAGACAGAGACAAACTCCCATCGTCACATTTTACTGCATTTCCAACAACCGACTTTGATCAGTGTTGAAAGAGAATGGTGCTAATCTAGGTGGAGCAAGTAACCACAAGCCTGAAATGTTCAAAATGTCATACAGATACTATAGAACAAGTATACCTTTCAAGTTAGGGGGATTGTCGGAAACCTTGGTCTTGTTCTTGTTGTGAGGTTGAGTGGAATTTGGGGAAGAGAAAGGGAAAATCTCAGAGATAACAACAGAGGCAGCTTCATCAGCATCATGTTGGTGCTCAATTGCAACACCTCTTAGAATCTTTGGATCAATCTGTAATGTATAATAAAAACAATGTGACATTATTTAAGCACCAAAATGAAACAGCAGAACTCAACAACAACATTTGGTAGCACGTGAGATTTGTTGCCATCAATCATTTGCTCATACTATAAAATAACATTAATTGAAATATTAAATACAGATAGCTTTCTTGGTTTCGCTGTTGGATCAAATATAGTAATACCAAATAACTACTCAACTTGATTTCATGAAGAAACAACGAACAACAAAAACAAACAAACCAGTGGCTTTGCAACCACAACAATCATGAGTGAAACAGAGATAATGATTAAGAGCTTGTTTTACCTGTGGAAATAACTCCGTGAGAGATTGATAAACCGATCTAAAACCCATCACTGGAAATCTGCGACAAAGCAACCAAAATCACGAATCACATTGTGCTTAAACCCTAAAACCCTTTTTCATGCTCAGAATAAACAGACGAACAAAGGTCCAGAAACAAAATGGGTCGCGATTTGAAATTTAAACAAATTAAGCTAAGAACAAAACTGAGATTTGATTCAATAGTCCCTTGTCACTAACATCGTTTATGCGGCAGAGCAAATTTTCTCAGGTTTTGGGTTTTGCTGAAAAAGTGAAATGCTTTCTTCTCTATTTATTTTCTGGTGACCATGAATAAAAATGGTTGACACGTCATCATTCATTTTCTTACAACGAGTTTTTTGATTACACATTTCCAGTATTTTAATCATATAGTTACTACCTTAATGTAGCAAATTACAAAATTTTGTAGAGACCTTAGATTATTTTATTAAATCAAGTTAGAAACCGATGTTTACAGAGACATTTAGTCTAATCACACCAACTATAAAGATCTTTCATTTCTTTGTAACAACAAAGGATTTATCCAATTTTTATGAGTTGCTGATTGAGTCTGTAAGCATAATAATGTCATTAACAAGAACAATTGCTTTCTTGTTGATGATTTGCCTGAGATGAAAACATGAGTGGCTTTAGATTCACATCCACCAAATCCTCTTGTTTCGTCCAAGAAACTGCCTCGTTTCCTTGTAACGCCGATGTAATCTTACAGAACAAAGGCTGCACTCAGCAAAACAGCAACCAAGTTAAAGAGAATATTGTATCACATTGACTTGTGTGTGTGTGTTTTTGTTTGTTTACCTTAATGTTGAATCCAGCTTTAGCACTAGTCTCCATGAACAAAGCTCCAAACTCACGAGCTTTATTCTCCCCTTCCTCTATCGAAACTTGCCTATAGTTTAATCAATCACATCACACAACATCATATGGGGTTTGTGAAATGAAGAAGCTATCTTTTGATTTGATTTTAATGGACATAGTTATACCTTTTATTAACAAGATCGGTTTTGTTACCAACAAGAACAATAATGACATAGCTGCCTCTTTCTGCACGAACTTCTTCGATCCACTTGGAGGTGTTTATAAATGATTGCTTACCTGCACATATATAACTTTTGTAAGAAGAAAACGAGCATGATGAGTGGTTATGAAACTATTTTTTTGTTATAGAGTAAATAAGTCGCATAACTGGCAACATCATAGACAATAACAGCAACAGAAGAATCTCTGATATAACTTGGTACTAGGCTTTTAAATCTCTCTTGTCCTGCAGTATCCCTACAAGATAATCAACACAAACACGAAGACATTTTCATAGCTAGAATAAGGAGCTGAGTGAATGGTACAGACTACAGAGCCAACCCAAGGGACAGTTTTTTGTACCACAATTGCAGACGAAAAGTCCTATCTTCATACCGCGTTGTTTTTGACAAAAAGTCTATTCCAATTGTTGCCTGCAATTCACAAAAAAATCATAAAAACCCTAAACTTCGAACAAGTATTTTATTTGATTGATTCCGAATCGAAAGAAAAGCGGTATACACAGGACAGAGATAATTGATCAATTTTGAAGCATTTATTGAGTCTAATATCCTCAGATTCACACGTATCAAGGCACAATTGTTGTCGAGACGATGATCAAGACAAAAAAACATGATGCATAAAGTGTTGTTGGAATCGATAAGAGGCGAACCTGATAACTGGTGTCGAATTTACCGTACATGAAACAAGTGATGATGCTCGTTTTCCCTACGCCTTGATCCCCCAAGAACACTAGCTTGTACCCTTTTCCTAAATCTCCCATCCTCGCCTCTCTTTCTCTTTTCTTCTCCCTTTTGGCTATTGAATCGCGTTTATATTCGTACCGCCAATTATATAATTCTATTCAAAACTGTATACATCATGTGTTTTTTTTTGTTAATAGTGTAATCAATGGGTTGATTTGCGTATGCTATGGGCCTAATATAGGCCTTACTTAAACTCAATTGGACTCATTCCATCTTTGAATGTAAATATACTACAAAGTCTTTTGAATGCTCCAAGAATCACACTATCATCTACTTAGTTAATAATAATGGCATTAAGATATCTCATTGTTGTAACTAGCAGCTATTCTCTGAATGGAACCTTTTTCTTACACCTTCTTCTTCTTCTTGTCAATGTATGGGTATTTCTGGTACATTGAGATACTACTCATCACAAGAGGAAGAGCAACTAGGCAATACGATGATGGCGGTTTTCCTTCAAACGCAAATTGAAGTAGCGCCGTCACAAGTAATGCCGACACAATCACAAATCCCTGCAAAGTGATATAACGACATTACATATTTCAGCTTTTGATTGTGTAATATCAGTCTGGGAGGGTTTTTTTTTGTTTTACCTTTCTTACACCACCGGCATGTGATGTAACTAGGCCAACAAGAATCCCACCAAGAGCATTGCTTATTACTGGGACCTATAACAACAGTCACAGTGCATACAAACAATCAGAATTCACTGTTTTGCTATCAAAAGAATTGTTTTGTGGATAAAAAAAAGAGATAGTTTATTACCAGTGTTAAAGCAGTCCAACCATGAAAGAAGCCATATTTTTTAATCGCTTCACCATCTGGAGATTTAAGAGTACTTACTAATAAACAGAGGCTTCCAACGATAGACATTTCAACCGTCATTAAGTATGATGAATGCTTCTTGACCTGTAAACGGTAAGACAGTTTAGGCTACGAATGAATTGAAGTACAGATTTTTTATTGGAATATGATATGTAAACTCTGGATGACCTGAGAAGCCCATTGACACAGAGAAGAGGCTAAACCCGACAGGACAGAGGCTGCCAAGACCGGGATAATTCCATAAAACAGCTTTTGATCCGCATTAATGCCGCTTGAATCTTTGTTAGAGCCTTCACCAACACTTAGAAGGACTGCTGCCATGATCAATAGACACAAGGCTCCTATTTGTAGAATTGATTGCTTCTGCCTACAAGATGTCATTCGAGATGATGTGTTAAACACTTTTCAAGCAATAGATATTCAGGCAATCACACTATTAAGACATGGTAGGTATCACGTTGGAGCAGAGAAGCAGCCCAAATAAAGTTATTCAGGCAATCACACTACAAATCTCTAATTCAAAAATGTGATGTAGGCACTCGCTGAGGAAAATACAAATCCAACAAACTCAAAATTTCAAGCATCCTATCAAAAACAAGACCATAAGAACAAGAAAAATAAAGGTTACCTTAGTATTATGAAAGTAAAGAATGCTGTGAAAAAGATTTTCGTCTGATTCAGAATTGAAAATGTCAAGGAATCAAGACTCCTGTATGAGATCTGCAGCAAACTGTTCTGCAGTGCATATATGGCTGCAGGAAGTCCTGATGCTGTCAAGGATCCCATCAACGTCCACTCTTTTGCTAATCCCTTCAAACTACCATTTCTTGCCATGAGAATCAGAGCACATATGACCTATAAAAAAGAACATACAGCAGAAGCATGAAACAGTATTTCATAAATGCAAAATTTTCGAAAGTAGAAAGGAAAAAAAAAGATCCAGTACCTTAACAATCTCGCACGTCAAAACAGATGAAGTTACAATAACATCCTTTCTGCAAAAACAATAATGCGGTAAAGTGACCAAACCATGATAGAGACAATCTATTAACTGTTTAAGAAGAAACAAACAAATGGACTAGTGAACACAAGTCTACTAGTTCTAAATATCCATGGCATTTTGCCGCAAAATTAGGCAAAGTGACTCGATATCGAGTACTAGATAACGCGAAAGGTTACACGGTACCCTACAAAACCAAGATGAACAACTAAAACACTATGATGAAAAGCTATATTCAAGGCATCAATGTAGCAAACTAGTAGATTCAAATTCATCTCTCTAACACTTTAGAAAATGGCTTAGTTTAACAGTGACCATGTCTTTTTCCACAGGAACAACGAGAATACATCACAATCGTCGCATATAACTTCGAAATTGTAAGTTTACAACACTATTCTCAACCACAATTCGCAGAAAGCCAACAAAACAGATGCCCAGAAATCGAACTCCATCTCTACTCGCTACATAAGACTAATTACAACCAAATCTCGCAATTCCCGATAAAAGCGCACGAAATCAGCGAATATGAACAAGGCTATCACTAACATCAGAGATTTAAGAGGCATAGGTTGTTGCAAGAGACCGTACCTGATGCAGCGTTTGGAGATCAGAGGCTGGGCTCCGTACTGAAGTGTGAGCAATATGGAATAAAACAAAACCTTAGGGCCCATACTCGACGGACTCTTTGCTCCGTTAGCCGTCGCCATGAATCTCCGGCCGTCGAGAATCCAGAAAATCCGCCTTCGCTTTGTTCTGATCTTTTGGTCGAGAATTGGTTTGTGCTTTGAAGAACGCTTTTTCACTTTTTCTACATTGGACGTCGTTTTCTCAAGAGATGAACTACAAAACGCCGTCGTATTTGTTTGACAAGTGTAAAAACAATAATCCTTGCTAAGTAAACACTTTTTGGGAAATTTTGCAAGAATTTATCCATATTAAATTTGTCAAATCTAGATTACAA
>Ga0041059_1003105_pt1 | contig 11679 bp, 11 predicted proteins | sample AraColnosormetaG_FD_56232 | JGI IMG/M metagenome (GOLD analysis project Ga0041059, IMG submission 56232) | Arabidopsis roots microbial communities from North Carolina, USA - Col MF nosort | ecosystem: Host-associated > Plants > Roots > Unclassified | place: USA: North Carolina | collected... | reverse complement strand
CGGCCAAAGATGTTTTGCAAGCTTCTTCTTCATTTGGAGGGTTTGAAATCTCCAACATAAACGATCCAAGGTTGATGGATGATTCACTTTCCTTGCTTGGTTCGACACGTAGTAGTTCAGGAAGTCCTTCGTTCAGCAAGTTCTTCAGGAAGTTCGTCAGAAAGTCCATCAACCAGTACATCAGCAAATGTGATGTCTGCATCATTCTCCAAATGCCCGCTATTGACGGACAATCCCTTCGCACATGCAAGATTGGTTCGTCCCCACCTTTGCAGACCTGACAAACACTTGACTCTCCAATATGACCTCGAACTCGTTCCACATTCGTCATGATAACCTGTTGAGTAACCAACCAAAGAAACGTTCTAACCCTTTCCGGAGCCATCACCTGCCACAGTCTAGCAAAAAAGGAAGACATATCTGTTCGGCACTCAGAATTTTCCATCAACATCTCATAAGCCGACGTAACCGTAAAAGCACCATCGGCAGAGTACCCCAAGATAACCTATCCCGCACGCCAGTCACGTTATCTAAAGCAATAGAGGCTAACTCCAACTGAGTATTATGAGAAACGTAGGGCAAAATTCTGTCAAGTCTCCAACCCATGCCATCCACCCATAGATTGTGAGCTCGCAACTCCTTATCTGTATTTGGTATCTCTAGAACTGCTCTTTCAGAGACTGATACGATAACCATTTATCCGCCCAAAAACGAATTTCTTGCCCATTACCAATCACCCATCTACTACCCCGAGTAGCCACTTCTCTTAACCCTGCCACGATGCTTCTCCAAGTTGACGAGCATGGCCTTTTTTTCTCCATCCAAGTTCGATCATGAATCTCTCCCACTTTATACTTTTTGCGCAAGATTCTAGCCCACAAACTCTGCCGATCATGAATAAGCCTCCAGCCAATTTTAGATACTAGAGCTTTGTTCATAAACTTTGACTTTTGAATGCCAAGACCCCCCTCTCTCTTTGGCAAACAAACTCTATCCCAAGCTACCAAATGCATCTTCTTTTTCTCTAACGAACTACCCCACAAGAAAGCTCTCGCCAGCTTATCTAATCCCTCCAACGTTGACTGTGGTAAAGAGAGAGTACTCATTGTGTGTATCAGAATAGAGGAGAGAACCGACTTGGTTAGAGTTAATCTCCCCGCAAAGCTTAAAGAACGGCCTTTCCAACCCGCTAGCCTTGAAGCCACTCTTTCAAGAACCTCTCCAAACGTATCTTTATTTATCCATCTTTCGAGAATAGGCATTCCAAGATACTTCCCCAACTCTCTTGTTGATTTAATCCCACTCTCATTACTAATCAACTTTTCCAAGTCTCATGAAACATTCTTTGAGAAAAATATCTTATATTTCTCCAAGCTCACTTTTTGTCCAGAAGCTACACAAAACGTTTCCAAGATTCTTCGTATAACCCTTATTTGAGAGACCGTTGCTTCTGCAAATAGAATTAGATCATCGACAAAACAAATATGTGAAATCTTCGGCCCTCCCTAAGACAGACCAATAGGCTTCCACTCTTTTGCAGCTACAGATCGATCGATCATGTGACAAAGTCGCTCAAGATAGAGAACAAATAAGTACGGAAACAATGGATCTCCCTGTCGAAGCCCACGTGACGGTTTAAAGCTAGCAGTCTTCTCTCCGTTCCAAAGGATACTCATAGACAGACCAGTGATGCATTGCAAAATCCATTGGACCCATCTCTCCTCCATACCCGCAGCCCGTATCGTATCCTCCAGGAAGTCCCACCGAATACGATCATATGCCTTCTTCAAATCCAGTTTCAAAAGCATCTACCCTTTTCTCCCTTGTTTCCTTCTCATCGAGTGAACAGCTTCTTGCACCACAATAATGTTGTCTAAACTGAGCCTCTCCGGGATGAAGCTAGATTGTGCTGGACCAATTAGCTTTCCAATAACTTGCTTTAAGAGTAACACTAACATCTTAGTAAGCATCTTAAAAAGAGCATTGCGCATCTTAGTATGTGCCAAACTTCAAGACTTGTAGAGTTTTGACGAGTGGAGTAGAAGACTTGGATTTTAGGATCCTCCAGACAGTAGAGACCTTCAAGTGTTCTTCCCATTATCAGCAGCTTCTTGGTTGCCTTATCATTTATACGAACACTATCAACATCAAACTCAATAGAGCACGGGTAGTCACTTGTGAGTTTTGAAACAGACAAAAGAGATTTAGCAATATCATGGCAAGCAAGAACTTCTTTTAAAGGTATTTTACCTGAAGAGGAAGCAATACTACCTGAACCAGTGTGAGTAATGGGCAAGAAGTTACCATCAACTACCATTATAAAATCAGAACCATGATAGGGTTGAGACTATTGCAAAACTTGGTGATTATTGGTAACATGAGCTGTAGCTGCTGAATCTGGAATCCACTTGTGGCCATGATGGTTTGTAACATTTGTAATGCGCATTGTACCAAGAGTCATTGGTAAGTCTTCGTATTGATAGTTGTTGTCAAACCTATGCCAACATTTCAGAGCATGGTGACCAGCTTTACCACAGATTTGACATACCACACTTGAGTTTTCCGACTGAGAAACAGATGAAGATAAAATTTGTTGATGAAAATCATGTCCTCTAGTCGAGAATGAACTCCTGCCACGGCTAGAGTTTGACCTTTCTTTTCCTATGTTGTTGCGAAATTAGCCATTGTCTGAGTGAGTGACATTGAAAGCAACATGAGGAGAGATAGATGCTTCAGTCACATAGCTTTGAAGACGGTCATCATAGCCTTTTAACTTAGAAGCAACTTCATCAAGAGAAAGACTTGGAGTAGAGTCAACAGAGTTTTCAATATTTGTTTTAATTGGCTCATACTCTCTTCCAAGACCATTCAAAGCAGAAAAGATTTTCATTTTCTCTGGAACATGGTTACCAATAGAGGCTAACTGATCAAATATATATTTCAGATCTTTGAGAAAAGTTTCCATGATGTTATGTTTCTTTTCCAGAGTTTGCAATCTTCTTTGCAGTTCAAACAAGCGAGAGGATGATACTCTATTAAAGTGATTAGCAAGAGTCATCCATACCTGATGAGAAGCGAAGCAGTTGACCACCACACTTAAGATATCTTCAGCAAACGAACCAAGTAACCAAGACTTAACAACTTGGTCTGGTTGGTGCCAAGTGTAAAACTCCTGAATTTGTTCTTCAAAGGTGACACTGTTGTGAGTAGCAGTCCGAGTTTGCGTCAGAGCAAAGATAGAACCAATGACAAAGCCGACCAGCCCTTGACCAGATAAAAAATTCTCGAACTAGCTCTTCCTTCTAGAGAATGTAGTTTTGTTGGTAAAGAGTAATGGTGAAACAGTTGGAAATATTGAGAACTGGGTGGAATTGTATAAGGTGCCATGGATCTTACTTCTATGAGATCTGATACCATGTTGACATTTCTAAACTAAGAATGGTTTATGCTCAAATGAGCTTATTAACATAGAAATCTAAAATTGGAAAATACAATAGTTCAATGAGCTTTATTGAAATATAAAGAAGAAAAAGAAGCTTTAGGTTTTGTCACCAAGAACACTTAGAAGAAAAATCCACCATTTTCAATGGAAGACAAAAATCCAATCAGATTTCCCATAAAAACCTAACTCTTCCTCAAGTCATTGAAGAGCTAAAAGAGCTCTGGGCTATGGTTTTACCAATCATAGCAATAATTTTTATATGTATTAGCGTTCTTGGTGAAATAAGAATGAAGCATAATTGTTGTAAATCAGTGACAAATCTAATATACTTCATTCTTTTTTCTCCAAGAATGCTAATATATATATAAACTCGTCAAACAATCTAAACTATTGTTTGTTAATTGAACTTCAAGCAAGCATTATGTATAAGTTTGACATGTTCACAAAACATGTTAAATTCATTTGGTGGTTGGTTGAGGAAGTTTTGCTCACCTATGTTCTTTCAAACAATTTCAACAACACATTTGATGGCACGTTGAATTAAATCTAAGATCATAATCTCGGTGATCAATCTACACTACGCAATAAGAACCACCATAGATGTATAACCATATATGTATTTAATATTAATCTTATTAATTCTGAATTTTGTTGCTTTCAACTCATTACCCCGATAGTATTTAGAAAGCGATGTTGTTTAAACATGAATTAATTGATTCAACATCAAAATTCTGGTAAATATTGGTTGGTAAATTGTTCAAAATCGTGGGTAGAAAATTAACAACATTTCTTCGTTTATAAACTAAATTGCACGTTTTTATTAGTATGTGTTTTATTTTACATAATATAGTTTGTCATACTTTTATTATATACACTATACATTATAACCGTAATTCCATACGAAGAAAACACATATTATAACCGTAAACCCAAATACATAATCTATTATTCAACTATACGAATTTCATTCAATATATAAATTTTATTAAAAAATTGTCAAAATCTAGTTATTAATATTAGAACTTATAAGATGAGGACCCAAATAAGGGTATTAGAAAGTGAAGATCACTTAAACTCTCTCATACACAATGATCGAGGCAGCCTTATCGAACCCTTTCTCCGACGTCGATGAAGCCATGGCTCGCCGGCGTCGGGATTTGTCTTCCCTTTACTACGTTGTTTCTCTCCCAACACATCCAAATCCTTTCTCGGCCCATGTCCCACGATCTCCCATGCCCACTCCTTGCGACGATTCCTATATATCTGAATTTCTTCAAGTTACAATCGTCTTCCTCTGCTATCAAACAACACCGTTTGATGCGGCTCAGCCCACTCCTGAAACAAGATCTTCTCCCTCTAAACCTTTTGTGATTCCTGTAAATCGTCCCTCTCAATGGCTCCCCTTGAAGTCAAGACCTGCATCTCACAACTCCTTTCTTTGGGATTCAATTCCCCCCACCTAGTGTTTTTCTTGGTTTCGTTTGGACCGGAGCTCTGCTTTGACGCCGGAGCCGATGAGGATTTCGACGACGGAATCTTCAACCCACTCCTCAGCTTTGGCAACGCTGACTCGACTAGCTCTATTACCAAGAAAACTCACCGTCGGCGTGCGGCCACCGTTGACGAATAAGGGAGGTAGCTTCCTAACCCTAATGTTGCTTTTCCTTATTTGGTTTGGGCCTAGCCCAAGAACTGTTTACCCTCCCTCCAATCCATTTTTCAAGTCCTCGAAGCCCATGAACAGTTTTTTTAGGTTAAGCCCACATCTTGTTTGGCCCAGGTTAGGTCTTTATTTCACTCTAGCAAACCCAAACGTTTTGATTTCTTTCTCGTCTTTGGAGAGTAGCTACCTTCCGAGATTAGTTGTGATGGTCATTGTTTGGTTTTGGTTTTCTCTCCCACAAAGTTTGGCAAATAGGTTAGCTCGTTGGTTTTATGTTACAAATCTGATCTCAAAAAGCTTTGGGCTAACTCCACTTTTGAAGTGTTTTAGAGTCTTGATGCCCATGATCCGTATTGTTATGTTTCTGTCAATTACAACCCCTATAGCACCCTTTAACTTTGTTTTGGCTGGTCGTGGACTCCACGCTAACAGAGTAACAGTTCTTTTAGGCTGTTTTGATAGATACTTTTGTCGAGGTCATTTGTTAATTTTGTTTCGAACCCTATTTGAGACTATCATCCCAAACCTTTGGCAATGTCCAAAAGAGTGAAGAAGAACGCCATTATGATCCCATCTCCACGGAGCGGTGGTTACCGAAGCTTCTTCAACTCTCTACCTCCTTACCCGCCAATTACCAAGCTCCTTCAAGGTATCTTCAAGTATACGGATAAGTTGCAAATCTGTGAAAGCTTGGCAAAGAGCGGCGTTATGATCTACCCTTTATTTTCTCCCGTGGAGCACCTTTTCAAAGGCTCATATGCATTGTTTGCAATAGCCGTTTATGACCACACGTTGGTCGAGGATTTCGCGAAGCCCGTCTTCATGGTCGAATCCGCCAAAGCCTCAACAGATTTTTCAAACCTTGTAAACTTTTTTAAAAGTGAACACCTCTTTGCAAAACTCATGAAGCCTCTATCTTCATTTTCTTGTACTATCTTAGTTCTAATTTGTATGAACTTCCCTTTTTTTAGGCTTAAGTGAATGAAAATTATTGTTTGAGAAAAAAAAAAAATAAGATGAGGACCCAAAAGCTCATAGTTCGTCATCTGTAACATGCTGCATTTTTCAGGCAAAGCAATCCGACTAAAATCAAGGAGATGTGGAGGGGAGAAGCTTCCGCCTGATACCAACGGTAAGAGCTCCACATGCGGTGTAGCGATGCAGAGTAGAAAAGGGAGATCTACGGCGAAGAACGAGAGAGACAAGTAGATAGATCTGAGACCGAAAATTGTGGCGGTTCCACGAGATCTTTGTCGATGGGGGAGGTATATTTGATCCGGCAAAGCGAAGCCAACGTCGAAGGTCTCTGTTTTCTATTCCCTACTATTTTCTCTCTTTCATGACTGAGCAAGGATCTCTTCAACAAAAACGAGATCGGCTCTCTTCCTCCTTCTCAAAACAACTCTACAGTGGCGGCATGGCAACAAATTTTGGATCACCATCTCGTTTGGCTGTCCTATTTCAGCGAGAATCTGCAGTTTTGGACGGCGGCTCGATCATGTTTTTTGATTGAGATTAGGGTTTTCAATCTTGGTTAGTTAAATTCGGTTTGTAAATTTGAGATGGCTTTAGTTTTGAGCTGCTTTGTTTATTGTATTGAAGTTTGTGGATTGGGTTTTTGCGATTTTGTATATGCTCTATCTAGAAATAGCCCATTAGACATTATATATAACAAAAAAAAAACATGAAAAACACTAGAAATCATACAATCAAATCCGCATACCTGAAACTTAAAAGACTGGCACATTCGCTAATAATGAAACATGCATCAATGGTCTCTCAAGAGTCATATTATTTGCATAAGTTGATTTGTCCCTGCAAATTCCAATACAAAGCCTTGTGGACTTAATTAAGATAATAGATGTGAAAATTCAAACACATGAATCTGTTTAAAAGACAAAATAAACGTGGCATTATATCAAACATCTTGTAATTTCATATACATAAATATCAAATTGATATTTCCCTCTCTTTGAGAACTGTCCTTACGAATTCGTTTCTAAATAACATGTTTTAGATCCTAACTGTTTGTGTTCTTATGTGATGGTTTTTTAGGGACCGGTAGGTACAACGTGACTCATTCTTGTGAGAATCCAAGTTTTGAACTATGATTTAAAGTCACAATATATGGTTACCATCTCAAATTTTATGTAGAGTGCAACTTTTTCTTGAATTGGCGTGTGTTTGGTCTTCTCGAACTTGCTTCTAACGCTATTTCAAACTTGGAAAATTTTGATTTTCACTCTTTATCATCTTGTTTGTTCAATGAGATTAGCCGTTTTGTTTGTATATTGGGTGTGTCCAATTATGCTCTTTTCTTATGTTATTGTTTATGAATAACTTGTTGAACATTTTACTTATCAATTCACTCCAATATATCCTAAAATTGGGATATGCTCAAATCACATCTAGATCTCATGATTCATATTTCTATACCATTCTTTCGATTTTGATCTTGTTTCTGTCTACACCTCCTGTAAAATATATTTTTTACACAAAATGTATTTAAAACCCATTATACAAAATAATAAACTCCAGTAAAGTGAAGAATTACAAGTAGAAGAAAAAAAAAAGACATCTCGTACAAAGTCAGAATTGAGAGAGCCCTAAACACAAGGAAAAAAACAAGAACAACAAGAAAAAGTCCACTTTGTTTGGTTTTAGACAAAAACAGTAACTTACTTTTTTGGTCAAACTCTGTAGAAAGAATCAATCTCCCTTGTAAATCTCACCCTCCTGTCACCATCTTCCCTCCGTCACTTTCCCAATTTAATTTATAATCAGAAACCCTACATATACACCTAGGTTTAGGGTTTCGCTTTTTCAGAGAAAAATAGTTTCTTTTTCTTCAAGTTAAAAAAAAAAAATTATTAATCTGGTACGCTACAGTGCACCGAAATCCCATAGATGTATAATACTCTGAGCCGTTGATGAAGCTGACGCAACCGCCACATGTCTATCATCGGCAACAATGGCGTCAACTTCTCCTACTCTCTCCCTAATACTGTACAGATACTCTCCTCTCTCTACCTCCCACACGCGCATTATACCACCTGCGCACATTAGCGCGTGCAGTCTATTAACACAACCCATTACTCTTCTCTGCGCCGCTCCACTAACACGGAACTCACACACCGTTTGTTGCGTGTTCACCCTTCGCACGCTAGCGTTTCCTCTACTGTCCAATCTAACGTACGCTTCGTCGTTGGCATCGAAGCCTGTCACTATTAGTCCTCTACGTTGCTCTTCGTCTTCTCCGATGATCACTCCTTGGTTTCTTAGATCGATCACCATGATTCTCCATCTCGTGCATGCTACCGCCGTCTCGTTACCGGAGATTCTGAGACGGCCAAGGGACGTTGTTAGCTCTGTTAACGTGTGCCATCCCATGACAGCTTCAGGGTCGGTGAGTGTACCACCGACGAATGTTGTCTCTTCGCTGTTACAGTCCCATATGTGAAAGGCACGACCTGGCACACCCGCGAAAAGACCGACCCACCAACGTCCACAGCCAGTGAAATCTACCAACGCACCGTCGTTAACTATATCTCCTGCGTAAGCCGTGCGTGTGTGACCAACACCGTCTATTTCCGCCACGTGGATGTCTCCGTCCATCGTAGCGAACGTGAGCCTTGAGTCGGAGATAACAATGCCTGAGACGGCTCGTGAGAATCTACCAAAGCGGTCACGTAGAGGTGGCCGTAAGGTCCTGACGTGGAGTCGGTTGTTTAAAAGAAAAAGCCGGACGGTTCCGTCGGCGAACCCTGCGGCTAAGTAGAGGTCTGAGAGGGTGAGACAACGGCAAGAGAGACTATCAGGCTCGTCCACATCAGACGGGTCAAATTGGAGAGTGAAGTAGGTGTGAGTACGCGTCCGGAAGTTTCTAGCCGTCCGATGACGGTAGATGAACTCGTCCCGCCACGTGTCGTGCATCAAATGTGTTCTTGCCCAAACTTGGCGAGATAGTAGTTGCCATAGATGGTCGGAGCGAGAGACAGCGTGCCACGTGGTGCAAACCTGCGATTAAGAAAAATTATTATAAGTTTTAACAAATATTATAATTAGTAGCTTAATTAATAAATGTATAAATAAGGGAGAGAGTAAAAAAAGACATAGAAAGAAGATAAGTAGGCCTGCAACGAAGCATGAAAGACTCTATATATAGGGACTAGGAAGATGGAAAGACAACGACAGACTCAGACACAAGCTCTGCGTAATATTTGTCTTACTCATCGAAACACACAACTCATTTTTATAAAAATCTATTTTATGACATATGTTCAATTGACGGGACTAATCAATCTCTGGAAGCTATAGATAGAGATATAACAACAGAAGCCCTAGTGTAAAAGGAATAATGAGAGGAAGCCCTAGTCCCATGTCAAAAGAACAAAAAACAAATCAATGTGACAATAATACAAAACAGATGATATGTTAATTTATTAGGACAGATGAGAAGACTTTAAATGAGTTAAGCTGAACATGAGATTCCGACTTTGCCAACAAGCGTGCCCTTCTCTCTTTCATTTCCAAGAAAGGATAGCTTTTAAGCCTTTGGTCTTGTTAAAAGTAGAGCTTCCCATAAATACACAAATATTACACTTATATATAGTAGATGTTTCTCTGTCTCTCTCATCCCTCTCCAACAATCCGTGGACCTACATTCTCTACATTTACGTTTATATTGTTATTTATTGTACATCTTTATTCCTCATTAAACGCAAAGTAATGTATTTGACTTCGTACTCTAGCTCTATAGTACAACCTAAAATCAAATATTTCGAATTCTATACGAAAAGAAAAGATATCTTGTCAAACCAAAGGTTTAATGTCTATTAGTCAGATAATCATTATAAAAAAAGAATAATCTAGGCACTAGGGCACGAAATGTAACATAAAATAGATTAGTACAACAAATAACATATGATGGAATGGCAAATCCTATTTATTATTATGCAAATTACCAATCACATCAATATGATATACTTCAAATAAGAAGGGAAAGAAAGTAGTTCAAATATTCCTGAGTTCTAAGATGACCAGATTCAGAATATCACTTTTGTATTTTAATGTGTGATATATCAAATGTAAGAACATAGTATATAATCTATAGACACCACTGCACGTGCTCTAAGAGACCCTTAACATTGGGTTCCATGTGCTTTTCGGCATATGTATGCCCATAATGTCGTCTCTTTTGACTGAAAAAAATTAAGGAAAGAAAAAAAAAAGATAAAAACCCACTTCAATGGAAAAGATGAATCGAGTCAGGAAAAAAGATAATTCCATGATCAATTTCAAAGTAAAAAACAACAATGAAAACTCTAGACTTATAGCCTTAATTCTCTGACAAAAGTGTTATGCTGTAACTACACTGCAGTTTCTTAAAATTTTAGGGCAAATTTGAAAATTCAATTAATTAGAAAATATTATGGGATTTAATAATGATTTAGAATTATCATGTATACATAGAGAAGTGAGATAAAATAAGAGAATGAGAAGTTGTCAGAAGCTCTGCATGCATTACTCAGTGGATCATAATATTGGCAGAGAAAAAAATAACAAAAGCAGGACGCAAAAAATGTACATATGTACTTATATACTATTCCTCGTTACTATATATGAGAAAAATCTTCAGCATAATATATATATGTATTATTTGTTTTTTTATGAACAAAAGAAAAAACAGCTATTTTCATATATAACATAGGATTATTAAAAAGAATAATATGAATGCCTGATATAATACATGGATCATATATCTGTTGATGAATAGAGTTTTCATGTATGTAGAAAATAACCTAATGTGGTAATATAGGACTAACATTGGCAAGGCAAAAAGACAGGACCTTACTTAGGTTTCTTTTCATTCTCTTTTTAGATGTTGTTAAATGTGCAACGACATTTTCTAGTTTTATGAGTCTGTCGTGAGAGGTCACTTTCTATTATTATAATTTTAAAACAATTAGCAGATAAATACCGTTATAATTATAATTCTAAAAAATATTAAATCTATTGGGCATTGGACTAAAGACTGTGCCTAATGTCTATCAACCAATATTTGGAGACAAGAAAGTGTTTAATTTGATTATTATTGTAAGAACTTTTGAGTCAAAAAGTGGATTTCTTGATCTTAAAAAAGGGCTTTCTACATGCCAAGAAAGGAAGATTTAAAGCCAATAAAATAAAATAAAACCTTGATTTTGTGCCCTAAGGGATCCAATTCATAATATAATATTAATATTAGAGTTACTATGCCCAAATGTTGTACAAAGATTACACAAACGAGATGGGGTTGTATGGTCTCCTTAGAGGATCCAAAAATAGACATTAAAAGGTATCAAAAGTAGACGAGAGAACAATGAAAAAGAAATAAACTTATTGGGTAAAAATGGAAGACAAAAAGTTTCTAAATACATAAAAGAAAAACAAAGTCCCCAAACTATATGATATGTGAAAGAGACATCAAATTAATGTCGTCTTGTTAGACATAAAAGTTGGACTTGGACCCATCATAGAAACACAGAAAGGGCGGTTACCTTTCCAAAGGTCAGTTTTTTTTTTTTTTTNTTTT
>Ga0041059_1003104_pt1 | contig 11683 bp, 5 predicted proteins | sample AraColnosormetaG_FD_56232 | JGI IMG/M metagenome (GOLD analysis project Ga0041059, IMG submission 56232) | Arabidopsis roots microbial communities from North Carolina, USA - Col MF nosort | ecosystem: Host-associated > Plants > Roots > Unclassified | place: USA: North Carolina | collected 2013-09-02 | reverse complement strand
TAGTAACNTATAAAACTCTCATATAATTATATATATATATATATATATATATATATATAAATTATGATAAAATTTCAAAACTTAGACCTATAGAAAGAGACATTTAATAATAAACAAAATTTATTATGATTGTAAATAAAACTAATTAAATCATAAAACATACCATACAATAGATAAATAGATAGCATAATTTTCAGCAACAAATTTTGAATTAGTTGTGACACTTAAGTACAAAAAATGTTTGCGCACATTAATATTGCATGATGGCTAAGTTTACTTTAGAGACAACTAATATGCAAAACGCATTTATTAAAAAACAAGACATAACAAAAAATCAGACACTCACTTATAGCACTAAGCATTAGTTCTTACTTAGGAGGTAAAAAACTGAATTGCTCTTGTGCAGAACGGGCTCCATTGTTGGCTATCCTCATATTCTCAGTTTCAGTTATCTCAACAGCGTCGTGTATGGTGGACGCAATTTATGAGACAAACCTCTAAACATCCGGTTCGGTTGTCCCTCCTTTGTAAAAAGTGTCGTTGAGACACTTGTCCCTCGCAGAATTGTAACTCTTGTAATAAATATAAAGTTCTGGGTCATCAATTGGGGTGATTGGATCACACTTGTCGTCGTGCGGATCTAGGTCGCTTCCCGTAGGATTAACTGGAGCCAGATCCAAGGTGCTTCTCGCAGCTACAACTGGAGGAGGAACTTTCCTACTCGTGCACAGTAACCTACGAAGACTCATGATTCTCACGATGTGGTTTCGTTTTCTTTAGATTCTTTTGTGATGAAGATGATACAGAATGATAGAGTTAGGAACCTCTACTATATATAGTGCCACATTTCTTTTGTAATTTTATAGTATGATTCATTCTATTTTTTTCTTAGTTACATTGTTTAAAACTTATTTACAATTATTTACCTTTAAGAAAAAAATTGTTATTTTTTAAATAAACGAAAAAGTAGTATTGATTTGATATATTTACCTTAAAATAAACTGTAAATTCAACTAATATTCATTGTCACTAATCCTATATACTATATAAAAACATGAAATAAATTCTTATATCATATTATTTAATTCTTATACTGTAATAAAATTTAAAATCTCATTAAAATTCTATTGATTTTATGTTTATGCATAAGTTTATATGATTTATATAAGTAAATTTAAATAAGTTAATTCATATATGAGTTTGAAATACTTTGTACCTTATTAAATTGAAATTCTTTGATTAATAAATTAAAACAAGTCAAATTTTTATATAAGTAAATTATGCATGATTTTAAATTCGTAAATAAATAATAAATTTATAAATATAATTAATAGATTGATGTGACATGTATCACTCTCTCCAGTGTTGACGTGTCAGAAGGATGGAGAGAGTTGGACAACTTTTATATATATGATTCGTCCATGATATTGTCAAAACTAGGATATTGGATATCGATTTGGTATGATATACATATTATTTTTATAGAAAGTTGTTAACACTTATCTATTATGATGAAATATAGAATTAAAATCCAATCTATTATGATGAAATAGGTAGCTAAATTGTATTACAAAAATAGAATATGTAAGATTGAAATTTGGTTTAAGAAATATACTAAATTAAATATATAAAAAAGTGTGTGGTTATTATTTAAAATTCAAATATTATCCGTAAAATGAAGTATGTACAATTAAAGTTCAGTTTATTTTGATAAAATAGATAGTTAAAAGTATATAGTAAATAGAATGTGTAAGATTGAAAAACAATTTAAAACAAAACTTACAAAATTAACTATTAAGAAAAGTGTGTGCATTACTATTTACTATTCAAATTTCTAATTTCTAATTTCATTGGTAAATTTTTCTATTTATATCTATACCCGCCTATTTAGGCGGGACTTATCTAGATTAATAATAAAGATATTTAGAAGATTTGGTTCTGATTTAAATTTATGATTCTCCTTTCATCTTTGTTTGATTATTTTTTAAAATGCTTTGAATAATCATATGATACATAAGTTTAAAAATATCTCAATTTTGTTTTCTGCATATATGGTGATTCAAAAATTTTTAAAACAGACATATATTACCTAACTAATGAAAAAATATATGTTTAACGTTCCATATCGGCTAAAATGTTTAGACAATGATTTAGAGTCCTATTATAAATAAGATCAAAATGAATCAAAATTCGAATGAATATGAACTTTAACTTAACAAACATCCAAATTTTAAAAATATATAAGAGGTAATTCTGTTTTTTATTAAACTATTTCTTTTTACCACAAATATTATAATTAATATATTTGAAAGCATTAGAAAGTTTATAATATTATGAACATTAGAACATATAAAAATAAAAAGTAATATGGGAATGATTATATTGAAGAACAAGGTTTTATGGTGCCACGGCGGAACGAGTTTTGAGTCAACATTAATAAAAAATATAAATATCATTAACTCGCTGCTTTAATACGGGACGGATTAAAATCAATAACTATTTTGAAATTTTATGAACATTTGAGCATATTTAAAGAAAATAGCATGGGACGGGTTATATGGCGGGATGGACTATATTAAAATTGTATTGAGGATTTAATGTCAATACAATTGAATTTATGTATACTAGAGTCTACATAATTCTGTTTTATGCTATTTTGGTTAATTTTGGTTTAGCTTTAGACTTGGTTTAGTTAAAGAACTCTTGTACAGTCCATTCAATTTTGAAAGAAGATATTTTACGTTTTTGTTTCTCTTTCGACCTCAATCTTGAGAGAAGCTATAATTGTATCGGCCCAAATTTCAAAATTCATAAAATAAGATACATACCGACAAGAAATAAAACGTTTATATATATCTAGTCCAATAAAGAATGAAAATTCCAAAATGTTGCATAAATTGTAGCCTCGGGAAATTAGTTAAGATCATAGCTCGAGTGACCGGTTATTAAAAACAAAGAATACTTAAGTCGAACTCCGATGACTCAAGATCCATAAGAGTTTAAAGATGGCGGAGATAGATTCAATAGCATCACTATTACTTAGGTAGAAAAAGAAGATTTAGCTAGATTCTTATATGTTGTCTGCGTTGATCGTTTTATAAATACGTTATGTAGTGTCATATTTGAAACTCAATTCGTATTTGAATATACCAATTTGTGGTTTGATATATGAGCATTATGCATGACGTTTTAAGTTATTACCAATATATCTTCGATATCATCCAAACATAGATATGTTTGGGTTAATGCTATACTTTCGATTTGTGGACGTCAATTCATTTACGGAATAACCGAAGAGATTGAAAACTTATACGTAGCACATTCAGCGATCACAAGTCTTGGACTCTTGGTGGCACCTAAAATTTGCAAACCTACAAGAAATACACGATATATACAAGAAAAATGGGACCAAGAAAGAAAATGTGAGGAACGTTTTACACTTCATTTGTCAGTTTTTGCATGTGAAACAGTGCGACGATAATTTAGTGTACGATACAAAACAGTCCTCACGTGTATCGATCCATCATTATAAGATATATAAGAAGAAGAAAAATTATAAACCTTACGCATGAAATAGCACTTTCTTCTTTTGTTTACTTTGGGTCACATGAAGTACAATATTTATAATGTTGCCTCTTGTTACTTTGTTCAATAATAAAGATGCCTTACAACATTTCAATGGCAACATTGCACAACATATCGATTAATTAATCTCTTTTTAACCAAGAAATTTCGGATCAAAGCTCATAATCTCTTCGACAAGAGACCAGACCATTTTTTCAAGTCTTCTTCTCGTTGCCGATCCTCGGATTCAAGACTTCAAGTACTCTACCCTCTTGTTTGCCAACTAGATACTCTGGTTTGTTCATATCTTTCCAGTTTTTCAATGGTCATATCTATAATTGTTCCTTATAATTCAACACTTTCTAACTAATGTCGGTGACGTGGCAAAGGAGGACAAAATAGTGGGATTCACTCTGTGAACTAGAGGCTTCCACCATTGCTTGCACGCCTTTTATTTTTAGAGATTGAAAACAACATTTCCTTCGAAGATGTATCACTTTCCTTTTGGAGGAAAAAAGCATGCAAGAAGAAACAGTACACAAACAATAATACGATTGTGTTATGTTGTGTCATTTCATAGAATATCATGTCATGGCGTACGATTATACACGTGTCGGTTGTGAAAGAAGGTTCACAAAACATGTCCCAACAAATTAAAAAAGTTGAAAAAGTTGGAGACCCTTCTCTAGTCTCTACCTCGGCCAGAGACTTCCGTATAGCCACACACACCTTTTAGCTTGAGAACAACCTTTCCTTAATTTTGTAACGTCCCATCTTACGTACTTATTACTATTTCAGACACCACACGTAAATAAACTTCGATAAATGCATATCTAACAACACATTACGACAGAAGACGGAGAATGCCAACAAAACTGATCATGTACTATTCTAAATACTCAATCATAAGAATAGATCCTTCTAGCTCAAACTTGACCTAGCTACTTTATATCTACAACTATTTATATAGTTATAAACCACAAAGAGAATTGAAAAGAAAAAATAGAAGCTGAGAGAAGACAACATGAAGGTGAGTACTATTACTATACATCCCAATTTCCAAGTCTAATCAAAATATTCTTTTCTTTTTGATGATTAATGAGCTAAAATTGTACTTAGTCTCTCATAAACTAATCATTCATGTTAACGAACTCTCTCTCTATCTGTGTCTTGCAGCTGCTAAGTTGGATGCGAACGATAAAGCCTAATGGCTTAGACTCATCAAAGAAGTTCAAAGGTATAAGTATTGTATATTGATCCCTTAAATAACCTATCTTCGTCTTCATACAATGTCATACATATATGTTAGTATTGGTGTGCATTGAATAATGAGCATACACTCTCTAAACTTTGATCATCATAATTCAAAAATCAATCTATCTTTCAGGTGGTTTATGTAGTCTAAGAGCTCAGGTTTTCTCTGATGTCCAAGACATCCGCACAAACTCCTTTTCCTTCTACGGACACACTCATGACCCGAATCCATCCAAAGTTGAACAGGATCTTCGGTTTGATGAAGACGAATTTTGCGGATTTCTGGCCATCGGGACGCTTGGTACAGACCCTGAGACACCAAAGTTCTCAGCTATGGTTGCAGAAGAAGATGCAACCGGAGAAATCAAGGAGATGGCCAAGCTCATTGCTAAGAAACTAGACCAGTTTCTTAAGGAATATCCTGAGGATACTAGAAGTAAGCGGGTAAAAATATCGAATGAATGTCCTCTACAAGATTATGATCTCTTTCGATCATCCATTGAGCTTACCAAGGGAAGCAATGGAAGAGTAAAGAAGAAAAAGAGTTTACTTACGAGTCTCTTCAAGAGGAGACAAACAGTACAAGGAGAACCTTACATAGAGAAACATAGCACAAGAGATGCGATTAAAAGGGTATTTAAAAAGCTTCATGGAGCTTCTTCAAAGACAAGAAATGATGATGAAGATGATTCTATGTCCAAGAAGAAGAAAGATCTCAAAAAGGTTTAGTCTTCTTTAGCTTAAAGCATTTTCAAATCTTACCCAAAGAGATTGGTCTGAAGAATTCTGAATGTTAATATGGTTTCTGTTTTGGCTATAGAATGTTCAAACCTGCCGACGTAAAGTCCACCCTGTTCTCTGTACAACTGCAATTCCACAAGACGATAACGAGATAGATGACAGAAGAAAAGTGGATCTCAAGGTCCCTAGTCTTACTGGAGGGTTCCTCGGTGCAAGTTCCATCTCCGAAGCGAACAGGAAACGAGAAAACTGGATCAAGACCGACACAGAGTGTAAGTCAAGATACACAAAGAACACTTTGTTTTTACACAAAGAAAACTGGATCAAGAGTTTTCTTATCATTTGCTTGCTTTCTGCAGATCTTGTTCTGGAGCTGTGAAGATATATTCTCACTGCAACAAACCTCTATTGATGTTCCAAGCAAAGCTCTCTCCTATCAAATCCATATATAATACACAAAAATCAGTATCTATTAATGTGTAGTCAAAGGGTTATGTACTCTAGTTTAAGGCAATGTAAAAGAAGCTCATGTATGAAAAGTATTGTACCCAAATTTAAATAGCATTCGAAGTAGCACCTATTCATGATTTGGCCACAAGTGTTAACCGCTAATAACCGTCATATCTCTGCTCCAAACCAATCACTGATGACACTAAAAAGATTAGAACATTTTGAAAAGATGCATAGAGAAATAGGTACTATATACTGAATGCTTATTCGACCGGATTCAATCGGATAACAAAAAACCGAAACCAAACCTTCATTGGGTCCACTATTATTCAAGGCTCTACAGTAACAAACAAAAAGGCAAACCAAACTACTAAGAAAACAATTAGGGAGTGGGCACATTTCTTGATATATCATCTTTATGCAGTAATCTACTTTATATCAAATCCTTTAACAAAAAGCAAACAACACCAAGGAGCATAGAAGCAATTGATTGAACAATCATAAAAGAGAAAGAAGAAGATAAGTTCACAAAAGCAAAGCCAATAAAGAAACACAAATGCCTTTCCTCGTAATCTATCACTAAACTTAGTATCTTAACTTCATATACCTTCTCCTTAGCCACCAAGAAAAGCCAAAAAGACTCGTCACTCACATTCTTCTACATAACTCTTCACTTGTCTCCATCTTCTTCTGCAAAAGAACAACACTCACACAACCATACTTAATACAAAACAATAAGAAGAAAGGAGATCAAAACCATTATATATGAGCACGGATTGGGGACCTGTGATTGTAGCGGTGTCTCTATTCATCCTACTCTCACCAGGACTACTATTCCAGCTTCCCGCAAGAACGAGAGTGGTTGAATTCGGAAACATGACCACAAGCGGTATAGCCATTTTGGTTCACGCATTTATATACTTCTGTATACTAACAATCTTGGTGATTGCTATACAAATTCACATCCATTTCTAATCTCTGCTCTTTATATCATGTAAGGATAATGTAACCAACAAAAGAAGGCATTTTTATGTACAAATCTCTATAAATCTTTCTAAATGTCTCCTCTTCTTTAGCTTCATTGTTCGCTATTGCTAATAAAGTTTTGATCTTTAACTAAATTCAAGCAAATAAAGACATATACTAAAGGAAGCAAAATTGATACATTTGAGTAACAATACATCACAATACAACACAGCCGTTTAGACCAAATCTGTTTGTTACAACACATGAGAACAAAAGCTCTAATTTTACAGAGTTTCTTCTAGTTGTAGACCCATTTTCAAAAAGGGTACCTTTATTTATAACGACAACGAAAGAGAGAGAGAGAAGAGATACAGAGGAGATCAGATTCAGCCAGTGTAGATGTGGAGATTGAGGGCGAGGATTAAAATGGTGTAAATGGCGAAGAAGATGAGAGTGTGAACAGCGATGGCTTTGCCGTTGGTTTTGAGGCCACCGAAATCTACGGTGCGGTTGTTACCAGGTAATGAGAAGAGAAGTCCCGGTGAGAGAATCACGAACAGGACCACGCCGACGAGAACTGGAGCCCAATCCGCCATTGAAGTAGAAAAAAGGTTACAACTTTAGAAAGCGGTGGAGACGAGAAGAAACTAGAAAAAAAAAAAAAGAGGAAAGTTTTTGGTAATGGCTCTGTTTTTTCTTTGATATACATATATTTGGTGCTTAAGGAAAAATTAAACTAATATTGTGTGATAATTAATTAATGGGTTCCTTAATTATTCTCGTGAATGATTATTAAAGAACATAGGAGGGCACGAAAATATAATTTGTCTGCTAGTCAAGTGGTCTGCAGACTCTGAATAACCCTTAAAATAGGATTAATCGTAATTAAACCAAATTTTTTGTTGTAAATAGATCGATTATTATTGTGAAAATTAAGAATTGTAAGTTACACTTAAAAAAAACATTTTTTGAATCGAAATAATAATAAAAAAATATAATATATTTTAAATTTATATAATAAAAAGCAGATATTACAGAAATGATATTGATTAAATTATTTGTGTTTTATATATTTTTGGTTGTTTTTATAAGCAAAAAATAAATATAATTTAGTTCAATTTACAAATCAAATCGAAAGTAACAAAATCATGTGTAATTATAATACAGTGGATAGTGTTGTGTGATGAATTTCAATTTGGTTTGTAGTTTACAAATTATTTTGTTTAAGTTCAGTTTCTATAAATGTAATAAAAAAACTGAATGTATAGAACTAAATCAAATTGAAAATTATCTTGTACACAGTCATAACTAAATCGTAATCAAGTCACTTTGACCCAAAAAGAAAGAAAGAAAGTTATGTTAATTTAGTTTGATCATTTTTTTACGTAAAGGACAGATTCAAGGAAAGTTTTGTGTTCTTTCTTCTTACAACTTTTGACTACATACATTTGCTTACAAAATTATCATTTTTACAATTAATATCGTACCCTTCTAGCAGAATAAATTAGCTCTGTTCGCTGGTGGTACTCCACAAAATTAATAAATCAAATTAGCTTTCTAATTTCTAAGTTACTTCTTACTTAAGTTTATAATAGGGCCCTCAAGTCAATCAAATTTTACATATTCTTATTCTTCCAATGTGTTACACTTTTCATGTGAACTTCTTAGTGTTAATAATTTCAAGTTTGCAACTAACTAATTCAATACCATCAAGAGGACTAAACAGACAATACTGTTGTTTACGATATGTCTACGTAAGAAAACCTCTTTGTTTCTTAAACCAAACAAAACAGTGAATTACACACAATTCAAGTGAAATAAAAACTGACTTAAAAATCTAATTTACATTAATACAAAAGAAAAATAAGAGGAGAGATTTAATATTTGTTTCATATTAGCCGATGTACATGTGAATTTGGAGAGCAAGCAAGAGAATACAAACAAGAGTGAAGTAAATAAGAGTATGAACAATAACCGAGAGACCACTTGTCTGAAACGTTCCAAACTCAACCACTCGACCTCTCCCAGGAACTTGAATCAGCAGTCCCGGAGTCAGCAACACAAAAAGCGTCACCGCGACAAAAACCGGTCCCCAATCAGGCATCTCTCGATCGATCCACTCCTCTTTCTAGGTATCTTAAGAGGGATATAGTTGATCAATGAAAATGCACAAGTGTGTGTATATATATGTAGGGAAATTTGTAGTGGAGAATAGAAGATTGGGTTCTTTTCTTTAAGGGAATAGAGTAATCCATTGGTTAATGTCGGAAGAAAGAATGCTTTGGGAGGAAAGGACAAAGAATTGTGACATGGAAGGATTAAAGTTATAAGAAAAAGAAGAGATTATGATCCATCAAGTTGTGTGAGGATTCACATTAATTTCATTGGAATGTGATGTCACATGGGATTGGCTTTGGATCAAAGGAAACAAATATACAAAGTAGTCGGTCCATTTTTTATTGGTTTACTTTACCAACAATTATTTAAGCCTTTATGAGAAAAATATAAACAATATTTCCTCTATTTGGGAATTACTTTGGCATCTTTAAAGCTAAAATGAATAAGCCTTTACCAGTAGACACTCTTATACTGGATCCAAGTTTGAAGGTAAAATGCTACATTTCTGATTACTTGACCATCAAGAAACAAAGTGCAATACATAAAAATAAAACATAGCAAAAACCTCAACAACTAAACAAGTTCTCTTGATTTTCCCAATGACGACAAAAACAAACAGACCAAAACACAAATTAGATCCAAACTCTTAACATCCTTAATCATCAAAAAACATCATCGTAAGAAATCAAGCAAAGCATCCATGTCTGCACACTTCACCTTCAAGTCCTTTAAATCTTCCTCAATTTCTTGCAGTCGACTCTTACCAGTCTCTTTCAGTTTCTTCTCCAACCAATCCAACTTAAACCCTGCTTTTGTAACAAATCGTAGTGCAGAATATGCCTCTGCCAGATCACCACTGGAAAGTTCTTCCGGAAACTTGCACAGAATCTCAGTCATACTTAGTACAACATCCAGAAATGTTTTTCTCAGATGTTGGTTCTTGGGAAAGATTTTTGATGCAAAGCCTCGATACTTTTCAAACAGACTGTTCATAGATTCTACCTGCAAGTAAACAAACGGACAGTTCAGATAAAAACCATATCGAATAGCGATTCTTGGAGACCTGAAAACAACCCAACAAAACATACATGCAGCATGCATCTATATTTGTAAATAACTATATATCAGCCAAATGAACTCTAGTAAGAAACTCTTACAATTCGTTTCATTTTTTCTTTTGTTTTCTATGAATTTAAAAGTATATTTCTTACCTGTGAAGCAGGGACTTGAAACCCATTGATATCAATTCTTTCTGGTTCCTCTGGTACATCTAATTCACCAATAACTTCAAGAACATCTACTTCTGCAACAATCTTGACTTCTCCGTTTACGAGAAACCCTTTATCACTGCTTTGAATCTCCGAAAGGAGAAACATAGATTCAAAACCATGGGTTGTGTCCTTTTCATCAAACCAGTATACTGCTTCTGAAAACAAAACCACAAAAACAAACTTGATATTATCATCAACTACAATTCCAAAGAAAGTATGACAAGAGCTATACTGCAACATAGAGGTTGTGTTCTTTATGTTGTCCGCCTTATCATAAAGTGGAGAGAGTAGAAACAATCACCTCGCTGTTGGGAGAGTCCTCCCGGAATTTGATTTACCATAGTAAAAGAAACTTTAGCGCGTCTTCTCCATCCGGAAGGCAAAGACTCAGAATTAGGAACACATATATACAGAAAGAAATAATCATAGATATTGTTTCCCTTGGGAAAGGCGAGTAGACGCCTACAAGCAAAAACCACAGAAAGTCATTTGCAGCTATCGAACATGAATATATATCAGTTGCAACAAGTTATGTTCTTTACCACTTGCAACGACCGGCCTTGAATGTATCAGAATAAACACTACCGGAACCCAAAGAGTTGTAATTCTTGATCACCCAAGTGAACTTCTTATCAGCTTGATGATTCCCCATTGTTCTTGATGATGAATACTCTAAACAACCAAATTAGTAACTCGAACAAGTCAAACAACCATATCAAGAAACAAAACCAAAATATAGAACTAAGATAGATAGTATGACTACACTATGGAACAACATTGTAAAAAAAAAACTTCTTTATTTCACATGTTACCAAGTTTGACAAGAGGAAGTGAGGAACGAACAGTCAAGGAAAAAGAGTAATAGACAATGAACTAAATATATTGGAGCCACAGCTTTTAAAGGCATGCATGTATGTAGACGAGAGGAATATGAATCGTTTCGACTCCTCATAGGTCATAGTGTCATAGGGTTGATTTTACAATATTAAATAAACTAATAATAATAATTATTATACTAGTAGTTATTGCAAGACGAAAATTTAACTTTCCAATAAGTAAATTTAAAAGCAGTGGAAAAAAGACATTCCCGAGACCAAGTGCTCTCGATTCTAAATCTCTCTGTCTATATATCTTTGAAATTATAGATAAGTGTTCAAAATCTAAGTCCTAATTGATATTTTTTACTACCAATATACAGAGAGAAAAATAATTTTGCATACCTTGTCAAAAATACTGGAAAATGCAGTTGAAAGTACAATGATGCAAGTTTTTTTTTTTTTTTTTTTTTTTTTTTTTTTTTTTTTTTTTTTTTTTTTTTT
>Ga0041059_1003103_pt1 | contig 11685 bp, 11 predicted proteins | sample AraColnosormetaG_FD_56232 | JGI IMG/M metagenome (GOLD analysis project Ga0041059, IMG submission 56232) | Arabidopsis roots microbial communities from North Carolina, USA - Col MF nosort | ecosystem: Host-associated > Plants > Roots > Unclassified | place: USA: North Carolina | collected... | reverse complement strand
TATTTAAGATATATATATATATATATATAAAAGTGACGACAAAAACAAAAAGCAAAAAAAAAACAAGGATTTGAGAAATGAATAATTACAAATTATCATTATTAATGGTTGTTAAATTGATGTTAATGTTTAAGGTGACTTACAACATCCTTTGACACAAGAGCGTCCACGTTAAAATCCAGCCTGGTGTCGTTCACTGATGATAACTTCATTGACAAGAACTGCCCATGATTATTAAACACAAAATATTAGAAAAATAGATTAAAAAAATCATTGCAAATAATTTAAATTCGGTGATTAATGAATGAAACAATTAATTAGATTTTAGATGAAACCAAATAATAATTATACCTCAACTTGTCTTTGCAATGATTGTACGTAGTTTATAATTTCATCAAGCATCAGTGCTTTTCCAGTAACCTTTCATCGTATAAACAAAGAAAAACAAAGACATTAATTTTCTAATTATACTAATCAACAATTTAGTTCATAACGAAAAATAATCAGTGATAATCATGTACTTAAAAGTATAAAAATAAAAGTCTCACCTTATTGCATCCAGGCACAAGATCTTGAAGAAGCTTCATCCTTTCACCAATTTTCTCCCTCCGAACCTAAACCAACATTAAAGAACAAAATCAAACCCAAATTCAATTAACACAACTAATAAAGGTTTAATTTATCCCCTTATTACTAAAAAAAACAGTACTGATCAAAATTTAAACTAGATCATTGAACTTGCAATGTCATCAAGAATTCACTAAATGTGATTATATTTTGTTTTATCTTCATATCCGATAAGTTTTGGGCCAAAACCTATACATTTCTTTGTGCCAAAACCTATAAATTTCTTAGCATTTATTTTGCCTCGCAACTAGTGTTCCAACTCATACATTAGCCCGACTCTCTCGAAATTTTGGTTTAAAATTTAACCGAATCTAAAGAATATTTTGCCAATTTTATCCGGAGTTTAACAAACTCCGGATAATTGAGGTCAACTTTACTATATAAGATTTTAGGAGAAGTAGAGAGTAAAGAGAAATAATTACTCGTTCGGCGAGGCTGTGACTATCGGTTGCTTGGCCTCGTCGAGCTCGAACATGAATGTAATCTTTAGGAGGCTCAGGTGGTTTTGTGTTATTGCTTTTGTTCCCTTCACCTTCTCCTTCTTCTTCTTCATCATCTTCTTCTTCTCTTCTCCTTTTTCCTCCTTTTTCTTCTGAACTTTTACTTCCTCCTTTTCCACCATTCTTTTCCGCCGTCTAAGAAATTAAAAATACAAAAAGTTAATCACTTTATATAAAAGCTGACTTTTCAAAGAACTGGGTTCTTCCAACAGTGACGCTAGAAAAAAAGCGGGTCTTCCAAATTTTGAAAAGTTGACGAAAAAATTATAACTTTCCGGGAAAATTTTGTGTACCTTTGAGAAACTAGGAGATGGAGAAGCTGTAGAAATGGGGTTTTCTTTGGATTTTCCTTTAGGCACAGATTTTCTCTTCCGGGAAAATTCGCCGCCGGGTGTGACTTCCGGTGAAACAAGAGCCTTAAGAGCTGGTGTGCTGGAGACACGTGTCAGCTTCCCGGAGTTGTTGACCATGTTATTACCGTTGTTAATCGGAAGATTTGTATTGGTTCTTCCGTTAAAGCTCCGACTACCAAAACAAGAGAATCTAGCTGCTCTCTCCGCAAAACCCGGATCTGCTGAGAATTCCGTCAACGGCGTCGTTCTGTTCATCATCATCTGAGAATTCGAATTCGTCGGTGGCGGTGGAGAGCTCATCGGAGTTGCGTAACATGAGGCGGAGCGAGACATCGGAGTTCCGTAGATCTCACCGGAGTTGTTATTATTATTACCGATGTTTCCAAGCTTTCCGATGAGTTCTCTGATGAGAAAACCGTCACCGCCACCGCCGGAGAAGTTGGAATTTGACGGCGTCGGTGATGAGACTAATGAGCTTAAAGCAGAGTCAAAGATGCTTTGTTGTTGTTGTTGTTCCGTTGACTTTTCCCATAAAAAGGAAGAATCTTGATGCGGATTTGGATCCATTAAAGCCCAATTAAGCATCATGGCCGATGAAGAAGACTGTTGGTGTTCGAAATGCGTCGCCATCTCCGGCGGTGGTGGAAACTCTGTGTTCATAAACAGCTCGTTGTCCATTTTCTCTCTAATCTTTGAATAAGAAGAAGATTGGTGAGTTAAAGATTTGTAGTAAGATCCTGAATTACGAAAGAGTTAGTCAAATTCGCATCAGATAGATTTATGAGTTTTGGAGTGTGTCGGAGGAGAAAGAAGAGAACGTAAATAGTAAGGGAAATGCTTAAGTGGTCGCTAAGTTGGTTTATATAGTTGTTTAATGGAACATTAAATTACGTTTTTTTATATTAATAAATCATTTAACGTAATATAGTTATAAAAAAATAGTAATTCAATTATCATTTTGTGTGTTGCACCGTAACGGGCGGAGATTAGGAATTGTTTGCCGGGCCTTTGACGTTGAGAGATATTTGCTAATAAATATGTAATTGTTTTACAATATCGACGTAAAATTTTACATGAATGTCAAAGTTTATTATTTATTTTATTTTATTTGGAATCATTTTTAAATTTCTTAAATGAAAGAAAGTCTACTATTGTATAAGGGGTTTTACAAGCACGGTCTCCAACTTGTTCACTTCTTTCTAAAGGAACATTTTAGTACATAAACTTGTTCTTCTTATTGACCAAAAAAAAACCTCCGTTCTTGCAGAGATCATCTCAGATTTATGGAAATCTATGGCGTTATTCATTGGATATTAACTTACTTAAGAGCCAATTAACCGATATATGTCATTTTTTTGGTTAGAGTTGGTTGTATCTACGATTAGATGTTAACACTGTTCTTGAGGAGATATTCTCAGATTTTAAATATATACGTTTGAATTTTTGAAGTCTATGGCGTTATTCATTGGATATATATTAACTTATACAAGAGTCAATTAACCGATATAGTAAAAAAAATTTTGTTAAAGTTGGTTGTATTTACGGTTAGATGTTAACAACTAACACTATAATTTATAAACGTTATTATTATGGATTACGAAAAAAAACGTTATTATTATGGACACATTTTGTAGTATGATCCTTGCGACTTCAATACTGTATTTGGCATTATAATTAGTCAATTCTTGTAGCATTGAATAGAAACCATAATAAGTTTCATTGATGGATATATATCTCAACTTCCAAAAAGTCGTTGATAATGCGGCATAGTTTCTCACAATGATATGATGGTATATACATTCGTGGTCCGTGAACGTAAGGCGGATGAAATATCAAATTCATTAGCACCCATGACTCCACTTTTCAAAGCCCTAAAGCACCTACTGCCCTAACACGAGAGCTTGTTCCGAGAGGTACTGACGTATCTCTCGAGCATTTGAAAATTTGAACATTGATTGGTGATGGCCGCCCGAATTTTACCTCATATGTTCATATGGTCTTCGTTCTCATACTACATGCCCACTTTAGGAACTTATATTTATTTTTAGAGTTGGCAATCTTCCTAAGGCTCCGTAAGTATATCTCCAACTCATCTCTATGGTTGATTATATGTACTTCAATTCCAGCATAGACTCTATCAGAGACTATTTGATTATGGTCCTTAATCGAATGGCGATCTAGTTGGAGTCTCTGATTGAATTGAAGAACATATAATCAACTAATTTTATGAAATGCGTGATTATCCTTCGAAGTATAGAACTCCAAATTTTTCATCAATCTCATTCCGATCAAGTCTAAGGCATGCAATTATTATTATTATTATTTTTAATCTGATCTGGAGATTTTTTAGGGACCATACAACTAGAAAGGATGAATTTGATGTCTTCAAGGCTATTAACCACTCATCGACGAGTGTTCTCTGTATCCCATAGCATGACCACAATATATAATGTTTAAGGCTCAAGTAGAAGGTGTTTCTCATCAAATTGTTAAATGTCTTTGTAGATACGACTTACGAGCCCAAAGACCTCTAGAACTAGCATAAGAGACCAACACTGAACTACTATTTGATGTTACAACATTTTTCTACGTTAAATTACTTATGATGATGCTACAGTACTATTTGCTTAAACCAAATTATATGTAATGTTAAATGATTTTTAAAGCTTGTTATAATTTTGATCCAAATGTATTATTATCATTTAAAAGAAATTAATTTAGTTAATTTCTACATATATATATATTGATTTATGTTCTAGTATATAAAGAATTGAGCATGTTTTATTATAAAGTTACTTTTCACTGTTTGTAAATATTCTGGTTTGTAAATGTAAGTACAAACTAGATACATATAATCCTCGACAAAAGATGGATACATATATAAACTAACACTTATTAAATTAGTATAGTTCACATATACAATTACGAATTCTATACGACTATACCCTATTTAGTCTTTACATAACCACTAATACACACTTGACCAAGAATAAAACAACGTTACAGGTTCTCTCTCTTATGCGAGATCATATATATAAAAAATGTAAGAAAAAACAAATTTCAAGTGGTCGTGATATGCTGTGAGAATTCACAAAGGCTTATAAATTTATTTTCAAGTTGATATCAAATAAATATTGTTAAGAATAAATTTTCATTAGAAAAAAAAGATTCGTCAATGTCATATGTACAAAACCGCCTACCTAGTACCTTCTTTTCTGTACACTCTTTACAAAAAGACATTCTTTTAAAAAGCAATTATCTATTAGGAAAATGCGTCCTAGCTATATCAGAAATATAAGTTTAATATGGTAATTAAGAAGAGCTTTTTAACTGTGCTGGTTACAGATAGCATCTATATATTAAACTTATAACCAAAATGAAAATAAAAATCATGAGGTCTGTGAATTATTCTATGTATAATATATACACGTATGGCCAACTTGGACGCAGATCCATCCCCTTTAGTCGTAGTTAGAAGTTCGATCCGAAATTATTAAATTGAAGACGATAAAATAATCAAGGAAAATAACTGTGCTGGTTACAGATAGCAGCTACATTTGTAGGTTAGAAGTTAACAAGACGAACAAGTAACAGAAGAAAACATATACTTTTTTTTCTTTTTTCTTTTATGAAATTAGTTGTGGTTAAGTTGGATTTGCATGTATGAATATTGAATGCAGTTGTTTACATCTAAAAACACATTGATTGAATATTGGCCTAACGAGTAACGACTCATGTTGGTAAGAAAAATGAGGGAATTAGGTTTGGTAAAGTAAAATTTGAAAATTGTATTGGGGGTTAGGTCGTTGGACATGACTTCTATTGCTAGTTTGGTATTTATGGATCAAATCGACAAATACCAAAAAAATATATGAAAGAATCTTATACACCAAAAGTGGAGGAGCTCGAAATAGCCATAAGAACTATATTAGCAATAATATTGTCCGCCCTTGGAATGAAAACAAAAGAGATATAAGCAAAAGAGTTCCAAAGCAAAGCTAAATCATGATTTGTTTGCAAATTGTGTCTAAGGGTATAGTAATGACAATTGTGGAATTGTTTTATAAAACTATATGCTAAATCTCTTTTGTGTTGCCCCTTTGATATAATAGATGAGTAATGACTGTTGTTGTTTTCCAATGATAATGCTCCAACGTCTGAATTGTTTTAGAGAACAAATTCAGGCAGAAACTAATTAAACAACTCGATCCGGAAGTATAGACTCACCTAATATTTAAAACGGGAAAGGGAAAGGGTTCTCATGAGAAGAGATGGTCCTAAAGAAAAATCCATTCAGCTTTATCCTTCATTTTTACAATTTTCTCAAGTAGTTTGTCTTTTTCACGGCGGTCTTCATTATACCTAAAACCAATAAGCTCATCAAATGTGGAGTGTAAAGTATCAAAACAATACCTAAACTCATAAAGAAGATCATCTACGCCCGTAAGCATAAAATGGAGACGTCCTCGAAGACGTGCACCAGCATGAGGATGAGCACATATGACTCTTGATTGGTCATAGTAAGTCTTGAGACGTAGTAGATAATTAGGAGTATAACTGATGATGAAATCCCGACTTATTAATCCTTGAATCTCATTCTCAAACCCAATATACTCCATACGTGTTGTCTTGAAATTCAAGTAAATACAGACAGTAGAGTCCCAAATCCGTAGAAGCAATCCTTCCTTCCAAGCACCGACCACATGTAATCTGTTAGTACTCCAGTCATGGCCGCGGCAGAAGCATCCCACTTTGTCTCTGAACACATTGGCGTCAAATCTGTAGTCGAAAGACCATTCTCCTCTCGCCTTGTCTCTCAGTGTCCACAACCCTAAACACTCCTCGGAAGAAAAATCCACCATTGCCAAGGTCCCTCGAAGATTAGTGAGGCGGAAGAGTTGGACGAGAGACCCCTGGATGATAGTTGGGTGAGGAAACCACTCAAATGTCTCCTATATAGGACCATGTGCTTTGTCCAATTTTTAGTTTCCAACCGATAGCCTGTCTCAGCAGATCGACAACCACATGTACAAGCCCCTTGAGATCCCTGAAATATTTGTAAGAAATAAAACTACGATCATACAAAATACTAATAAATTAAAGGTATAATCCAAAATTCTATGTATACAATAAATTATCGATACGCTATAATAGTAAAACTTGTTGTCTGACACCCTATTTACATTTGTATTCATGACTTTCATCATACTTAGTGACAGCTTAACAATTGTTATGAAAACAAGAGGCAAAGCTATTACTTAGACACTACTCACCTCGCTTATAGTGGCAGTCCAATAAACATATCCACCAATTGTCACCGTGGAAGAAGAGAAGGAAACATGGCCGAAAGGTAGAGCGGAGGCGGAAGAGGAGATGTCTAAGCTCCTCCATTTTGTGTCTGTATCTCCGAGGCTGAATATTTCGGCCACAAGCACGTGCTCTTGTGTCTCCCAAACACTAATGATCTTGTGAGTGTTTCCTTTGGGATCATATCCGAATCCTAGAGGCTGTTTCCATGCGTTTTCGTCCCCCTGTGCTGGTATCTTCATAACCTCTTTCCGTATAGGGTTGAAGACAAACGGACTATTAGAATTACATCTGGTTAGAATTAGTCCACCCGAGCTTATAGGGTGAAAATAAGATTGTGTTTCTATGCAAGGATAATTCCAAAGGTGTCGATCGTCCACCTTCAACACTTTTGCTTCATCACTCTCTTCCAGCATCGTCTTACACATCCACAGCTTATAAAAGACTGCTACATCATGGACTCCATAAGTGAGCAAAGCTGGAGGTTCACCGTCATCATGATCATCACGAAGATGTCTCTCCATGAAGCAAGGAGAGTCTAAAACACTAAGAAACGTCTTGGAGACACAACGGCAGATCAATGCTTGTTTTCCTGGTAATTTTCTTAGAATCATCGTTAGAATCTCCGTTGGTAGCTCCTCTATAAAGCTTCTACGTATATGACCCTTCTCTTTTCCTCCCCATATCACCCAAGATATTAGCTTTGTAATCATTTTCATCTTCTCTCTATCACTTCGAGCGAGTTCTTCATATATACGTGGGACCGGGAGGAACTAATTCCTCTAATTGGAGAACAAAAAAATATCTCTTACTTTATTGTGGTTCCAATTTAAAGCTAGACTTAGTCCCAAATGCGACTTGGATTTGGTTGTTTGCAATTTGAAGTTAGACTTAGTCTCGTTATATCCCAAAATTATTTGCAATAATTACTATTGTTAGGCAGTGGCTGATAAACTATTATGATAAAGAAAAACCTTAATCAGTTACACAGCCTACACCAAATAGTATTAGTCTATCATTAAGGTTTTTCTGAAAAACTGCAAGCAATAGTTAAAGAAAATGTTTGTAGGCAAAGAGAACCGGAAACAAAAATCTCGGTTGAGCTCGGTTCGGTTTTTGGTTTGGTTCAAAGTCGCAGCCCTAGCTGTAGCTATGGGATGGATGGAGAAGGAACACAAGAGATGATTTTGCTGTGAAGGAGAAGAATGCTGAGTTTCTATCTCAAATTGGATTATATATATGCAAGAGTATTACTAGTTAGATGATCTTAACAAGCCTCTGATTTGAATGAGACTTAACAGCTTCTTTTCTATCACCAAATCTTAATAAAGTAACAGAATATACTTTGGGTTTGGATTCAAGAATTAGATAATATCAAATGAGACTGATTACTGGAGATGAACCTAACAAGCCTCTGATTTGAATGAGACCAACTTCTACTTGTATCACTAAATCTTGATAAAGTAACAGAGATTCAAGAATTTAGATGAAATCAAATGAGACTGAATATGAACTATACAGAATATACTTTGGGTTTGGATTCTGTATCTAAAGTTACAACAATGGGTTTCTTGAGAAGGGACTTTTACGAGGGTTGAACCAGTTGTTCTTCAGGAAGGCTGCACAAGTGTCGTCGAACACACGATACCAGTTGAGATGCTTCCTTGTCAAGTTTCAGAGAGTGTCTCCGTAAGCTCTGTCATCACAAACAAAACAAAAGACTATCACATCAGGCAACTTTCATAAACCTTTCAAAATGTATAGTTTTGATCTTGTTTTGTACCTCGGAAGCCCATAAGCAGTCACGTTCCTTACGCGGGATTATGTGAATGTGTGTCTGAAATGCAAACAAAAAAGGAACTGTTAGTAGAAACTTCCTTCGTCAAGAAATAAGAGAAATGGAAAGTTGGGGAAGTCAGTATGTGCTAACGTGAAATATGACTTGTCCAGCTGCTGCGCCGTTGTTAACCAATAAGTTAAATGAGTCTGATGAAGATGAAATAGTTTCGAACAACGAATGAGAGTCAGAATCATACACCTTAAAATGGTTAAAGATTCCAGAAAGAATGGCAAGATTACTTTAGAATATGACAGCAAGTGGTAAACCCCGTTATAACTCTATTTCACTTGCAAAAAGATTGCTATATCACTAAATAAGAACAATAAACCTAGTTCACAAGCAATGTAAAGTATCCATTGGTTGCGTAAACTAATGACGAGATTGATACTTCGAGTCTTTTACTCTTCTAAGTAACCAGTGTTTAGCATAAGAGTAAGTATGGTTTAAAGGTTCCGTGAACCATCTATATAAAATGTGCAGAGAAATGGGGTTGGGATCATATAGATTCAGGGTTGCTAAGGGAAAGTAGGAGGAGCTCCATCATCAAAATGCTCAGGTTTCTATGCAATTCCAGCAGAAATATAAATGTAAAGACAGTTCCAAATAATCTCATCATATAAGAAATGGATGGAGAAATGAGAAGTGATCGAACATACCACTCCCGGTAGCTTTCACGATGGCGTTACTGATAAGAGGCACTTTAGAACACATGGCAGCAACAACCTGCATGCTCCTTGGAGGAGACCTATAATCAAAATCTTATACGCATATACATTTTCGATATACTAAAATACTTCCAAACAACAACAACACAAAACTAGCAAATTAATATGTTCAAAACACGCAAAATCCATGAGCATAAAACATTTTAATGTAGGAAGAGGAACTTACTGAGGGAGGAGTTTCCTCTAAGGTTGGATAATGTAACTTTGGAATGATAAGAGAGTGCCTGAAACACACACAAAATAAAGTTCATACCTTTTTAGATTCAAGAATAACTAACACATGTAAATAACACTATCCATTGATAAACATTCAAACCAACTCCGCCAAGTAATCAAGTAACCAAAGCAAAACTACATAGACGCACAGTAAATAACAGAGCAAATGGTAAATCTTAAACAAAGAATCATGGTTATTACCCATGACTTAGTGGATTAGTATCCAGAATACACAAACACATATCATCCTCGTACAACTGCATCAAAGTAAGAGTTTAGTTAGTTCTGTTCTGTATAAGAATTAGAAGAAACAGAGACATAAAAGTAAACCTTGAGACATGGAGACTCGCCACGGATAATCTTGCAGAAAACGCAGTCGTTTTGGAGAGTAGATGATTCCACTTTCCCGTCGCCGGAAGAACCAGAGCTACAATCGGAGACCCTGAGAGTCGGGTCTCGGGTCGGGTTCGGACCAGGTGGGTTCAGGTGAGAACAGAGGATCGCGAGTCTTCTAGCTTCCATTATCTGAATTCAATTACGATTTTCCGAATCGAGCAAATAATGAATTCAATAATTTTATATTTAAATGTATTATTAATTCATTAGTGAGGATGAAGATTGAGAGGAGAAGAGTGGATCATGTATGGAGTGGGGTGTTTTGTTTTATCCACAACCAATTCCATGTGATGACACTGTCCACTGTTTTCTCTTCATTAACAATCATAAAAAAATTATGGCCATTGGATGCTTTAGAAGGGAATTGTAACTAATACTATTTTTCCAATCGATAGAATTAGAGGAATGTGTAACAGATGGAATTTTCAAAAGAATAACATATTTTGCTATACAAAATTGCCATTTTTTAATTTTCTATTTAAATAATATTTGATTATTTCTTGTGCTAAGCAATTACGGATAACAAATGAATTAAGGTTTGTGGGTGTTTAGTGATGGTTGGTATTTACACTATGCTTATAATATGATTTTTCCTCATCTAATGTATTCAAACCTCGATTTACTTCATATGAAAAAAAATTATCTAACTTCGCTCCGCTATTCGATTTTATCCACCCAACGGTAAAATCACGAAATCCTGATTTAAAAATAAAAAGAAAGAATACAATCACAATAAGATCGGTATCGCAATACTCGATAGTAGAATCTTCGAATTTTAAATAAATCATATACTCTTGAGACCTACTTTAAAAAGAAAGAGAAAAATAGGAGAGAATTTCGTTTAGCTCTGAGCAAAAACTAATGAAGAAAATGAGAGGAGGAGGTGTTCTTTTTATAGGCGAGAAGGAGTAGATTCGATCCGCAATTTACACCCACAATTCTGAGCTTCATGTTACTTTTTTCAAGTGAATACAAGTAAAAAATAATAGGTCCCAAACCTCATAAAAATATTTTATTACTTTGTAATACGAATATTTATTAAAAATAAATGGGTAGCAACATTAGTAAAGTGGAGGCCATAAACCACAACATTTGCATTGCTTAGGATCTTTTCCTTTGGCATTAAACTTCCAGCAAATACCCTCTAACCCTTTACTTGTCTTCTTACACACAGACTCACAATCTTTGAGAACACACAATCCAGTTTTTGGGTTAACTGGAAAGTCGATACATCGATTACTTCTTTTTTGTTGTACATTCCCCACCACTCCTGTTTTCATAATATTTAAAATATAAAATGTCAGTTTGGTAATAAAAACTAGAGAAAAATATTTCTAATCTAGAAAAATGTTTAGAGAGTTCTTTGTATATTGTAACTAAAAACAGATTACGTAAAATTTATTCAAGGATATCATATGAATTTATATCAAAAACTATGGAGCATAACATTTATGAGGCAAAATACATATCTATCTTTGCACCACGAACATAAAGAATCGAAGATGAAATAAAACAAGGGAAATATGCCGTATAAATTTATACTACAATAACTCTTACAATATATCAGGACGAATTTTTAATAATTAAAATAATTAACCAAAATAGGTGGAAATTTGTTTTATTTTTCATATACATTTCGAAATTGGTTTTTAGGTCTAGCAACTCAATTGTCTAAATCTAAAATGAATTAGACATTATAATGCTTTTTTTTTTTTTTTTTT
>Ga0041059_1003102_pt1 | contig 11688 bp, 6 predicted proteins | sample AraColnosormetaG_FD_56232 | JGI IMG/M metagenome (GOLD analysis project Ga0041059, IMG submission 56232) | Arabidopsis roots microbial communities from North Carolina, USA - Col MF nosort | ecosystem: Host-associated > Plants > Roots > Unclassified | place: USA: North Carolina | collected 2013-09-02 | reverse complement strand
TAAAATTTATTTACTTTTAAATATATTTTAGATTAAGAATTAAAATTAATATGTTTACAAGTAATAATAAAAATATAATTAGATGAAAGTATGGGTATTTTAGGTATTTGGATTATTACAAATCATTTGGATGGAGAGTAGAGATAAGCAAACGAATAACATCTCATTCGGATGATCCAATCAAATGAACCGACTAAAAATAAAATAAACAAGAGTCGGATGAATCATCCAGATGGACATGTTGAATGGATCAGTTGGATGGATCTGTCAAATGGAAATGACTATTGGAATTTTTTGTTAAAATTTTAACTAGTAATCGAGAATAAGTAATTAGGAGTGAAGGAATGTTCTTTGTTGATAACGTTCTTAAATAACTTGTGAAGGAAGAAAGACACATAAACGTATTTGGTTGGCTTATGGAAACAAGTAAAGAAGTCACGAAAGAACTAATCAAAGAAAGCAAATGCCGTGTCCGTCTCATATTCAAAAAATAAATTAAAATAAAAGAGTGCATGTGATTGCAATCTATTCGTATTATCATGTAGATCTACGATAGTATTTTTGTTTTTCCATTACAAAATTTGATATTAGCGATTCCATGTTTTGGGTGTTAGAATTAATAATAGTATTAGTATGATAACATCTCAATAAATGTAACTAGACTGCACATATATTGATGGGATCAGTTTAATAAAGTTTAACATATCTATATTTTTTTCAAGAATTTTTGTAAAATGAAATATATCTTTCATATTTAATTTTTCCAAATTTTACTCGATTTTCTTTCTAAGAACAAAAGTTTATGATTTGATTTGTATGTATTTTTAGAAAACGCGTTTATAAATTCACAATTATGGAATCTCTATAGTATTGTTGGGTCCATATAATTCATTCCACGGGCCAAAAAGACATAAGTTACGCAAGGGGTTAGGATTAGGTACATGAAGGTGTATGTTAAGATCCGTGAGACACAGATAATTGACGTGACGATGTCGCTTTCTCTGCCACAGAAAAACATGAATATCATATCAGTCAATACCTCCAAATTTTTGTTTTTTTAATTTTTTTCAAAAAACCTGAAAATCAAAGGGGGAAAAAAATCCCTCAAAATTCGAGTATTGAAGAACGACGACGACGATCTTCTGGGTGACTCAAAGGTTTCAGCTCAATTCAGATGATTTTTTGGGTTGAAGATATTTGAAACGATTCGCCTTCTTTTGGAATTTGGAATTTTAAAGGATTTCGATTTTGATGTGAATTTTGCACATGATCAGGGACTGATAATTATTGGGTTTTGCTTGATTTTGATTGTTCATGAACAAAAATTCTGGAAAAGATCTAGCTTGTTCATAAACAATTTTTTTAGAAAACAGAACAAAGTTTTCTCCGATCGCTCCTAAAATTGTATATATACTTTTCTGATTCGTGTTAATCTGGTGATAATTGAATTAGATCGTCATAAAACACGTCTTCTTGTTGACACTGATTTTAGCGTTTAATTTTTATTTTTTTTCAGTGAGAGGTTAAGCTCAAGGTCTCTGGATTGCTTTTGAATTTGCATGCTGTTGGAGGATGATAGACCATCGGTATGTGCTTGAGTTTTCTCGAGGAAGGATGAACCGATACGAGCCGTCTTATTGATTAATTATATATATGTAGTGGAGTGCCTGAAGGAGATATATATATATATAGTAGCAGTTGGATATTAGGGTTTTCATTTGTTAGGTGTGAGTTTCTTTTGTTGTTGTTAATTTGGATTCTAGACTTCCATGACCATCGTAGCATGATGGTTGGGAAGGTTTTAGATGGGTACAAGAGATAGTAATAATAGGACATTCTCTGAGATTGTGGGTCTGATTAAATCCTGGCTCCCCTGGCGATCCGAGCCAGCTACTGTGTCCAGGGATTTTTGGATGCCTGATCAGAGCTGTCGTGTATGTTACGAGTGTGATTGTCAGTTTACCCTCATCAATCGTAGGCACCATTGTCGTCATTGTGGGAGAGTTTTCTGTGGCAAGTGTACTGCCAACTCTATTCCTTTTGCTCCCAGCGACTTGAGAACTCCTCGTGAAGACTGGGAGAGGATACGTGTTTGCAATTATTGTTTCAGGCAGTGGGAGCAAGGTGATGGTGGCCCACACGTCTCAAATATCACGGAACTTAGTACTTCACCTTCAGAGACAAGTCTTCTTAGCTCTAAGACCAGTACAACAGCCAATAGTAGTAGCTTCGCTCTTGGCTCCATGCCGGGACTGATTGGTCTTAATCAAAGGGTTCATCATGGTTCTGATGTCAGCTTGCACGGAGTATCTTCAATGGAGACAAGCGTAACCAAGCAAGGCAAAGAAACTTCAAGGAGGAGCAGCTTCATTGCCACAGACGTGGAAGATCCATCTCGCTTTGCTTTAAATAGGTACTCCTTTCCTCTGAGTTCTCTTTGGTCTCATAGGTATGAATGAAGCTAATTAGATCTTCAAACGAGCTTAGGTCCTGTGGCCTTTGACCACGTTTCTTATGCAATTCCAAGGTAGAGATCGGTCAAAATATTTCTTCGGTATGTGAAGTATGGAACGGGACCTTTTATTTTTGAGTGAGAACTAGGAAATCAGAGTACTTTAACTTCACTAGTGTTTGGGTAACTTATTTATCTTTTCTTTTCAGCATCAGGAGTGATGATGAGTACGACGAGTATGGTGCATACCAGACTGATATTGAGACGAGTCATTCTCCTCGAGCTAATGAATATTATGGTCCAATGGAATACAATGGAATGGGCATTGATGATGTCCCCTGTAAGCATCTTGGTGGAGAAACCGCGGACCAGAAAAGTTTAAGCGGCTCTCCACTCATTCATCAGTGCCTTGAATCTCTGATTCGGGAAGGATCAGAGCAGTTCCAGAAGAAAAGTGAGCATGATGGTCGTGACGAATGTGAAGCTTCTTCTCCAGCAGATATTTCAGATGATCAAGTGGTAGAACCTGTGGATTTCGAGAACAATGGACTTTTGTGGGTTCCACCTGAGCCAGAAAATGAAGAAGACGAGAGAGAAAGTGCTTTGTTTGATGAGGAAGATAACGAGGGAGATGCCTCAGGTGAGTGGGGATACTTACGACCTTCCACTAGCTTTGGAAGTGGAGAGTACCGTGGCGAGGATCGAACAACTGAAGAGCACAAGAAGGCTATGAAGAATGTGGTTGATGGGCACTTTAGGGCTTTGCTTGCACAACTGTTGCAAGTTGAGAACATCTCTGTGAGCGATGAAGAGGGCAAAGAGAGCTGGTTAGAGATTATCACCTCTCTTTCTTGGGAGGCTGCTAACTTATTGAAGCCTGATATGAGCAAAAGTGGAGGAATGGATCCTGGTGGCTATGTCAAAGTAAAGTGCCTAGCTTCTGGATTCCGACATGATAGGTAATAGAAGTAAAAACATTTAACCTTAAAATACTGCTGTCGAGCCTGTAGTGCTTCAATTCACGCACTGTGTATTTTCATCATGTCATCTGGATTCTTGTGAAGTTTCATTCTTTATTAATCCATCTCGTGTGTTATTTTACAGCATGGTGGTAAAGGGAGTTGTTTGCAAGAAAAATGTGGTTAATAGGAGAATGAGTACGAAGATTGAGAAAGCTCGACTATTGATTCTAGGCGGTGGACTTGAGTATCAAAGGGTCTCAAACCAGTTATCAAGTTTTGATACTTTGTTGCAACAGGTGAAATTTGCCTGCCGCTTACATATTTCTTTTTCTTCCTGTTGGTGGTTAGAAATGGATTTTGTTATCTATGTCTAAACCCTTCTACCTCTTAAACATGTTTTGGTTTTCAGGAAAAGGATCATCTAAAGATGGCTGTTGCTAAGATTCACGCTGAACGTCCAAATATTCTACTAGTCGAAAAATCAGTTTCTCGATTTGCGCAAGAGTATCTTCTAGCCAAAGACATATCTCTTGTTCTAAACATCAAGAGGCCACTTTTAGACCGCATTGCTCGCTGCACTGGTGCTCAAATAATTCCTTCAGTAGACCACCTCTCCTCTCAAAAGCTGGGTTACTGTGAGAATTTTCGGGTGGATAGGTATCCTGAAGAACATGGTTCAACTGGTCAAGTTGGAAAGAAAGTGGTGAAGACGTTGATGTATTTTGAGCATTGTCCAAAGCCATTAGGCTTTACTGTAAGCATTCCCAACTATTAGAATTTAATACACAGACCAGATTTTATATTATTGCCTCATGATATTACCTCTTGCTTTTTATGTCCCTTCTTCTTCAGATTTTGCTGAGGGGTGCAAATGAAGATGAGTTGAAAAAAGTGAAGCATGTGGTCCAGTATGGAGTTTTTGCAGCTTATCATTTGGCACTCGAAACATCGTTTCTTGCTGATGAGGGAGCCTCACCAGAACTTCCTTTGAATTCCCCGATTACGGTGGCACTTCCAGATAAATCTACGAGCATTGAACGTTCAATATCTACTGTGCCAGGTTTCACGGTCTCAACATATGAAAAATCTCCGACAATGCTATCTTGTGCTGAACCACAACGAGCAAACAGTGTTCCAGTATCAGAGTTGCTCTCTACCACTACCAATCTATCCATCCAGAAGGATATCCCTCCTATACCCTATGGTTCAGGCTGGCAGGCTAGAGAAATAAACCCGAGTTTCGTCTTTTCACGCCATAATATTTCATTGAATTTGCCTGACCGTGTGATAGAGAGCAGAAACTCAGATTTGTCTGGAAGATCTGTACCGGTGGACACACCAGCTGACAAAAGCAATCCAATTGTTGTGGCAGATGAGACAACGAACAATTCCTTACATTTATCAGGGCAAGGCTTTGTGCGAAAGAGTTCTCAAATTGGTACGAGCATTATGGTCGAAAACCAAGACAATGGTTCAGAGCTTACAATCGCCCAACAACAAAACAATGAGAAACCAAAGGAAACACAATCCCAAAAAGAAGAATTTCCTCCGTCACCCTCTGACCACCAGAGCATTTTGGTTTCTCTATCATCCCGATCAGTGTGGAAAGGAACTGTGTGTGAAAGGTCTCATCTCTTTCGGATAAAATACTATGGTAGTTTTGATAAACCCTTGGGACGGTTCTTGAGAGATCATTTGTTCGATCAGGTGAGTTATTTTCTTTTTTGTTTTGTTTTATAAGACATCTATATTACAGCTTCAATAATAATTAGAAACCTAAATGCATGCTCAAAACTTTTTCAGAGTTACAGGTGCCGGTCATGTGAGATGCCATCAGAAGCTCATGTTCACTGTTACACTCATCGACAAGGCAGCCTTACGATATCTGTCAAGAAACTTCAAGATTATCTCTTACCTGGTGAAAAGGAGGGGAAGATCTGGATGTGGCATAGATGCCTGAGATGCCCGCGACTTAACGGCTTCCCTCCAGCGACTCTACGAGTGGTTATGTCTGATGCTGCATGGGGATTATCGTTTGGGAAGTTTCTGGAGCTCAGTTTCTCAAATCACGCAGCTGCTAGTAGAGTAGCTTGTTGTGGCCATTCTCTGCATAGAGATTGTCTTCGCTTCTATGGGTACTTTTTTCTTGCGTCCACTCCTCCTTGGGCCAAATATGATTAATTGTTAAAAATTGTCTTGTTTAAAAGTCTGTTTTTTCCTAACAAGTTGTGCCCGTGCAGATTTGGGAACATGGTTGCTTGCTTCCGGTACGCTACTATAGATGTTCATTCGGTCTACCTTCCACCATCAATTCTTAGTTTCAACTACGAGAATCAGGATTGGATACAGAGAGAGACAGACGAGGTGAAATACATGTGATTCTCTTGGATGGAGTTTTGAAAGTGAATACTTTGACTGAGTTCTCCCTCTTTTTTATTAAACAGGTGATAGAGAGAGCAGAGCTTCTGTTTTCTGAAGTATTAAATGCTATTAGTCAAATTGCAGAGAAAGGTTTCAGGCGACGAATTGGTGAACTCGAAGAAGTGCTGCAAAAAGAGAAAGCGGAATTTGAGGTGAAAATTTGTTATATCATGAAAGAGTATCTAAAACTCAGCGATGCTTAATTGGTTTTATGCCTTATAACAAATGGAAGATAATAGCCAAAATAAGACAAGGTTCGTTTTTGTAACTATTCTTACATTTCTTCCAGGAGAATATGCAAAAGATTTTGCACAGGGAGGTGAACGAAGGCCAACCTCTCGTGGACATTCTTGAGCTATATCGGATTCACAGACAACTTCTTTTTCAGTCATACATGTGGGATCACCGCTTAATTAATGCATCTACTTTACATAAGCTTGAGAATAGTGATGACACAAAGAGAGAAGAGAACGAGAAACCTCCCTTGGCTAAGAGCCAGACGCTCCCGGAGATGAATGCTGGGACCAACTCTCTTCTTACTGGCTCTGAGGTTAATCTGAATCCTGATGGTGATTCTACTGGTGACACTGGCTCCTTAAATAATGTTCAGAAAGAAGCGGATACGAATTCAGATTTGTATCAGGAAAAGGATGATGGGGGAGAAGTTTCTCCCAGCAAGACCTTACCAGATACATCTTATCCTCTGGAAAATAAAGTCGATGTTCGTAGAACACAGTCTGATGGCCAGATAGTTATGAAAAATCTATCAGCCACTCTTGATGCAGCATGGATAGGTGAACGTCAAACATCTGTGGAGATTCCAACCAACAATAAGGTCTCGCTTCCTCCTTCCACCATGTCAAACTCTTCAACTTTTCCTCCAATCTCAGAGGGGCTAATGCCTATAGATCTCCCAGAACAGCAAAATGAGTTCAAGGTGGCCTATCCTGTTTCCCCAGCATTACCGAGTAAGAATTATGAGAATTCAGAAGACTCTGTCAGCTGGCTAAGTGTGCCATTCCTCAACTTCTACCGTTCCATTAACAAGAATTTCCTGCTTAGCTCTCAGAAGCTTGATACATTTGGCGAGCATAGCCCTATCTATATTTCATCTTTTAGAGAGGCAGAGCTTCAAGGTGGACCAAGGCTACTTCTGCCCGTAGGCTTAAATGATATTGTTGTTCCGGTTTATGATGATGAACCTACTAGTATGATCGCATATGCCTTAATGTCACCAGAATATCAACGCCAAACTTCTGCTGAAGGGGAATCTCTAGTTTCATATCCTTCTGAACTCAATATCCCTCGCCCAGTTGATGATACCATTTTTGACCCTAGCAGAAGCAATGGTTCAGTCGACGAGAGCATACTTTCAATATCCTCATCTCGCAGTACCTCACTTCTGGACCCACTATCATATACAAAAGCTTTACATGCTCGAGTCTCATATGGAGAGGACGGTACGCTTGGAAAAGTGAAGTACACTGTTACTTGTTACTATGCAAAGCGGTTTGAGGCGCTACGGGGTATATGTCTCCCTTCGGAACTTGAGTATATACGGTCTCTTAGCCGGTGTAAAAAATGGGGAGCTCAAGGTGGCAAGAGCAATGTCTTCTTTGCTAAAACCCTGGACGATCGATTTATCATCAAGCAAGTCACCAAGACAGAGTTGGAATCATTCATCAAATTTGCACCTGCTTACTTTAAATACTTGTCTGAGTCTATCAGCACGAAAAGCCCAACCTGCCTGGCAAAAATCTTGGGAATCTATCAGGTACGTAACTGCTAAGATGAGAGATTTCCCGTTCAGGTTAGATTCACTCTTGATAAAAATATGTCTTGTGTTAATAGGTCGCAACAAAGCAACTTAAGAGCGGGAAAGAAACAAAGATGGATGTTCTGATTATGGAGAATCTTCTGTTTGGAAGAACTGTGAAACGGCTTTATGACCTTAAAGGATCTTCGCGGGCGCGCTACAATCCTGACTCTAGTGGGAGCAACAAAGTCTTGTTGGATCAAAACTTGATTGAAGCAATGCCAACTTCTCCCATTTTCGTCGGTAACAAAGCAAAACGATTGTTGGAAAGAGCTGTCTGGAACGATACTGCTTTTCTTGCAGTGAGTTTTATTCTTCTGCAAACCATTTACTCTTCACTACTCTTTGAAAAGGTTTATTAGCAATAACTATATTTTTCGTGTTTGCAGTTGGGTGATGTGATGGATTATTCATTGCTAGTAGGCGTGGATGAAGAAAAGAACGAGCTAGTTCTCGGGATTATCGACTTCTTGAGGCAGTACACATGGGACAAGCATCTAGAGTCTTGGGTGAAATTTACAGGAATCTTAGGAGGACCAAAGAATGAAGCACCAACAGTAATCTCTCCAAAGCAATATAAGAGAAGATTCAGAAAAGCAATGACAACTTACTTCCTCATGGTCCCTGATCAATGGTCTCCGCCTAATGTTGTTGCAAATAACTCCAAGTCTGATCAACCTGAAGAAACCTCTCAAGCCGGTACACAAGCAGAGTGATACAAGAATCATTATAATGTAAGTTTATTTTTTGGTCTTGTATAGATTTTTGGCATTTGGGAACACATTATTATTCGTTATTTCTTTCTTTATTGGAAGGTTGGGTTTCTGTCAGATATCGATTTTGTTTGCGTCTTTTAGATTTTGGGTCGTTAAAGTAGAGACTTAGGAGATTGTCTGAAAAATTCCTCAGAAAGATAGAGAGACATTTCTCTTGTGTATAGCTTTTGCTTTAATGTGACATGATTTATGAAAGATTCTTTTGTTTATATGTTGGATCCTCGTACCCTTTTTTTTGGTGAAAGATTGAAATCAAAATCTGGACGTAAGTTTCTTACAAAAGAGAAACAAGAAAGAAGCAAATCGCTGCTTCTTTCATAGCCTTTTTTCTGTACATTCTTATTCAAGAGGCCTTTTTGAAGAGAGAACCAGATTTTGATGTTTCGATGAAGAAAAAAGAAAGGGGATTTAGAGGAAGTCAAAGCTGCTCCATTTGATCATCATGAACTCTTGTTCTGAAGCAATTATCGGTCTTTGACCATCCTTGTTTGAATCGCTCAGCTCCTGATAACTTCTTTGCAGAAGATCAAGAATCTCCACCTCTCTGTTTTTGATACCAAATCCATTTATAAAACAAACTTTGAAACAAGATCGATCTGATTAAGAATTTAGGTTAGGATTAGGAATATATCATACCTTGAGTAAGAAGCTACCATTGGACTCTGTGTGGGACAACGAGGACCTTCATCGTATCCTTCACATATAACCTCTCCATTATCATCTGTGTAACAGATGATCCCTTGTATCGGATCTTCAAAAACCTGTTCCAAGAAAAACAATTTCAACATTCATATTTTTACCAAATGGTTGTGTCTGAATTTTCAAGAAAATTATGATCCACTCTAAGGAGAAACAAAAAGAGAGAGATGATCTTACAATGTTCTTGGTGGAGTATCTGATCGGCTGAGGCTGTGAAACTGTGGCTTTCTTGACTTTAACATGAACTTGACTCTGTTGAAGCATCAAAGTCTTTGCTCTTACTGTCTTTGGAACAAAACATGGTGTTTTAAGAGGAAGATAAAGTTTAGTTGAATATGCCATAGCTTTTGTGTTTCTTTCTTTCTTCAAGAAGAAACTTTGATCTCTTCTTTTTGGACAACTCGTTTGGTTTATAGTTCTCAGAGAAGAAAATTATAAATTCCGATGATTGATTGAATCTGAGTTTAATTAAGATTTTTTTTTAAGTCAATTATATATAGACGCAAGGTGAAGATAAAATAATAGCCAATAAGAGTGGCAATCTCATTAACAAGTTTGGTTGTCTTTTTCGTGGGGTTTGGTTAGTTCTTCTAATGGTTTCGTTTTTCTTCTTACGTTTGATTTTTGATGAACGTCAATGTGAAATCGTTGAATATATCTACACATATACATGTGTATGTCTAGTCAGGTGTATTTTTATTACATAAATTTTTATAAAACTATTATTGGGATTTCTTACTCCGTTAATGTTTAAAAAATATTACTAAGAAAACTACTTAGATTCTGTAACACTTATATTTGAGAAACAAAATGAGTTTTATAACCCGATTCTTTGACAAAATAATATGAGACAAAAACAAATAATTCCCCAACTGAAATAGTTTATAGACTTAAGACATTTTACCTTCCTTCTGACCTAAAAAGGTAAAAAAGACATTTGACCTTCCATCGAAACAATTAATCTGTCATTACATTAATTTCAAAAACTTGCGTGCTATTAGTTGCACTTGCATTCAACCAATTTTTTCGTTATGTTGAGATAATATTAATATTAGAGTAAAAGAAAAACTAAACATCGAGCAAATTAGTTGTTACAGTGCTTATCTGCCGTCCAATGACGAATTAACTCCTACTTAATTAAACCGTGGCACGTGTCGATATATCAAGCGTCATGATAAGCTTTTAGGAGCATTTTTAATTGCAAAATGACAATAATTGGTGTTATATTATTGCTATGATTTAGACAAGAGACTAATTGTAGGCTAAACATGGAGACATCGTCGTACAGTTTCTCGGGAAAAAAGCTGTCTCTTCTTAACCACAATAAGGTACGTTCGAGTCAGAGGCTCCGAGCAATGATATTTATTTCGCTGGTTTGATTACTAAAGAAATGCAAAACAATACTATAATAACAACGAATATTCCTCCACCAAATTAATTAAACTCTTGCGAATCTTTATTTTGTTTTGTTAAAAGAATAATACAACAGATTTATACAAGTTTCTGAGTCATCAGCAACTTTGGAATCCTTATAATAGTTTATGAACATTTTTAACCAAAAATACATATAAATGGTGGAACCATAGATTAGAAGGGTTGGTCACAAAATGTTGGAGCAAAACTTCCAAAATCGCTTTTAACAATTTTTAAAAAGACTTCCAAAATCCATTTTTTTCTGTCGGTTAAACCAAATTTAAATTATAATTTCGATAGAGAATGTTTAGATCGATCACCCGAGTCGATAGTATATAAATTGTAGTACATTGAATGAAAAACTATAATCAAATATTTTGTGGTCTCTGTTTCAGGAGGTTGGGAGGTTAAATACGTCACCAAAGTTTTTATTAATTTTCTAGATCGTCGTCCACTTATATCATCGCGGAGTGGTGGCCTAACTTATCAATATCGTACGATCTCCAAATTTAATATAAGCAAGTTTGATTATAAAATTTGATACAGAAATTATTTAACATTATCTTCATCATCACTTATTTTATAATTAACAAATACTAGAAACATACGTCTACGAGTTAAAGTAATGGGTTTAGGCTAAAAGATTTGGTCAAGAAGTATACAGTAGCCTAATTGAAGGTCCGTTTAATGGCGTATGCTTCTCATATTAGACTTAAGTTAAGGCCCGTTTGATAAGATATTTAGGCCCATTAACAGCCCAAGTGTTAATCAAAGTCTAACTTGTTACTCAAGAGTGCTTGTCTACGGGAGCTAAAAAGGAACTGGGAAGAGTTTGTTTCTTCGATTCGTAGATCAATTCTCAGCTGGTAAAGTTTTTTTGCATCCATACAAGTTCTTAGTTACTTGAATCGTTTCCTATTTTTTTCATTCGATCTGTAATGTTTTTAGGGTTTAATAACTTTTGTGCAGACATTGAGGTTTATCTCAGATCGAAATCGAGAAGAAGATGTTTCTCACTAGGTACAAAATTGAGCATTTCTTCCTTCGATTTCTTCAGAATCGTGTATCACCGTTTCTGGGAAAACTTCGAATCCAACGATTATGGTGCTTGTATTGATCAAGTTTTTTTTTTTTTTTTTTTTTTTTTTT